>WBZO01005437.1_pt1 | contig 12979 bp, 10 predicted proteins | sample 5204261 | NCBI WGS metagenome assembly WBZO01 (sample SAMN12412400, study PRJNA552823) | activated sludge metagenome | isolation source: activated sludge from anammox sidestream of wastewater treatment plant... | place: USA: North Carolina | collected 2017-09
GCCGCCGATCGGTCGAGGTATAGCCGTCGGCTGTGACTCGGCTCCCGGCGCTGCGGGGGTGGGTGTGGTTATGTTTTGTTGCTCCAATTGCGCGATCTCTTCAGCTGAAGGTTGCTGTAATTCGCCCGCGGGATCGGCTCGCAGGATCGCTTCGCAAGGTGAAAAGTCCGGATCAGGATCAGGTTGGCACCACCACGGCCCGCCTTTCTTGGTGTTTAGTAGCGGTACATGCCACAGGACGATGTTCTCGCCCGATAATGCGTCATCGTTGATCCATTGTCTTGGCGGGATAAATGTATCGCCGGGGCCGGTTGTGATGGGCCCCTCGCCTTCCTGTTCGTTCCATTTCAGCAGGAAGAGGTAACCTTCGTCGAGGCCTAGTGGGTCAGTTCGCACCATGGACCAGCGATAGTGTAGGTCGTCGTCGAACGTCGCCAGCTTGTGGCCATCCGGAGACAAGCCTTTGACAAGCGGGTAGGTTTCGAATTCTTTAGTCTGCTCTATCCATTGCATCCCATCAAATAACCACACCTGGTCGTTATCAGGGCCGTCCAGGTCGACATCGATTCGCCAGAATGGCCGGTAAACCGATACATCATCACAACCCGGTCCATGGGAGACGAACGCAAACTCAAGCCGGCCGTCATCGTAATATCGGATCACTTCTTCGTAACGATAGCAACAGATGCAGTTTGGCCAGCGCGTGAACTCTGTGAACATCTGCCGGACTTCAAAGCCGTTCCCCAGATCGGTAACCTGGGTATTCCCGAACGGCGGGACGGAAGCCGCGAAACCTATTTCATCGCGATAGCCGCCTGGCCAACTTGGGTACCACGCCTCGACCTGGCCGATTTTGGCGCTGGAAAAAATTAATTGTCCGTTGTAAGTCGCATCGTGGAAATTGACGCCATCGTTGGCGGTCATCTCCCAACAAACGCTCCAGCCATACTGCTCATGGCAACCGTCGGTGAAAGCGGTGCGTTGGTCAAGTGGTTTGCCCAGGCTCCGGTCTTCGCGCGCGCGGGTGTAGAACGTCCGCGCCACCTTATCCTGTTCCAGATTGACGATCACGTGATAAACGCGGCCCGTTCCCGAGGGATCGTGAAAAGCTACATCCACGCACCAATCTTGCCGGCAATCGTTGTCACTCAGCCAGGCCGACATTGGGATCAATGCCGGATCCATCGCGCCGATGTCTTCACCTAAAATCGCGCGAACTTGTGAGTCGGCCGCGGCGATAGCCATGGCTTTGGGCAATATTTCGATAGAGCCGGCCGGTCGGCCCGCCGGATTTTCCCAATGACCAAGCACCTGACCATTATCGAGATTGGCGATCGCCTCGATAGTTCCTCCGTCGGTGTAGTTGTAAAGTGTCACAAACGCGCAATTAAGCCGTTCGCAGCCGTCGTCCTGCCAGTAGCGCGCCTCGCCTTCGCTCAACGGAACGGCGCTGAGAAAAACGGTATCTTTATTGCTAAGAGCCGTCTGAATATCAGTGACCGCTGTCGAGACTTGCGCTCTTTCAGCCATGTTGAGGATATAACCCGCTGGGTATCCGGCCATTTCCCCCGGCATATCGAGCATTTGCTTCCCTTTGGCGATAGCTAACTGAACGCTGCCACCATGTTGCGAGCGATTCCAGAGGAGCACAAGGCCAATAACGGCCGCATTGATAATGAGCAGGTAAATAATTCGGCGGGAGTTCGTTTGAGATTTCACAAGCCGGATTATAACCCCTCCGAAAAACTTCACCACCATGCACCTGACCTACCCATCTGTTAGAATAGTCATATGGAACCCATTACCGTTCTGAGAGATAAGCGAATCCTCCTTGGCGTTACTGGCTCGATCGCCTGTTATAAGTCGGTGGAGTTGGCATCAAAACTTACCCAGGCCGGCGCCAAGGTTGATGTTATCCTGACCGAATCGGCCGCCCGGTTCGTAACCCCCTTATCTTTCCGCTCGGTGACCGGTCGCCCAGTCTACACCGATATGTGGGGATTGGATGATCATGTTCGTCATGTGGGCCTGGGCGAGTCAGCTGACCTGATGCTTATTGCTCCGGCGACGGCTAATACCATCGCCAAGCTGGCTTCTGGCATGGCCGATAACCTCCTGGCGGTGACGGCGCTGGCCGCCCGTTGCCCTCTTCTCATCGCCCCGGCGATGGACGGCGGGATGTGGGAGCACCCGGCGACACAGACTAACGTCGGCACACTCCAGGAACGTGGAGTGGTGGTCATTGGCCCGGCAGAAGGACGGATGGCTTCCGGCCTCAGCGGCGTTGGACGTATGGTCGAGCCGATGGATCTGCTAGGGGAGATCCGACTGCGCCTGGGCATGAGCGGGCCTCTATCGGGTCGCCGAGTCATCGTCTCAACTGGCCCGACCCGCGAACCTGTCGACCCGGTTCGCTTTATCAGCAATCGTTCGTCCGGCAAGCAAGGGATCGCCGTGGCGCAAGCCGCGCTGGATGCCGGTGCGCAGGTGACGTTGGTTGCGGGGCCGACGTGCGAAGAGCCGCCCTATGGCGCTCGAGTCATCGATGTTCAGACCACTCAGGAGATGGGCGACGCAATTTTGTCTTGTGTCGATGAGACCGACATTTTGATGATGGTGGCTGCTGTGGCTGATTTCCGCCCGAATGCCGTGTCGGATCGCAAGATTAAGAAGAATGAAAACGCCGATTGGGGATTAGCGATCGGCTTGGAGAAGACGCTTGACATTCTATCGGCCGTCAAGGAGCGACGCGATGTGACGGGATTTCCCCGTATGGTGCTGGGTTTTGCCGCCGAGACACATAACGCCTTTGAGTACGGCCGGGAGAAATTGTTACGTAAGGGGCTGAACTTCATCGCCGTCAACGACGTCACCGCTGACGGTGCAGGTTTTGCCGTCGATACCAACCGCGTCGTTCTTCTAAGCTCGGCTGGTGTTGTGGAGGAGATGCCCCTGCAGAGTAAAACAGCCGTTGCTGAGCGGCTTATCTACTATGTCGCTGGTGCGTTAGGAGGCGTTTAGCGCCCTTCCATACGCTGGGTTATCGCTATACACTTTCTTCGCTGTTTAGTTAGCGTGCCATCTTCGTCGAGTAGGTTGCGAACCTATTCACGATGCCGGCGCCGTGCCCTATCTCTTGTCACAACCTCGTCCGAGGGGCCGTCATAGGCCGCCTGTTCAGCCATCAACGCCGCTAGATCCACTTCTGAAATCGACGATTGGAGCGCCTCGGAGATTGCTGCGATGTGGTCTGGGCCGTTGCCGCAACAACCACCCACGAAGCTCGCCCCTAAAGCGCGGACGCGTTGAGCGTAGCGGCCCATCACCGATGGGGTCGCGTCATAAAATAATTCGTTGTCACGCCATTGGGGGATGCCTGCGTTGGCCTTGGCGATCAACCGCACCTCGGGCGCTTCCCGGTGCATGGCATAGATGACGTGTTCGATCTCTGCGATGCCATTGCCGCAATTGCCGCCGATGCCGGCTAATCCCCACTGTTTCATGGCTCGCACCGCCCGGGCCGGGGTAACGCCCATCATGGTGCGGCCGTTAGTGTCGAAACTCATTGTTGCGCAAATAGGCAAGTCGGTCACTGAGCGGATGCCCTCTACAGCCGCGCGCACCTCCTCCAGGTCGCTCATCGTCTCGACCCATAACAGATCGACCCCTCCGGCCACTAATCCTTTGGCTTGTTCTGCGAAGGCTGTCTTGGCTTCGTCAAACTCCATGTTACCCATTGGCTTGAGCAACTCGCCCGTCGGCCCGATTGATCCACCGACGAGTACCAACCGATCCGCGGCGTCGGCCTCCGCGCGCGCATTTTTGGCCGCGGCGCGGTTTAGCTCAAAGACCCGGTCTTGCAGGTTGTGCAACTTCAGCCGGTAACGCGATCCGCCGAAAGAATTCGTCAGAATGATGTGCGAGCCTGAATGGATGTAATGCCGGTGAACCGCTCGGATGCGGTCCGGATGCGAGATGTTCCACTCCTCCGGTGACGCCCCCGATACTAACCCAGCATCGAACAACATCGTCCCCATGGCCCCATCCAATACGACGACGTTTGTGGTCGCCAGGAGCTGGTCCAGTCTGTTTTGCGCGCTGTCTGCCATTATTAATCTGCCTTCGCCTTTTGGCGCCGTATTGCCATGTACTTCTTGGCCGTTTCGACCGCGACGGCCGCGTCGCGACAATACGCATCGGCCTCGATATCCTCGGCGAACGCTTCGTTCAATGGCGCTCCGCCCACCAGGACGACGAGGTTCTGGCGGATGCCCGCCTCCTTGAGTGCATCGATGACCACGCGCATGTACGGCATTGTCGTCGTCAGCAGGGCGCTCATGCCGATGATGTCAGGGTTGTGTTTTTCAATGGCCCCCATAAAATCATCAACGGAATTATTGACTCCCAGATCGATGATCTCAAAGCCCGCCCCCTCCAGCATCATGGCTACCAGGTTCTTACCGATGTCGTGGATGTCCCCTTTCACCGTCCCTATGACCATTGTGCCGATTTTCTCTGCGCCTGTTTCTGCGAGTAATGGCCGCAAGATGCCCATGCCTGCCTTCATCGCCTTGGCGGCCATGAGGACCTCAGGTACGAAGAGAATACCGTCACGAAAATCGGCGCCGACGACATCCATACCGGCTACTAACCCTTCGGTCAAGATGGTATAGGGTTGATGGTCGCGCGACAACATTTCCTCGACTTCCTCCGAGACTTCCTGCGCATAGCCATCGTAGAGATCTTCCTGCATCAACTCATAAAGTTCGTCATCCAACATTTCTTTCAGATTGATTTCGTCTTCTTCCATCACAAACCTCTTAATGGCAGAGCAATCTCCGGATTTAAATAATAGCGAGGCGACTTCTTACTCTCGGCCGCGTCGGCTACGAATTCGTTCCGCGCGCCGCTCGCGGCGATCCCCTTCATTTGCGGCCATCCTTGGTAGAACTAGCCCGAGAGCGCTTTCTAGATTCGGGAAGGCGTCCGTGGCGTGGGGAATGTGGATCGCCCCGACGAATTCGGCCTGAAAATCGGTCGCTACGGCTGTCTCGACGTAAGTGACCTCTCGCGAATAGTGTACTGCTTCGGCCCGTTTGTGACGATTAAGCAGCGCGATTCGCGCTCCATCTCCAGCGGCGTTGCCTACGGCAGCCACATGTTCCAATGGGCAGTCGGGGATTAAGCCCAAGACCATCGCATACTTGGGATCGATATAACTGCCAAATGCGCCGGCCAAGGTCACGCGTTCAACATGATCGATTGCGGCTCGGTTCATCAGTAGTTTCGCCCCGGCATAGAGCGCGGCTTTGGCAAGTTGAACATTGCGCACGTCATCCTGTGTCACCAGGATCGGCTGCCCCGTCGTCGTTTGGTCGCTGGAAGCTAGTGTATAGACGCCTTTCTTTCCTCGCCACGTGACTCGTTCGTGTGGCCGATCGGGATTAAAGCGACCGTCGCTCAAGATAACACCCGCCAGATACATCTCGGCCACGACTTCGATGATCCCCGAACCACATATGCCGGCAGCTAGATGCTGAGGTTGTGCCTCGGGGGGAGCATCCGGCCCCATGGCCCACTCGTCTGACCATCGTTCCTCTCCGATGACCCGAAATCGTGGCTCCCATGTCTCGGGATCGATGCGGACGCGCTCGATGGCTCCCGGAGCCGCGCGTATACCAAAACTAATCTGCGCCCCTTCAAATGCCGGCCCTGTGGGGCTTGACGCGCTGTACACGCGATCCTTGTTACCTAACAGTACTTCGGCATTAGTGCCCACATCGATGATGAGTGAGACCTCTTCTCGTTCATAGGGTTCTTCGGCGATGAGCACCGCTACGTTGTCGGCGCCCACGTGTCCCGCTTCGGCCGGCAAAATATGAATGTAGGCGCTTGGATGAAAGCGCAAGCCTAATTCGCGCGCTTTGATGTCCATCGCATCCCGGCTGGCCAATGCGAATGGCGCTCCGCCGAGCTCTCGTGGATCGATGTTCAGCAAGAGATGGATCATCGTCGTATTGCCCACAAGAACAGCTTCGTTGATATCCCGTAGCTGGAGCCCAGCGCTCCGTGCCGCCCGAGAGGCCAACGAGTTCAGCGTCTCAATGATCGCGCTGTGCATCTTGTTCAGACCCGACGAGTTACTCATGGCATAGGACACGCGGCTCATTAGGTCTTCGCCATAGGTTACCTGGGGGTTCATGGCCGACTCGGTCGCCAGAAGCTCGCCGGTGCGGAGATCGCACAAGTGCCCGACGACGGTTGTGCTGCCGATATCGACCGCCAATCCATAGACACCTTCTTTATAGCCGGGCTGAATGTCGATGACTTCCCGGTCATGCCACAAAGTCACGGTGACGGCCCAATCGCCTCGCCGCAGGGCCGCCTGCAGGCGGCGCAGGACGAGCAGGTCGATGCTCAATCCACTCAACTGCCATTGATCTTCCAGAGCTGATTGCAACCGGCCCCAGTCACCGCGATGCTCGCCCAGGAATGCTTCGTCGACCTCGACGTAAACTTGCCGCACCGCCGGATCGACGTCGATGGGTCGGTCTGTGGCCGATTTACGGATAACCTGCTTGTGGGCGCGGCTCTCTTCCGGCACGAACACCAGCAAATCACCCTGGACATGGGCGACACACGAGAGGCGACAGGTGGCATCCGGGCGGACGCCGTCGGTGCGTTCCAGCAGGCTTATCTCTTTATCGCCGGCGCCGGTCACGTGATCGGCAGCGGAGCGTATTCCATGCTTATCGAATGTTCCTTCCTCGACTTGGACTTTACACTTGGCACATGTTAAACGGCCGCCGCATATGCTCTCGATCTCGACACCAAGTTGGCGTGCGGCATCCAGCACTGTTTCTCCATGCTTGATTACCCCTCGTCGCCCCGAGGGCATGAAGATGACCTGATATTCTCCGTTATCTGTTGACATAAACTCGTTATTTACTCAGAAGCGCCCTATCCGCGGGGGCGGCCTGTACAGGCGGTCAGGGGGGAGATTCTAGCATGCCTGAATGAGTAAGTACACCAATGTCGATGTCTCATGTGTGCCAGAGATGGGGTTTTCCCCGGCCGAGAATGAGCGCTAGGGAGAGGTGTCGGACGATGCCTTGTGGATGTTGGCCGCAGTCTGTCGCCAATTGATCGTTGTAAACTGGTCTTCAAGTTCAGCGGCTACTTCGGTCGCTACCTGGGCTGGAGTTCCATCGCGCTCCAGCAACTCGCTCCATACAAAACCAGCCAGGTAAGCATCGGTACCGGTCAACCCGGCGGCCATTGCCGCATTATCGACTGCTAGCTGGAACCGGCGCGTTAATTCAACGCTGGCTCGGTCTCGCCTCGTTCCCGCGCGTACCTGAACTGGGATGTCGTACCAATAGAGGATCTGATAAGCTGTCATAAATTTCTATCTCCACTGTCTGACTTGTCAAGATAGCTATCAAAATAAAAAGTGGCCAAGGGGTTGAGCCTCGGCCACTTTTGCCCTAGACAAGATGGGCGATATTCAAATTACATCAGACCAACGATGTTGCCGTCATCATCAACATCGATGTTCATGAACACGGGCCGTGTACCCAGGCCGGGCATTGTACGCATCTCACCCAACAGCGGGTAGATGAAGCCTGCGCCTACGCTGGCCCGAACCTCGCGAACGGTCAATGTATAACCCGATGGCGCGTTCTTCATAGTGGGATCGTGGCTGATGCTCAGGTGCGTCTTGGCCATGCAGATGGGCAGATTGCCGAAGCCGTTATCCTCATATGATCTGATCTGCTTCTCGGCGGCCGGCTCGTAGATTACGTTGCCCGCGCTGTAGATCTCTTTGGCGATAATCTCGATCTTGTCCTTGATCGGGATGTCGAGGGGGTAGAGGAATTCGAAGTTGGACGGCTTCTCGCAAGCGTCCACGACGGCTTGAGCCAATTCAGTGGCGCCATCGCCGCCTTCGGTCCAGTGGTTGCTCATGACGGCCGTTTCCGCTCCGGCCGCGATTGCGCCCTTACGCACTGCCTCCACTTCCGCGTCGGTGTCGGTCGGGAAACGGTTGACGGCGACAACCACGGGGATGCCAAATCGCTTGGCGTTGCGGATGTGCGCAGCCAGGTTATCCAGGCCGGACTCCAGCAAAGGAATATTCTCTTCGGTGTAGGCTTTGTCGAGCGGCCGCCCAGCTACGACGCGTGGCCCACCGCCGTGCATTTTCAAAGCTCGGATCGTCGCCACCAGGACTACACAGTCCGGCAGCAGGCCGGAATAGCGGCACTTAATGTTGAAGAACTTCTCCATACCGATATCGGCGCCGAAGCCGGACTCCGTAACGACGTAGTCACCCAGTTTTAGGGCGAGCCGGTCGGCCAGGATCGAAGAGTTGCCGTGGGCGATGTTAGCGAACGGCCCGGCGTGGACGAAGGCCGGTTGGCCTTCCAGCGTCTGCAGCAGGTTCGGGTGCAACGCATCCTTCATCATGACCGTCACCGCACCGGCTACTTCCAGGTCATCGAGGCTGATGGGCTTGCCGTCCTTGTTGGTGCCGATCACGGTGCGGCCGGCTCGCGCCCGCATGTCCTTCAGCGCGCTCTTGTAGTCGTCCCCGTTGACCAGAGCCAGAATGGCCATAATTTCGCTGGCAACGGTGATGTCATATCCCGTCTGTCGCGGCCGGCCGTCATCCTCCGGGCCTAGGCCGACCATGATCTTGCGCAGAGCGCGATCGTTGGTGTCGGTGACGCGGTTCCAGGTGGTGCGATAGGGGTCGATGTTCAACCGCTTCAGGCCGACTTTAGCCAATCTTTCGTCGTTCATCCGGTCTTCATGGTACAGGCGAGCATCGAGTGCGGCGGCAACCAGGTTGTGCGCGGCCGTGATAGCATGAATATCGCCGGTTAGATGCAGGTTGAAATCCTCCATGGGAATGACCTGGCTGTAGCCGCCGCCGGCGGCGCCACCTTTGATACCGAACGTGGGGCCCATGCTGGGCTGGCGAATACAAGCGATCGCCTTATGACCGATGGCGCCCAGACCCTGGACGAGGCCGATAGCCGTGGTGGTCTTTCCCTCTCCGAGAGGGGTAGGGGTGATGGCCGTGACGTCGACGTACTTACCCGTTGGTCTGTCGGCCAGCTTCGGCAGGGTGTCCAGATGAACCTTAGCCTTGTATTTACCGTAATGGATCAAGTCGTCGTCAGTAAGACCGATCTCGGCGGCGATTTCAGATATGGGTCTGGGGGTGGCGGCTTGAGCAATATCAAGATCAGAAGGTACGGGGAAAAGGCGCTTAACAGGGTGTCTCATGATTCTCCTTGGAAAAGGTCCAGCCACGTCAGGGGAGTGTGGTGGAAAATGGGTTTGAAATATTTTACAGGATTTAAATTATTCCCGCCAATATCGTGCGGGCATAGAAAATGCCCCTCCCCAATCTGCGAGAGGGGCAAACTTCACCCAAAATGCCCCGCTACACCGTTAATGAAAAGCGGGGGCAGCGAATTGAAAGCCTTGCCGGATAACCTGGAGATTACCCTCGACAAGATGTTTTTTGTTGGCGGGCAAATGCGCTTTTAATGCTTCTTCGACCGCCTCGAGCGACAACACCGGCCGCGCAGATAACATCGCGCCGACCATGACGATATTCAGCATTTTAGAGGTGCCCCATTCCTCGGCCATCTCATTAGCTGGAATATAGATGGTGTCGATATCGGTGCGGCTTGAGCGTTGATCTACCAGCGAACTATTGACGACAAGGAGTCCGCCCGGCTTTACCAGCGGTTCGTATTTGTGGAACGATGGCAGGTTGAAGACGATAGCCACATCGGGATAGGCTACAACTGGAGATCCTACCGGCTCATCGCTGATGATCACCACGCAATGAGCCGTCCCGCCACGCATCTCCGGGCCATAGGACGGGATCCATGTAACATGCTTGCCGGCGTCCATCCCGGCATATGTGAGCAATTGCCCGGCAAACAGGGCGCCTTGTCCGCCGAATCCTGAGATTACGATTGATGTCTCCATAAGAGGGTTCCTTTTATGTCGCTAGAATGCGGTATGGAGAACAGGCGTACCTGCCGACTGTTCTTCGATGGCTTGCTCGATGACTTTGCCCAACCGCTGGATGCCTGTGTTAATCTTCTCCGGATTGCAGTAGGAGAAATTCAGCCGCAACGAATTGTGACCGTCTCCATGCGGGTGGAACGCATCGCCCGGCACGAAGGCTACTTTATGTTCGATCGCCATCTTGAGCAGTTCAGTGGAGTCCAGGAATTCAGGCAGGGTTACCCACAGGAAGAGGCCCCCGGTCGGACTGGTCCAGGACACACCCTCCGGGAAGTAACGCTCCATGGCGTCTAGCATGGTGTCTCGCCGTTCGCGATAGACTTCACGGATTAACCGGACGTGGCCCTTCAGGAAATCGTCGCCTTCTTCACCGCCGGTCAATATTTCGTGGGCGATCAGCTGGTTCATCGTGGCTGTATGTAAGTCCATGCCTTGCTTGGCGACGGTGCAGCGGTGGATTACCTCTACTGGCGCGACGATCCAGGCCAATCGCAGACCGGGAGCTAATGTTTTGGAGAACGTGCTCAGATAGATGACATTGCCGCGCATGTAGGCCCGGCCGTTGCCGTTTGTCGGAGCAATCCCGTCGAAATAGCCGTTGTCATCCACGCCGCGGCCGTGACGATTCTTGAATCGCTCGGCATCGAGAACCACCAGAGGGGGAATGTGCTCGCCCTCATAGCGCAGCTCGCCATAAGGATCATCCTCGATAATGGGAATACCATAGCGATCGGAGAACTCTATCAGCTTGTGGCGACGTTCCAGCGACAGCGTCACGCCGCCGGGATTATGGAAATTCGGCAGGATGTACATGAACTTCGGGCCGGACGTTAGCGCCTCTTCCAGCAAGTCCACTTGTATGCCGTTGTTATCGATAGGTACTGTCGCGAATTCAGCTTGATAAGCGCGCCAGGCTTGCAGCGCGCCCAAATAGGTCGGCTTTTCGGTGAGGATCAGATCTCCCGGATTGATCAGAACCTTTCCGAGAAGGTCCAGCGCTTGCTGTGATCCGCTTGTGATTAGGACATTTTCCGGGGCCGACTCAATACCATATTGCGCCATTTTCCTGGCGATCCATTCGCGCAAGGGGCGATAGCCTTCTGTAGCGCTATACTGTAACGCTAGTTTCCCTTGCTTGGCCAGAACCCGATCGGCCGCTGCACGGAATGCCTCCACAGGGAAGACCTCGGGAGCCGGCATGCCGCCACCAAACGAGATGATATCCGGGTTTTCCGTCAATTTAAGTAGCTCGCGAATGGCCGAGCCTTTCATCGACTGCATTCGCTGGGCACAACGATGATTCCAGGGAGTTGTCATGGGTTTGCTCCTTTTAGTTTATCTGCGCGTCGCCAGCTCCGGCGCCACCTTATAATCCCCTAACGGGTAGACAGGGATCATGCTGTTCTTGACCCATTCCATCGATTCGCTGGCCGTCATCCCCCAGTTTGTCGGGCAGGTTGACAGTAATTCCACGATGCTGAATCCTAATCCCTGCACCTGAGCCTCGAAAGCGGTTCGAATGGCCTTCTTGGCCTGGATGATATGACGTGCATCGTGGAGGCTGCGCCGTACGGAATAAGCTGTTCCATCGAGGTTCGCTAATAGCTCGGCCATTTTGATGGGGGCGCCACACAACGCCAGATCGCGACCGAAAGGCGACGAAGTGGTCACCTGTCCCGGTAGCGAGGTTGGCGCCATCTGCCCGCCTGTCATACCGTAAACTGCGTTGTTGATGAAGATGGTTGTGAAATGCTCGCCCCGGGCGGCGGCGTGAATAATCTCGCCCATGCCGATCGACGCCATATCGCCATCGCCCTGGTAGGTGAAGACGATATTGTTGGGATTGGAGCGCTTGATGCCGGTTGCCATCGCCGGCGCGCGCCCATGGGCGGCTTCGCAAGCGTCTAGTTCAAAATAGTTATAAGCGAATACTGAACAGCCGACAGAGGCGACCAGGATCGTGTCTTCGCGTAACCCCATCTCATCAATGACCTCGGCCACCAGCCGGTGAGCGATACCATGCGTGCAGCCGGGACAGTAATGGGTATAGGTGTCGGACAAGGCGGCAGGTCGCTGGTAGACGACCTTTTCATTGCGGCTCTCATCTGCGACCAGATCGATTATTCTTTCATCAGCGGGCAACACGGCCATTGCTTGCCTCCTTGTGTAGGGATGAGGAATCCAGCGCTTCGAACGTCAGCCGGATCTCCTCCTCAACTTCCTCGGGCAGTGGGACAATGCCACCCATTCGGCCCTTGAAACGAACCGGGATCTGGGTACCAACGACTTCGCGTACGTCGTGAAGCATTTGCCCGGCGTTCATCTCGACGACGAGGAACGCGCGGATCGCCGGGGTGCGTTTGGCCAGAGCGGCCAGCTGCTTTTCCGGGAATGGCCATAACGAGATCGGTCGGAACAACCCGACGGGCAAGCCTTCATCGCGTAAGCGTTTGACGGCCGTCTGAGCTACCCGTGCCGCCGTCCCAAAGCCGACCACGACGATTTCAGCGTCGTCCAGGTAAGCTGTTTCGTAGCGAACCTCGCTATTCTTGATCAGCGCTAACTTGGCTTGCAGATCGAGATTGAATTTTTCCAAGGCATCTGCATTTAGATAGAGCGAGCTGATCGTGTTGTGTTTCCGGCCTTTGGCCCCGGTTAGCGCCCATGGCGGTCGTTTTTCCGGCAGCGGTCGCATCTCTGGTAATTCGGCCGGCTCCATCATTTGCCCGATCGCGCCGTCAGCGACGACGAAGACGAGCGTACGATATTTGTCAGCCAGATCGAAGGCCAGCGTCGTCAGATCGATAGCCTCCTGCACCGTCGACGGGGCCAGCACGATGGGATGGAAATCGCCGTGGCCGGCCGATTTCGTGACCTGGTTGTAATCTCCTTGGCTGGGTTGAATATTGCCCAGGCCCGGCCCACC
>WBZO01005439.1_pt1 | contig 12978 bp, 9 predicted proteins | sample 5204261 | NCBI WGS metagenome assembly WBZO01 (sample SAMN12412400, study PRJNA552823) | activated sludge metagenome | isolation source: activated sludge from anammox sidestream of wastewater treatment plant... | place: USA: North Carolina | collected 2017-09
AAGACGCAGATCGATCGTCTCGGTCACGTGTCGACGCTCTATCCGACGGTCGGCATCGTGGAGCTCGCCGAGCGCCTGCTGCGCCTCGCCCCGGGCAAGATCGGCAAGGCGGGCAAGGCGTTCTTCACCGCGAGCGGCACCGAGGCCGACGAGACGGCGGTGGTCCTCGCGCAGGTCGCCACCGGCCGCCAGGAGCTCATCGCGCTGCGCCACGGCTACTCGGGGCGATCGATGCTCGCGCAGTCGCTCACGGCGCACTCGAAGTACCGCGCGGTGCCCTCGCAGATCGCCGCGATCAAGCACGCGCACGCGCCGTACTGCTACCGCTGCCCGTTCAATGCCACGCCGGGCAACTGCGGGTTCGAGTGCGCGCAGGACATCGAGGAGCTGATCCAGACGACGACCACCGGTCAGATCGCGGGGTTCCTCGCCGAGCCGATCCAGGGCGTCGGCGGGTTCATCGTCGCTCCGGACGGCTACTTCAAGGTCGCCGTCGACATCATCAAGAAGTACGGCGGCCTCTTCATCTGCGACGAGGTGCAGACCGGCTTCGGGCGCACCGGCACGAAGATGTGGGGGATCGAGCATCACGACGGCGTCGAGCCCGACATCATGACGATGGCCAAGGGCATCGCGAACGGGCTGCCGATCGGCGCGTGCCTCGCGACGGTGCCCGTCGCGGACTCCTGGAAGGCGGGCAACATCTCGACGTTCGGGGGCAACCCGATCTCCACCGCCGCGGCGAACGCGACGATCGACGTCATCGTCGAGGAGAAGCTCGCCGACAACGCGGCCGTCATGGGCAAGCTCCTCCGCGAGGGCCTCGAGGCGCTCAAGCGCAAGTACCCGAAGACGATCGGCGACGTGCGTGGCAAGGGCCTGATGCAGGCCATCGAGCTCGTCAAGGACGAGACCGCGAAGGACCGCACGCCGGACGCGGTCAGCACGTCCCGCCTCTTCGAGGAGACCAAGAAGCGCAACCTCCTCATCGGACGAGGCGGGCTCTGGGGCAACGTCGTTCGCATCGCCCCGCCCCTCAACGTCACGAAGAGCGAGGTGGAAGAGGCGCTGAAGGCCCTGGACGAGTCGTTCGCAGCGTTCTGCTGAGAGCCAGAGAGAGCTAGGAAGAGGAGACCGATGTCGATCACGAACCTCCCGCCCGACCGGCTCGAGAACGAGCTCGTCGACAAGAAGCCGCTCTACACGGACGCCGAGGCCAAGGCCGAGGCCGATCGGTGCCTTTACTGCTCGGACGCGCCTTGCATCAAGGCGTGTCCGACGGAGATCGACATCCCGACCTTCATCAAGAAGATCGCGTCGGGCAACGTGCGCGGCAGCGCGCGGACGATCTTCGAGCAGAACCTGCTCGGCTACTCGTGCGCGCGCGTGTGCCCGGTCGAGGTCCTCTGCGTCGGCGACTGCGTCTACAACGGCTGGGGTCGCGAGCCGATCCAGATCGGGCGCCTCCAGCGCTACGCGACCGAGACGGCGACGAAGGACGCGTCGCGGCCGGTCCTCGCGAAGAAGGTCGACCTCGGAGGCAGCAAGAAGAAGGTGGCGTGCATCGGCGCCGGCCCCGCTTCCCTCGCCTTCGCCGGCTATCTCGCGCTCGAGGGCCACGATGCGGTGGTGTTCGAGAAGCGCGCGTTCGCCGGTGGCCTCAACACCACCGGCATCGCGCCGTACAAGCTGCACGCGCACGACGCCCTCCACGAGGTCGCGTTCGTCGAGGGCCTGGGCGTCGAGGTGAAAACCGGCATCGAGGTCGGCCGCGACGACGGGCCGGGACGCATCTCGGCGAAGAAGCTGCTCGACTCGTACGACGCGGTGTTCATCGGCGTCGGCCTGGGCGCCGACTCGAAGCTCGGCATCCCGGGCGAGGACGGTCCGGGCGTGCTCGGCGCGACGGCGTGGATCGAAGAGATGAAGCTCGAGATGACGAAGGCGCACAAGGAGCAGATCGCGGGCAAGCGCGTCCTCGTCGTCGGCGGCGGCAACACGGCGATCGACGTCGCGCGCGAGTGCGCGCTGCTCGGCGCGGCGGACGTCGCCATGGTCTACCGCCGCGGCGCCTCCGACATGAGCGGCTACAAGCACGAGATGGACGGCGCGAGGAAGGAGGGCGTGCGGCTCGTCACGCACGCGACGCCGCTCGCGTTCGTGCGCGACGCGGCGGGCAAGCTCGGCGCGCTGCGCGTGAAGGGCACCGCCGAGCAGGGCGAGTACGAGATCCCGTGCGACTTCGTGGCCGTCGCGATCGGCCAGTCGAAGCTGCGCGACGTCGCGAAGGAGCTCGGCGGGGTCGAGCTCGACGCGAAGGGCTGCGTCGTCGCCGATCGCGAGACGTGCGCCACCGCCAACCCGAAGGTCTTCGCCGGCGGCGATTGCATCAACGGCGGCAAGGAAGTGGTCAACGCCGTCGCCGACGGCCGCAACGCGGCGCGGACGCTGCTCGAGAGGTGGAATCGTGGCTGACCTGAGCATCGACTTCGCAGGCATCAAGAGCCCCAATCCCTTCTGGCTCGCGTCCGCTCCCCCCGCGAACAGCGGCGAGCAGGTCATGCGCGCCTTCGACGCCGGCTGGGGCGGCGCGGTCTGGAAGACGCTCGGCGACCCGATCATGAACGTCACGTCGCGCTTCGGCGGGGTCGACTACGACGGGCGCAAGCTGATGGGCCTCAACAACATCGAGCTCATCACCGACCGGCCGCTCGAGGTGAACCTGCGCGAGATCCGCGAGGTCAAGAAGCGGTATCCGAAAAACGTCGTCATCGCCTCGCTGATGACCGAGACGAAGAACGACTGGAAGGTCCTCATCCAGAAGTGCGAGGACGCCGGCGTCGACGGCCTCGAGCTCAACTTCGGCTGCCCGCACGGCATGTGCGAGCGCGGGATGGGCTCGTCGGTCGGTCAGGAGCCGAAGCTGCTCCAGGAGATCACGAGCTGGGCGAAGGAGTTCGCGAAGACGCCCGTCCTCGTGAAGCTCACGCCGAACACCGGCGACATCCTCGAGCCGGGCCTCGCGGCGGTCGCGGGCGGCGGCGACGGCATCTCGCTGATCAACACGATCAAGAGCATCATCGGCGTCGATCTCGATCGCCTCGTCCCGATCCCGCGCGTGGGCAGCGCGTCGACGAACGGCGGCTACTGCGGTCCCGCGGTGAAGCCGATCGCGCTCCACATGCTCGCGGCGCTCTCCCGCGATCCCGGCATCACCATCCCGATCTCGGGCATCGGCGGCATCTCGAACTGGCGCGACGCGGCCGAGTTCATCGCGCTCGGATCGACGAGCGTGCAGGTGTGCACCGCGGTGATGCACTACGGCTACCGCATCGTCGAGGACATGATCGAGGGCCTGTCGGAGTACCTCGACTCGCACGGGATGAAGAGCGTGAACGAGCTCCGTGGCCGCGCGGTGCCCGGCTACAAGGAGTGGGGCGACCTCGATCTGTCCTACAAGCTCGTCGCGTCCATCGATCCGAAGACCTGCATCGGCTGTCAGCTGTGCGTGACTGCCTGCCATGACGGCGCGCACCAGTGCATCTTCACCGGCGCGGAGGACCGACCGCGTCCCCCGCACGCCCACGCGCACGGACCGGCGCGAGCGCCGAAGCCGCTGCCGATCGGCGACCTCGCGGGCGACCGCGTGCCGTGGATCGACGAGCCGGAGTGCGTCGGCTGCAACCTGTGCCAGCTCGTCTGCCCCGTGCCGGGGTGCATCACGATGCGCGAGGTCCCGAACGGACCGAGCGAGACCTGGAACGATCGCGTCGCGCAGGGGCGGGACAAGCTGCCCGGCGGCATCCACGAGCCCTGAGCGGTCCGGGGGGATCGCCGTGCCGCATCTGAGATCGCTCCACGAAGGCGAGGAGCTGGTCCGGCGCATCCTCGACGCCGTGCCCGGCGGCGTGGTCCACGTCGGACTGGACGGGGCGATCAAGAGCGCGAACGCGGAGGCGCAGAGGCTGCTCGGCCTCCGCTTCGACGAGCTCGCCAAGCGCTTCATCGCCGACTGGGATCCGGTCACGATGAACGAGGACGGCGCTCCCTGCCCCGTCGCCGACTACCCGGTCGCGCGCGCGCTTGCGACGGGCGAGCCCGATGGTCCGCGCACCATCGGTGTTCGACGTCCCGACGGCGTCGTCACCTGGGCGGTGTTCCGTGCGGTTCCCGTGCACGATGCGCAGGGCGCCCTCGACGGCGCGATCGTCACGTTCCTGGACATCACCGAGCGCAAGCGCGCCGAGGACGAGCTTCGCCGCAGCGAGGAGAAATGGCGCGCGATCGCGCAGAACATCCCGGACTTCGTCGTCATCCTCGACGACAGCGGGATCGTGCTCCAGATCAGCCGCGTCTTCTCGCACACGACCGAGCAGAGCGTCGTCGGCTCGTGCATCTTCGACTACGTCGAGCCGCCGTTCCTCGCGGAGTACCGTCGTACGTTCGAGCGCGCGCTCGAGACGGGCACCACGCAGCGGATCGTGGCGCGCGCGTTCGGCCTCGATCGCATCTACACCTGGTACGAGGCCGTGTTCGTCCCCCTGCGCGAGGCGGAGCCCGAGCGTCGCATCCTCGTGGTCGCGCGCGACATGACCGAGCAGAAGCGCGCGGAGGACGCGACCCGCGCGAGCGAGCAGAAGTGGCGGGCGCTCGTCGACAGCCTCCCGGACAGCGTGGTCGTCGTCGATCGTGAGCGCCGGATCCTGTCGTCCAACCGGAGGACCGACGCCGTCGGCGCCTCGTGCGACCTCTTCGTCGACGAGACGATGCTCGACGACTGGCGGCAGCACTTCGCGAGGGCGCTCGAGACCAAGGCCCCCGTGCGCTACGAGGGGCGCGCGCGGACTGCGGCCGGCGCGCTCGCCTGGTACGAGTCGATCCTCGTTCCGCTCGAGGAGAATGGTGAGGTCGCGCGCGTGATGATCGTCGCGCGCGACATCACCGAGCGGCGCGCGATGCTGGCGAGCCTCGCCGAGAGGGAGCGGCTCGCGAGCGTCGGCATGGTCGCCGCCAGCGTCGCCCACGAGATCATGAACCCGCTCACGTACGTCCTCGCGAACCTCGACTTCGCGCTGGGCTCGCGGCCGACGGACGAGGAGCGGTGGAGCAAGGCGCTCGCGGAAGCGCGCGAGGGCGCCAAGCGGATGCAGCAGATCGTCTGGGACCTGCGCTCGCTGGCGCGCGTCGGCGGCGAGGAGCTGTTCTACGTCGATGCGCGCAGCGTCCTCGAGACGGCGCTGCGCCTGTCGGGCCCCGAGGTCGGCCGCGCCGCGAGGGTCGTCCTCGACCTCGGGGAGGTGCCCGGCGTGCTCGCGAGCGAGTCGCAGCTCTGTCAGGTGTTCATCAATCTGCTCGTGAACGCGGCGCAGGCGATGGAGGACCGCGCCGCGCCCGATCGCGAGATCCGCGTCCGGACGCGCTACGACGAGGAGCGAGGGCTCGTCGGCGTGGAGATCTCCGACAGGGGCGTGGGGATCGCGGCCGACCGCCTCGACCGGATATTCGAGCCGTTCTACACGACGAAGCGCACCGGTACCGGCCTCGGACTCTCGATCTCGCGCGACATCGTCGAGCGCATGGGCGGCCGGATCGACGTCGAGAGCGCGCCCGAGCGAGGCACGACGTTCACCGTCTGGCTCTCGACGACGCGCGCGCCCGTCGCCGGCGCGGCGCAGTGATCACGTTCACGTCCAGGACGAGCGGGCGCTCACCGGCTCGATGAGCGAGTCGCGGACGTCGTTCGCTCGCCTGCGAGCGAGCTGCACGTACGCCCGCGTCGGCACGAGCGCGGTGAGCACGCCGGCTGCCGCGGCGGCGATCGGCGGCGCCGCGGGGTTCTCGACGACGTGCGCGAAGAGCCAGGCGAGCCCGCCGGCGGCGCCTGCCACGGCAACCGTGCCGAACGCCGCGGCGATCCAGACGGTGACGCGGTGGACGAGGGCGAGGCGGAGCAGCAAGAAGGCGAGCACGGCCACCGCGACGGCGACGCCGACCGATGCTCCGAGCACGAAGGCCTGTGCACCGACGCCGAGCGCGGCGGCGGCGTTCGACCACGCGACGATCTCGGCCGCGCGGCCTTCGCGCGACTCGCTCCAGATCGCATGGTGCACGGCGCGCATGAATCGACGCACACCCGATCGACGGCCGAGGCGTCGGGATGTTCGAAGCTGTCACCCGTTCGGGTGACGGCGCCGCACGTCAGTGCCAGAGATCGAGCGCGAGCGGAGCGTCGAGATCGCTGGGATCGAGCGGAGGATGCGCCTCGTAGGTCCGGCCGCTCGAGGCGTTCGGTTTGTACGCGTGCGCGGCGGCGGGGAACTCGCCGCTGCGGACGTCGCGCACGTAGGCCGCGATCGCGTCGATCGCCTGCTCGCCGAGGTTGGCGAAGCGCTTGGCGAACTTCGGCTGGTGGCCGAGCGACAGGCCGAGGAGATCGGTCGAGACGAGGACCTGGCCGTCGCACGCGTTGCCCGCGCCGATGCCGATCGTCGGAATGGAGACGAGCGAGGTGACGTGCGCGGCGAGGTCCGGCGGGATGGCCTCGAGCACGATGCAGAAGGCGCCTGCCTGCTCCAGCGAGACGGCGTCGTCGATCACCTTCTCGGCCCCCGCGCCGCGGCCCTGCACCTTGAAGCCGCCGAGCGCGTGGACGCTCTGGGGCGTGAGGCCGACGTGGCCGACGACGGGGATGCCCGCGCGGACGATGCGCATCACGTGCTCGGCGACCTCCTGGCCGCCCTCGAGCTTGACGCTCTCGCACGCGCCCTCCTTCATCAGCTTGCCGGCGCTCTCGACCGCCTGCGCGGGCGAGACCTGGTAGCTCATGAACGGCAGGTCGCCGACGAGATGCGCCCGCGTCAGCCCGCGTGCCACGGCGCGGCAGTGGTAGGCCATCTCGTCGAGCGTGACCGGGATGGTCGTGGACAGGCCCTGGACGACCATCCCGAGCGAGTCACCGACGAGGACCATGTCCACGCCGGCCTCGTCGACGAGGCGGGCCATCGTGTAGTCGTAGGCCGTCACCATCGCGATCTTCTCAGCGCCGTGCCCATCCCGGGCCTTGCGTGCGCGTAGATCGGGGACCGTGACCTTCTTGTTGCTCGCGTTTCCGCGGATCGGAGCGGGTGCGTACATGGATCCTGGTCGCGGCCGGTCACCCGGTCCGCGCCTTTCTCCAGCGGAACCTAGCGCCGGAATGCTCATGCGACAAGGTTGGTTCCGGGCGAGAGCCGCGATATGAGGTGGCTTCCCATGGGCCGCGTCCTTCGATCCCTGGCCGTGTCGGCCGCGACGGCTGCGCTCGTCGCGACGGCTGCGGCGTGCGACCGGCCCCCTTCCAGCGAGGGCCTGCCCGAGTGGACCCCGGTCGATCACGACGGCGAGAAGGCCCAGGCAGGCAACGGAAAGCAGGGCACGCGCGGCGACGCCGGCGGGACCCCTGCCCTCGTCGAGATCACCTGGCGGAACCAGTGCGCCAGCTGCCACGGGATGGGCGGCAAGGGCGACGGTCCCCAGGGGCCGATGTTCAAGCCGCCGGACCTCACCCAGTCCAAGAGCGACGACGAGACGCTCGCTGCGACGATCAAGAACGGCAAGGGTCGGATGCCGAAGTTCGACCTCCCGGACGACGTCGTGCGGGGCCTCGCGGCTCGCGTGAAGTCGCTCCGTGCCGAATAGCGCGGGCGGAAGCCCCAGGCCCGTCCGGAGCCGACTCGCGAAGCTCGGCTTCCTCCTGTTCGGGCTCGCCGTCGCGGCGTATCTCGGCATGCGGGGGCCGCACGAGCAGCACGTCCGGCTCGTGCTCGGGGATGCCGCCCCCGAGGTCACGGGCCTCGAGATCCAGTACGTCGACTCGGACGGCGAGGTCGCCCGCGAGGCACGGCTCTCGTATCCGGCGGGGAGCGCTCCGCGCGTGGTCTCGCACGAGCCCGAGCTCCCCGACGGCACGTACCGGCTCAAGGTGGAAGTGGCGACACGGGAACGTCGCGTTCCGGTCGAAAGGTCGGTTACGCTCGGGGGCGGGAGCACCCAGGTCGACCTCTCTCAGGCGCTATTACCGTGACCGAGCAAAAGCAACCCGAAGAGCAACGGCCGCGCTTCGAGTCCTCGCACGAGATCTCGACCCGTGCGGCGGGCGGAATCCTCGGAGCGCCGGCGGGCATCATGGCGCTCGTGCTCACCGGATCGCACAAGGGCCTCACCAAGGTCGTCGGCGGGCGCCTCACCGTCGGCAAGGCGGCGGACAACGATCTCGTCCTCACCGACGACACGGTGTCGCGGCACCACTGCGAGATCATCCGCGCCCCCGACGGCCTGCACGTCCGCGACCTCGAGTCGACGAACGGCACGAAGATCGACGGCACGCGCATTCGCGAGGCCATGGTCCAGCCGGGCAGCGTGCTCAAGGTCGGCGAGGTCGAGATCCAGTTCCGTCCGACCGCGCAGAAGGTCGAGGTGCTGCCGAGCGACAAGACGAGCTTCGGTCCGGCGATCGGCCAGAGCCTCGCGATGCGCACCATCTTCGGCGTCCTCGAGCGCATCGCGCCGACGGACGCGACCGTCCTCCTCGAGGGCGAGACCGGTACGGGCAAGGACGTCCTCGCCCGTGCGGTCTGGAGCGGGAGCTCGCGGGCGCAGAAGCCGTTCCTGGTGGTCGACTGCGGCGCGGTCACCTACTCGCTCATCGAGAGCGAGCTGTTCGGCCACGAGCGCGGCGCCTTCACGGGCGCGGTCTCGACGAGGCAAGGCGCCTTCGAGCTCGCCGACGGCGGGACCGTGTTCCTCGACGAGATCGGCGAGCTTCCGATCGACGTGCAGCCCAAGCTGCTCCGCGTGCTCGAGACGCGCGAGTTCCGCCGCGTCGGCGGCAACAAGACGCTCGCCACGAACGTGCGCGTCATCGCCGCGACGAAGCGGGATCTCCAGCGCGAGGTGGGCGCCGGCAAGTTCCGCGAGGACCTCTACTTCCGCCTCGCGGTCGTCCCGGTCACGGTTCCGCCGCTTCGGGCACGGCGCGACGACATCCCGAAGCTCGTGCAGCACATGCTCGAGGCCGCCGGCGGCAAGGGCCTCACGGTCCCGCCGGAGACGATGCAGGCGCTCTGCGCGCACGACTGGCCGGGCAACGTCCGCGAGCTGCGCAACGTCCTCGAGCGCGCGATCTACATGGCGCAGGCGACGGGCTCGACGGAGCTCGGCGTCGTCACGCTCCCGACGGGCAACGCGGCCGGCGATGCGGCCTTCCACTTCGAGCCCGACAAGAGCTACCGCGAGACGCGCGCGAGGTACGACGCCGAGTTCGAGAAGCGCTACGTCAAGTGGCTGCTCGGACGCCATCACGGCAACATCAGCGCAGCGGCGCGCGAGGCCAAGATGGACCGCAAGCACCTGCACGACATGGCGAAGAAGCACGGCCTCCGCGGCGAGGGCGCGGAGGAATAGTCAGAGGCCGTCGAAGACGACGTCGTCGAAGCGGAGATCGGCGGTGCCCGACGCGTTCATTCGCCCGAGCGTGATCCGCGGCGGACCCGGCAGGCGCGCACACCCCAGGTCGAGCGGCGCGGCGACGGCAGGTTGGCCGTCGACGGTCACCGAGCCCTTCACGCTGCCCCCGTCGCCGGTCGCGTCGATCGCGAGGACGACGCGCGCCTTCGTACCCGTCGCGATCTTCTTCGTCAACGCCGCGTCCGCTCCGCCTCCGCGCAGCCTCATCCCGCCCTGCTGAAGCTCGAGCTCGACGCGGCACTCCGTGTCCGTCTGGTGCTGTCCGATCCGCGCGAGCACGGCCCGGGCGTCGCTCGAGGCGGCGTCGATCCGGAGCGAGAAGCCGAGCTCGATCCGGGTCCACTGAGGCGACGGGTCGGCATCGTGCTCGACGAACGCATCGGCTCCGTCCGAGGCGACGTGCAGCTCTTGCTGCTCGACCTTCGCCCCGCCCGAGACCGTCCGGAAGACCTGGTCGGCGGGCGCGCCGTCGTCGAAGTCCGCGCAGAAGAACGGGGCGCTCGGCAGCGTCTCGCAGAACGACGGCCCGGTCGGCCCCGAGTCCGAGGAAGGGCCGGTGTCGGCCGGGGCCTCCGAGTCAGCGCGAGCGTCGCCGCCCCCTCCGGCCTCGTCCTTCGCGTCGCTGCATGCGGACGCGACCGCGAGCGAGAGGACCGCTGCTCCGAGCGCGAGGACGGACCGAGCGAAGCGCATCCGTGGATGATACTCGGGCTGCGGCATGCGCGCTCTTGAAGGCGCGGCGTCGACGCGCCATTGTCGACGCGCAGGATTTTTCGACGAGAGGCGACGAAACGACGACGATGACGCGAATGCCTTCGACCGAACCTCCTCGATCGCGCAGCGCCCGCCCACATCATCGCGGCCTGGTCGACGACCCGCTCTGGTACAAGGACGCGATCATCTACGAGGTGCGGACGCGGTCGTTCTTCGACTCGAACGCCGACGGCATCGGTGACCTCTCCGGCCTGACCGCGAAGCTCGATTACCTCGCGGACCTGGGGATCACGGCGCTCTGGCTCCTCCCCCACTACCCTTCTCCCGGGCGGGACGACGGCTACGACTGCGCGGACTACACCGGCGTGCACGACCACGTCGGCACGATCGAGGACTTCGACGAGCTGGTGAAGGAGGCCCACCGACGCGGCATCCGGATCATCACCGAGCTGGTGATGAACCACACCTCGGACCAGCACCCGTGGTTCCAGCGGGCCCGGCGCGCGCCGCCCGGCTCGCCCGAGCGCGACTTCTACGTCTGGAGCGATACGGCCGATCGCTACCGCGAGGCGCGGATCATCTTCCGGGACTTCGAGCCCTCGAACTGGACCTGGGACCCCGTCGCCAAGGCCTACTTCTGGCACCGGTTCTTCTCGCACCAGCCGGATCTGAACTTCGAGAACCCTGCGGTCCACGAGGCGATGCTCGGCGTCGTCGACTTCTGGCTCTCGCGCGGCGTCGACGGCCTCCGCCTCGATGCCGTGCCGTACCTGTACGAGGCCGAGGGCACCAACTGCGAGAACCTCCCGGCGACGCACGCGTTCCTGAAGAAGCTGCGCGCGCACGTCGACGCGAAGTTCTCGAACCGCATGCTCCTCGCGGAAGCGAACCAGTGGCCCGAGGACGCCGCCGCCTACTTCGGCGAAGGCGACGAGTGCCACATGAACTTCCACTTCCCGATCATGCCTCGGCTCTTCATGTCGATTCACATGGAGGACCGCTTCCCGATCATCGACATCCTCCAGCAGACGCCCGAGCTCCATCCGACGTGCCAGTGGGCGATGTTCCTCCGCAACCACGACGAGCTCACGCTCGAGATGGTCACCGACGAGGAGCGCGATTACATGTATCGTGCATATGCCCACGAGGGGCAGATGCGGATCAACCTCGGCATCAGGCGGCGCCTCGCGCCGCTCGTCCAGAACGACCGCAAGAAGATGGAGCTGCTCAACGGCCTCCTCTTCTCGATGCCGGGCACGCCGGTCATCTACTACGGCGACGAGATCGGGATGGGCGACAACGTCTATCTCGGAGACCGGAACGGCGTGCGAACGCCGATGCAGTGGAGCGCGGATCGCAACGCTGGCTTCTCGCGAGTGAACCCGCAGAAGCTGATCCTGCCGATCATCATCGACCCCGAGTACCACTACGAAGCGCTCAACGTGGAGATGCAGCAGTCGAATCCGAACTCGCTGCTCTGGTGGACCAAGCGCCTGATCGCGCTCCGCAAGCGCTTCCGGGCCTTCGGCCGCGGCTCCGTGGAGTTCCTGAGCCCGTCGAACCCGCGCGTGCTCGCGTTCGTGCGCCGGTACGAGAGCGAGACCATCCTCGTGGTCGCGAACCTCTCGCGCCACGTCCAGTACGTCGAGCTCGATCTCTCGAGCATGAAGGGCGCGATCCCCGTCGAGCTCGGCGGGCGCACGCGCTTCCCGAGCATCGGTGATGGTCCGTACATGCTCACCCTCGGGGGGCACGACTTCTACTGGTTCACGATCGAGGTCCCGCGGCCGACGGCGCAGGAGGAGCGCATGAGCCTCCACGGTGCGCCGATCATCGCGTGCTCGAGCGTCGACGATCTGCTCTGCGGCAGCGAGCGGTCGCTGCTCGAGGAGACGCTGCCGGCGTTCCTCGATGCGCGCGGGTGGCTGTCCGGTCCGAGCACCTCGGCGCGGATCCTCGAGTCGATCCGTCTTGCTCCCGCCGAGGAGGGCAGCGTCGTCCTCCTGTTCGTACGCGTCGACTACATGGAGGGCGAGGCCGACACCTTCGCGCTCCCGCTCGTCGCGCTGAAGGAGTCGCCGCCCGACGCGACGACCACGCTCGTCGCCCACGTGCAGGTGCACGGACGCACGAGTGTGATCCCGGGCGAGGTCCCGCCGCCCCCGACGCCGTACTTCCTCGTCGAGGCGACGGCGCACGGCGCCGCGCGTGCGCTCGTGGACGCGGTCGCGCGCGCCGGTCACCTCGTCGCCACCGGGGGGCGCGTCGTCGCGGAGCCGGCGCCCGGCGCCTCGCTCGAGGCGGGGCTCGGGGAGGTGCCGCGCATCGTCTCGAGCGACCGGCTCGGAGCGTCCGTCGCGTACGGCACGTCCTTCGTGCTGAAGCTCTTCTACCGCATGGAAGAAGGCATGGCGCCCGAGCTCGAGGTCGGCCGATTCATGGAGAGCAAGGGCCTCTCGGGGATCACGCCGCGCGTGCTCGGCTCCGTCGAGTACCGGGTACCTCGCTCCGAGGCCGTCACGCTCGCGGTCGTCGAGGAGTACGTCCAGAACGAAGGCACCGCGTGGCAGCAGGCCCGCGCCGAGATCGGCCGTGCGTACGATCGCGTCCTCGCGAAGGCGCCGGCCACCGCCCCGCCGGTCGTCCCGCGGTCGCCCATCCTCGAGCTCGCGTACCGGGACATCCCGCCGGAGCATGCGGAGATGATCGGGACGTACGCGGCCTGGGCGCGCGCGCTCGGCCGTCGCACCGGCGATCTCC
>WBZO01005440.1_pt1 | contig 12976 bp, 14 predicted proteins | sample 5204261 | NCBI WGS metagenome assembly WBZO01 (sample SAMN12412400, study PRJNA552823) | activated sludge metagenome | isolation source: activated sludge from anammox sidestream of wastewater treatment plant... | place: USA: North Carolina | collected 2017-09
TCCAGTAGGTCACCCCCACCAGCGTGTAGTCCGCCGTCCCCGCGTGCGCCAGTCCCCGTAGCTCTGACAGGAGATCAGTCATCCCTGCTCGCGTCATCGCCTGCCTCCCATTACTCGCCTTCCGGCGGTCCGCCCCACCGGTCGTTCTGCCACGTGGCTTCCATGCCCACCGGCCACCAATTGGTCAGCGTTGCGCCGGGATAGCGGCTCATCACATCCAGGTAATCGGCGGTCAGCACCACCACACCATCGCAACAGTGGTAATCGCGCTCTACCAGCGCGTAGAACAGGTACAGCACGCCGGGATCAGCGTCCGACTGCGCCACGAACACCACGCCGTCGAAGTCGCCCCCGTCAAAGTCGATGCTGAAGCCATCGATGTACGCGCCGACGGGCGTGATGTCGTTCGGCACGTAGCCAAGCGCCGCGCCCATCTCGTACACCTGCCAGTACACCCAGGCATCGCGGGTGTAATCGGCGTCAAGGCGAGCAATCGCGGGCAGGTGGTAGAGTTCATGCACCAGCGCCGGATCGACGCGCTGGCGGGTGGACGCGGCGAAAGCCCAGTTAATCGGGCGGTTGTCGAAACAGGCGGGGCGGTCTTGCGCCGGGCCGGTTTGCGTATGCCCGGCGCGATACGGGTCGTTGCCGCCGGATAGCCACAGCGTGGCCGCCAGAAAGAGCGCGGTTGCCAGTTGCGCCGGAGCGTTCACTATGCCCACCCCTTCGCATAGAGCGCGGCGATTTCGGCGGCGGAAAGCTGGCGGTTCCAGATGACAACGTGGGCGATCTGACTGCCGGCGGCCATTGGATTAGACCCGCTGAAAGACGCTCCAATAGAAGCTCCAATCACAGCGGGGGTAATCCCACCTGTATATGTGTTGGCGTTGTTTCCACTTATAATGGATGCTCCGTCATTATATACACGGGTATTGGTGGTACTGACGCTATTCCAAGAATAGATGCAACAATGCCACACCCCTCCACCAGAAGGCATATCTATCTGTCCGAATGGACTGTTGATGTTGGCGTTGGCAAGGCGATACGCCTGGAATCTGTTGGCAGCGTTGCCTTTATTTACTATTAATCGGTTGTTTGTGTCCTCGCCTATGACGATGATACGCCGCGCGGTTGCATCTCCCCACAATGCCGCCGGGTGCATCCACCATACCATCAGCGTGCCCAGGTTGAAGTTCATCGTGTTTTCGAGCGCTTCGGGGATGACGTACCGGCTGCTGGCTCCGTCATACGTCGAGACCATGCCGAAATTCGGCACGCCGCCGCTGGTCGCCGTCGCCGCCGTGTAGGTGATGGCCGTCGGAGTCAGCGTGTAGCCGGAGGGGCCGAGGTCGGCGTTGCCGCTGTCGGCGGTCAGGGGCCAATAGGCGACAAGGTTCGCCGGCGCTATCTCCAGCACAAAGCGCCAATAGTCTTTCGCGTCCCGCCGCGTCGGTATCTTGAGCTGCATCCGCCTCTGTGCAAAACTCATCTCTACCTCACATCAACAACGCCACGCTCAGCGTCCGCGCCCCGCCCTGGTTCACGTCCGCGTACGTGGTTGTGTTCAGGCTGTGCAGCCGCGCCAGGGGATACAGACCGACCATCCAGGCGCTCGCCGGCGTCATATACAGACCCGCCGCGTTCGTCACCACGCCTGCTGCCCTGACCAGCACGCCCCACTCATCCCTCACGGGTATCCACGTGCTGCCCCCATCCGCGCTCACGTCCAGCCCGATGTCCGCTGCCGTCCACGCCCCCGGAACCTGCACCGCCAGCCCCCGCGCGCCCTGCGGATCAAAGCTGCCGCTCACCGCCGCGTTGTTCGCGATCGTCACCGTCACCCGCCGATCGACCTGCTGGATGTTGAACACCTTCACGATCCACTCATAGAGTGCCATCTCTGCCCCCTAACCCACTCTAGAATCCGCCAGCGCCGCTCGCCCGCTGGCCACCTCAGTACATAACGCCGCGTACTCCCGGATCATCCGCCAGTACCCGCGGTGCTCGTTCACCCACTGCTTACACCGCCCCGCGGGTGGCAGTGCATCGGGCAGAAACGCGGTCATATCCTGCGCATCCCTGCAAATCCACCCACTTTCGCCGTCGCCGATGTATTCCGGCGTCCCGCCCCGGTCCAACCCCAACACCGGTGTCCCCACCAGCGCCGCTTCCAGCGCCGTCCGCGGCCCCGCCTCGATCTCCCCCGTCACCAGCACCGCGCGCGCCCTGGCCAGCAGCTCCCACTTCGCCTGCCCGGCCACCGGCCCTACGCCGTTCTCGTAACGTTCTGAGCCGGGACCGGCGATAACCAGTCCCCACCCCGAGAGTCCAGCCACCTGCAGAGCGATGTCCACCCGCTTGTGTGAGATTCCAGCCGGCCCCATCCACAACAGCCAATCCTCCCGCTTCACCTGCGGGAACGGCTGCGGCTCCCGAATCCCCGTGTAAATCACCCGGCCCTGGGGGGCCCCAAAGTGCTGCGCCTGCGCCCGGCTCACATACACCGCGTTCCGCCCTGGCGCCGCCTCCCGGTCCCCGCTCCGGTTAATCACCGGATACCCTGGATACAGCGTCTGGTACAGGTGCTCATGGCTGCCATCAATCACCACGTCACATCCAGACGCCAGGTGCGCCAGCTCCCGCTCCTGCTCGGCAATAACCACCTCGACGCCCGCCGCGCTGCCCGGCCCCGCATACAACGTCACCCGGTGTCCAAACTCCGCCAGGCCCTCCGCCAGCTCCAGCATCGACTTCCCCAGCCCGTGCCCCGGATATTCCGCCGACGTGGGCAGCCGCGTGTCACTGATCACCCCGATGTGCATCACGCCGCCCCCGGCTTCCGCACCGATGCGGAGGCTCCATGCCGCGCGGCGGTCTTCGCCACGAACGGCTTGATACGGTAGAGCTGGTGCTCGCCCTCGTCCACCAGGTGCTCCACCTCACACCGCTCAAATAACGCCCGGATTTCGTCTGGTCCATACCCCCTCACGGCGTGTGCGTCCATCTCCGGGGGCGGACAGGTCACGATCGCGTACCGCCGGCAGCGCCGCACCGCCTCCACCAGCGGTCCCGGGTCATCCATGTGCTCGATCGACTCCAGCGCCAGCACGAAATCCATCGCCGTGTACGGCCACGCCTTCTGGAAGATCGCGCCCGGCACATTGCGCCGCGCCACCCTCAGCACCTCCTCCAGCTCGTCGACGCCCAGCACGCGGTAGCCGCGTGCCACCAGCAGGCTGGCCGGGTATCCATCCCCGCACCCCGCGTCCAGCACGTTGTACGCCGCGTCCGGCTCGCGCTCCGTGGCCAGGCTCCCGTCCGCTGGCAGGTAGCTCAGCACCCGCCGCACCCACTGGCCATAGGAGCCCCGAATCCAGCCTGGCTCCCAGTGATACCCCCACCCCAGTGCTCGGTACTTCGCCGCGCTGCCCATCAGAAAACCTCCGCCGCCTTGACCTGCTGTGGCCATCCAGCGAAAATAAACGCCAGCGGCACCCCCGCCGCTTGGATCATCTGCACCAGGTCCTCCGGCGTCTCGGTTTTATCCTCCAGCCAGTGGAACTCCGCCCCGATCGCCTTCACGTTCGCTAGGCCCTCGTACGTGAAGTCCGGGATGAACTCATACTCCGCGCCCTCGCAGTCAATCTTCAGGAACGCCACCGGCTCCGCCACCAGGTCCTTGAATGCCACCGAACTGACCGGGAAGTCGCCGCCCTCGTCCACCACGTGATGCCCGCCGGAATTCTCCGGGCTCACCGCCAGCCTCACAGCGCGCCCATCCCCCGTCACTGCCGCCTGGTGCGGGAAGATCCGGTGCGCCAGGCCAAACGTCTGGATGTTCTTCACCAGTTGCTCGTAATTGGCCGGGTGCGGCTCGTACGAGTCAATCCGTGCGAGCTGCGGGTGCCGCAGCGCCAGGTAGATGCTCACCACCCCCACATTCGCCCCGATGTCCACTGCTTTGCTGCCAGGGGCGAACGTCAGCCCCTCGATCCCGTAGGTGTCCCGCTCCAGCTCGCGCATCACCGTCTTATAGACGCCGCTTCCCGGCACATCCTCGATCGCGCTCAGGTCAATCCCGTTCACCACCGTCTTGAACCCACCCGGGATGATGCTGGTCGTGCCATCCGGCTTGAGCAGCATCTCTTCTTCGCTGTCCAGGTTCGGGACGGAGAACGTCCCGTCAGGGTTGCCGATTCCGACCGTTCCCCACCGCTTCTGATCCAGTGACCCGGCCTCCAGCTCGCTCTGCACCCGCGCCAGAAACGGTCGCCAGTATTCCTCGTACACCTTGTCCGCGTCGTACTGCTGCGCCCCCAGCCACGCCTGCTCCCGCATGTCGTCCGCGACCATGCTTCCCGGCCCCAGCCTGGCGTGCGCCTGGTGCAAGAGGTCCGTCAGCTCATCCACATCCGGCAGGTACTGGTACGCCATCTGCGGCGTGATAAACCGCTCCCCGCTCACCTTCCAGCCGGCGAAGCACAACTCTTTCATGGACGAGTTATCCCCCACGATCACCGGGCAGCCCGCCGCCTGCGCCTCCACAATCGGGATCCCGAACCCTTCCCCATAGCTGGGGTTCAGCAGCACGTCCGCCGCGTTGTAGACCTGGTTCAGGTATCCCGGCCCGATCACCCCCACGTTGTAGCCGTACTGCGGCGGGAAGCTGATGCTCGTCTCCGGGATGCCCAGCAGCTGGATCACTCCCGGCAGGTAGACGCCCATCGTCCCGCTCTTCTCCATATGCAGGTACAGGTGGCTGTTCGGCACCTCCGCGTGGAACCGCGCCCATGCCCGCAGCGCCTCGTGTATCCCCTTCCGGCTCGGATTGCCCTTGTTCGCCGCCACCATCGCCACCAGGAACGTGTTATCGTTGACCAGGTCGGAACGACCTGCGTCATCCCGTCCGTGCTGCGCCTGGGCGATCTCGTTCATCCCCCGCCGCGCCTCTTTCCGGTCCCCCGGCTTGAAGACGCTGGTCTCAATCCCGTGCGGGATGTACGCCACATCGCTGTACCCCGCCTCCTGCATCATCTGCCGCCCGAACTGGCTCATCGCGATCGGCCACCGGCAACGGTCAAGCATCTCCTTGACTGGCGGCGGCAGCGGGTCATGGTCCACCGGGCACCACGCCGCCCACGGCAGCTCCGCCATCACCGCCGGATCCAGCACCCACACATCCAGCAGCGTGATCAGCAGCTCTGCCTGCCGCGCCTGCATATGCCCCGGCAGGATGTCGCTCCCGTACGGGTCCGCCTGCCGCGGCACCACGTCAATCCCGTCTTTCCACCGCAGCACGTGCCCTTCCAGCCCGTAGTACGCGCTGATCGTCACCGTGTGCTCCCGCGCCAGCCGCGGCGTGAACACCATCGTCTGGTTCCCGTAGCCCGTAGGGCTCCAGGGAGCGTTCGAGTGCCACAGAATCTTCATGCCACCTTCGCCCATCATTCCCCCTCGCCTCCTCTGTGTGCTATGTTGGCAAGTGGCGGGAGGAGGAGACCGCCACTTGCCCTTGTACGCGGTGCGCCCACACCGCCGCTTGCCACTCCCACCACCCACCGGGACCCGCGTCCCCTGCTGCCAATCTCTGGCAGTCCGAAAACTACCCGCCCATCAGTACCAGGCCCTCCCTTCCCCCGTTCTGGGGGAAGGGCCGGGGTTGGGGGCCTTAGCCACCCATCTGATAGGCGATGTCTATGTTGACCACGGAGTTGTTGCCCCCGCCGATCTCCAAATAGTGCACGCCTACCCAGTCGCCGGCGTCGATCCGGCTCTCCGTCGCGTCCAGCGTCCACGCCTTCGGCGTCCGGACCGCCCAGTGCGACGCCGTGCTCCCGATGGCCGCCCCGATAGTCCCCGCGCTGGCCGTGCCCGCGCTGCCCAGGTTCACCAGCGTCAGCGAGAACGTCGCCGTGCTGCTGGTCGCCGCGCTGTTGTGCGCGTTCGCCTGGATCAGCTTGATCTTGCCGCCGTTAGCGGCTGCCGGAGCCTTGAACAGCGGGATCAGCTTGTCGCTTGCACCCAGGTCACTCGGGATGCACGCATTCACAATCATCGTTTCAAGCATCGTGTTTCTCCTTGTCTGTCTTTCAAGACAAGGGGTTTCGACCGCCACGGCCTCCACCCCTTGCAGTCTCAGAACTTCAGCTCAGCCCGCCGTTAAGTGCCGGTTGGAGCCGTGCAGTCGAAGATGCCCTGGATGCCCTTGGTGGCGTCCCACACGCCGTACCCATAGGTCATGCTGGCATTCAGCTCAGTGCCGCCGCCGCCGCGACTCTCGTCCCGCTGCGGGCGGATGTTGAACGGAGTACGGAGGTCGAACGCCAGCGCGTCCATCACGAACATCCCGGCGTAAGCATCATCACCAGTGATGACCGACACGTTCGGCGTCGGGTAGATCAACACATCATCTACCTGGCGCAGTCCGAACGCCGTGACGATCTGCTGGTCCACGATTGCCGGCTGGACAATGGCCACGCTCGATGTCGGCGCAAGCCCGGACAGCACACCCCACTGGTAGGTGTGGCAGACGAAAATCTTCTGCCCCACGCCCTTGCTCGCCACGTCCAAACGGTCCCGCATGGCCCGCCAGTACGCCCACGTGATCGCGCTGCCCGCCGTGCCAACCGTCCCGCCCGTGAACGAGCTGAACATGCCCAGCAGGTTCGTCTCCACCTTCTGTGCCGCTCCCTGCCCGAACTCCTGGGCGGCCGCGGCCAGGGTGTCTTCCGTGTCCGTGCGCAGATCCTCATCCGCGATGAAGATCGGGTCCGGTGCCCACACGTAAGGCGTCAGGGTTCCCAGCGCCGTACGGGTGAACTCGCTCGCCGTGGTGTCGTCCGTCGTCGCTCGCTGGCGCCAGGTCACCTCGCCCCAGCGGCTTCCCGTGCGCGGGGTCAGCCCCTGCCGGTCGTTGAACGTGCTCACCAGGCCCGTCATGATGTTGTTCGCCCGCAGGTGCAGCAAGGCCGCTTCAAAAACGGCGCTGGGCACCAAACTGGCGGGGTAAGTCGTCTGAGTCATCGTTCCTGCTCCTGTCTGTAGCCCCTTCGCGGGGCCCGCTCACGTCCTACGGGCGGTCGAATACCGTCAGACCGCCCAGCGGGCGTCGCCGGTCGTACAGGCTCTGGGCCAGTGCGGTCACCTGGTCCTGCTCGGTGTTTCCCGCCGGGTTGGTCATGCTGACCTGGGCCTGCTTCGGCAGCGTTGCCCGCAGCGCTTCGGCGTCCTTCCGCAGCGCCTCCTCCGTCTCCCCCTGGAGCCGGAGCGCCATCAACTCGGGCAGTCCATACTGCCCGCCGATTCGTAACTTTGTCGCCTGCAGCTCCGCGGCCTGCTTCGCCTGCTCCGCCGCGTCAAGCCGGGTCTGGAGCTGTCCCACCCGCTCCTCAACCGCCTTGCTCACCTGCTGCTGCACGGCCTGTATGCGCGCTTCCCACGGCTGGTTCGGCTGCTCCGCCGCCGGCTCAATCCCCAGCGCCTGCTGCACGCCCGTCGTCAGCGACCGCAGCTGCTCCCGGTACCGCGCGTTCTCCGCGATCACCTGGTCCAGCTTCTTCTGCAGCGCGCCCAGCGCGGTGGCGCTCGCCCAGTCCGCCGGCGCTTCCCCGGCCGCAACCGGCGGCCCCGTCACCGCTGCCGCTGCTGCTGCGCCCGCCGGGGGCACTCCCCCACCCTGCTGTGTCGTTTCGTCCATCTGCCCCTGCTCCTCCTCGAAATAAAAAGCCCCCACACTGAATGGTGGGGGCCATTGCTTAGTGGCAGCATCCTGGCTGCCTCACGGTAAGCTACGATTCTATTTTACGCCGCTCTTGCCCGCGCGGCACGAGCCTCTGCCTGGTACCGCAGCGCCGCGTCATGGCTCACCAGGTCCCGCAGCGGCGTCTCCGTTCTCATCTCCCCGTACACTGCGTCCCGGTACGTCCGGCTGAGCTGCCGCCACTCGAAGGCGTCATCCCGCCACGCGGTCCACCGCGCCCGGCCCATCATCCCGATCTGCCTGGCCTCCGGCTGCTCTCGGAACCATGCCAGCCCCGCGTCTTCGCCCGGCAGCGTCCTGCCCGCCACAATCGGCACCTGCACGCATACCCCCCGGTGGTGGTCGTTCAGCACCTCGTCCACCGTGTGCACCGACCCGTGCATACTGATGCACCCGATACACGCCCGTTCGTTCAGGCTGCTCCGCCACCACCACCCGCTCACCACGTTCGGGTTCTCTCGCCATGATTCCGTTGTCGCGGTTCGGTAGCTCCAGTTTTGCACCGTGCGCATCATCCGCTCAGCGTCCGCCAGAGGCATGTTATCCACATACGCCATCATCAGGTCCGCTGTTTTGCGCGGGTTGTACCCCAAACTGATACCCGTCAGCGCCACGTTCGTGAGACTCTCCGCGTGATACGGTGCCCACATCCGGATCGCCTCTTGCATCGCCGGGCGTTCCATAAAGCTCACCGCGTTCCGTAGCGTTCGGGGGTCCGGTGCGTTCCACCCGGTGACCACTCCCGCGCTCATCTCCGCGTACCCCAGCGCCGTGTTCGCTGCGCTCCTCGTCAGAGTCTCGCCCTCTGCCTGCAGCATCCACTCCATCTCATCCAGTGCGACCCGCATCTGCTGCTGCATCGCTTGCAGGTCAACGTATCGGTCGAACTCCCGTACGCTCCCAACAGTCTCCCCGGCGTCCTGGATGGCCCGCCGCGTGGGCGCTATCAGTTGCCTGTACGCGCCATGCAGCCGTTCCGCTGTGGCCCGCTCCTGTGCCACCAGTTCCATCCTGGAGCGCATCAATCCCTGCTGCAACAGGTCGTCTATGGGGTCCCGTGTTCGCTGTCCGAAGCTCACAGCGCCCCGTCACCGTTCTGCCTGGCTGCCAGCCGGCCGCTCACCCCGAACCCCGGCTGCTGCGCCAGGCGCTCCAGGAACTGCATCCCGGTCACGTCCAGACCATCCGACGCCCGCTCCATCTCCAGCGCCAGGTCCAGCCCCAGTCGGTTCGCCTGCGTCTCCGGGCTGATCAACCCCATCGCCCGCACCCGCTCCACGAATTCCACCGTGTCCAGCGTGTCCTGCGGCAGCGGATCCGGCCAGTGCACCGCCGGCCGCTGATCTTCCGCGTTCAGCAGCCACAGAAAACGCCGGCTGATCTCCTGGATTCCCCATTCGTATCGCCGGCGCAGGTCCTCCGTCTTCGCGATCTGGTCAATATACAGGGCTCGAATGCCCAGGTTCGTCACCCGCTGCATGTCGGAAACGTCGCCGGAGAGCCGCACCACACGCTGCTCCCCGAAGAAAGTCCGCTCCAGCAGCTGCACGAACCCCATCGCCGCGCCCAGGTCGCTCTGCATTTCCAGGTTGTACACCCGTGCCTGCGGGTTCGGAATGGTGAACAGCCGGTCCGGCCCGCTCTCCACCGTGTTGATATCCTTCGTCCCCGTGGCCACCGTCCGCGGGCTGCCGTGATGGTGCAAAATCTTCGCCACGTCGCTCGCCACCGAATTCAGCCGGTCGTTCATCGTCCGGGCCGGTCCGTCAATCTCCCCCCGCCCGTAGTAGCTGAACAACTGCCCCAGGTGCTGCCAATCCACGATCGGCCCCAGCGGGTGGTTCCAGCTCGCCTCACCCGTCTTGACCCACTGCCGGCGGTCATGGAACCAGTCCACGATCAGCCAGCCATCCCCATCCCTGGCGATGTCCTGCCGCCGTAGTCCGCCCGGCGCTTCCCACTGGATTTCATACCACAGCACCTGCTCCACATCGTCCGCCGGCCAGTACGTCAGTACGTTCCGCGGGTCAAGGTTGATCACCCGTGGCCCCTCGGCGCCGATGGCCACCCGCGCGAACACGTGCCCGCTCAACGAGCCGGAGAGCGCCAGCGAGCTCATCTTGCTCGCTCCGCCGTTCTCCTCCCACGCCTTGTTCAGCGCCTGCTCGGAAGCCGTGTCCTGGCCTTCCACCAGCTCCAGCCGGGGCATCTTCGGGAATAAAAACGCCACCGTGCGGTCCACTGCCTGGCGGCAGAGATTCACGATGGTGTTATGGTCCACTCCATCAGTAGAACGTAGGGGATGCCACTGGTCGCCAGCATAGTACTGCAGGGCGGCAGTAATTCCACGCTGCCGGGAGCGGCGTTCAGTCTCTGCCATCTCCCGCAGCTTTCGATCATTGACTGTCGTAATGTCGTACCGGATTGCTGCTGGCATCCCCGCCATTCCGTTCGATTCCCGCCGCGGAGACCCCCATCTCTTTCGGCGCGAATCAGAAACCCCCATCAATGGTTACATCAATGGGGGTCTAGCATCATTCTAGCTGAATCCCCCCGATTGTCAACATTCCGCCCGGGGGAGCTCAGTTCAACAGCAGCTTCTCCTCTTCCACCACCGCGCACCGCCCGTTGCTCAACAGCGGCGTGATCCGCTTCCGGTCCGGCCAGATCTCCACTGGCACTGCCCCCACCGTCGTCGGCGGGAGCTGCTTCCGCTGTCCGTAGTGGTCCGCCCGCGGGATGTACGAACCCAGATAGCTGCCGCACCACACCCCCACCCGCTCCTGGATCTCGTACCCGTTCCCCGCCGGCCGGATGACCGGCTTGTTCACCACCATCCGGATGTGCCGGTGCCCCAGCAGCGCCAGGTCGCACTGGTACGTCAGCAGCGTCCGCTCCATGTGCAGCGCGTGCCCGCCCTGCATCCTGCCTCCCAGCGCCCCGTGGTGCGCGTAGATCACAAACGAGTACCCGCTCCGAAAGGAGTCCGCGCTCCCTCGCCGCAGCTTCAGGCGGACAAACCCCTCCCACCCCAGCGCCAGGCTTTCCGTTGTGCAGCCCTTCATATCCGCGATCGCCTGCACAATCTCCACGTATACGTCCCGGTCGTAGTACGACAGCACATCATCCTCGTGGTTGCCCTTCAGCATGTACAGGCACTTCCCCGCGATCGGCCGGAACAGTTCCGCGAACCGTTCGACCTGGTGCCGGCACACGTCCGTCTTGCCCCACAGCCACGGCGCGATGCTCGTCTCCCGGTAGCGCTTGTCTCCCACCCGCGGGATAAAGTCCCCATAATCACCACCGCCGCCCCAGAATGCGTATGGGTCGGCGGCGATGGCAGCGATATCCTCTTTGAGAGCCTTTTCGTCGTGCGCTGCGTGGCCGATGTGCAGGTCGCTCAGGTGCCACATCGTCAGCCGCGTCGACCGGCTCGGATAGTACAGCGTATGGTTAATGGTATGCACCTGCCCCCTCTTCGCTCATGTCCAACCTAACAAAAAGCCCCCGTTACATTAACCGGGGGCCTCCCCTTCATACTAAATCGTTTGTTTGGGCGCGTCAACCTTTGCGCCTGGCTGCCCTAGAACGGGATGCTGTGACTTCCCGGGCCTGGCATCAGTGGCTCTTCTCCCACCACCTTGTCAGCCTCCTCCTCCAACGCGATCGCCGCCCACTGCCCCAGCTCCACCAGGTTCCGTAGGACCTCCTCCGTGGTGACCGTCTCCACGATAACCTCGTACTTATTGCTGATGACGTGCTGGGCTACCAGTGGGAACCCCATTGAGGCATCCCCACACACGAACCCGAACCCCACCGTGTAGTTGACGCCATCGCGCATGATGCTCACTTGCAGCCTGGGTCTCTCACCCATCCCCCTACCCTCCCACCGTCGCCAGCAGCACCAGCGCCAGCGCCGCGGCCACCACCAGGACCACCCCGTACCACACATTCACGTCAGTTAACCGTACCAGGCGCGAATCCGGCACCGTGTAGACCGTCACCTCCACGCCCAGATCCTCCAGCTCCTTCACCAGCGGCTCAAACCCCGGCAGCACCCCCTGCCCCCGGCTGGACCCCTGCCCCGCGCCTGGCCCCTGGAACTCCGGATCGTGATACATGGCTCCTCCCGCTATACCGACTTCACGGCCGGGAACGTCTCCTCAATCACGCCGCGCAGCTCAGCGCACGTCGCCTCAATTGCCTTGAGTGTCTCCACCCACGCCGCCATCACCACTGCCCACCGCTCCTCCACCGTCGGCCCCGGCTCTTCCGGTTCCTCAACCGGCGGATCCTCCGGCTCAGGCTCCGGCGCGACAACCGGCTTAAGCGTAATCCACTCGATCGTGCTGTCGATCGGCCCCGTGGCGCTGTACCACGTGTTGCCCGCCTGGTCATCAAACAGCCGCCAGTGGTGGCTCCCCTGTGTGATGTCCGGTCCCACCAGCAGCGTGTACGTACCGGGCAAAAACTGACTCGACAACTGCCGCGCGGTCACGCCCGGCGCGATCCGGCGGTTCAGCTCCTGCCTCACCGTCACCGTCATCAGCTCTGTATCCACAGTCCCCTCCCTCCGTGCCCCATCAAATAGCGCTATCAACAGCGTCCGGTCCATCCCGGACATATCGAACACCCGCCACTTCTCCTGCTTGCTCCACGTGAAGATCGCCCCGCCGCGCACCTGCCCCGCCTGGAACATCTCCCGCCAGCAGGGCGCGTACGTAGCCAGCAGCAGCTCTACATACCCCTGCGGAGACAGCACGTCCTTATCCGGGTCCATCGGCGACGCCCACGGCCCCTTGTACTTCCCATCCAGGTCGTCGCTGCCCACTTCACCCAGGACGATCCGCGCCTCTGGGAACATCCGCCGGAGCTGCTGGTGCCGCCCCGCGTACCAGTAGACCGGCGGCTCCCGCCCCAGCTCCGCGCCCCACCGCCAGTCGTGATGGTACACATACTCGTGCAGCATCAGCCGCACCTGGTTCGGGTGCTTGCTGGCCAATTCCGCGATCGGCCGCAGCAGCCCGCCCCAGTCCACCAGGTTCCCGTCCAACGCCTCTATCGTCTTGGTCGGCCCGCCCGGCCCGTAATTCCCGATCGTGCACTTCCGCCCCAAAGACAGCAGCTTCTGGGTGCATCTCACTTCCCACGCCACCTGGTTGGCGTCATCCCGCGCCTCGTTCTCCGCCACCAGCCACACCCGGGGGTCTGAACAGG
>WBZO01005441.1_pt1 | contig 12974 bp, 10 predicted proteins | sample 5204261 | NCBI WGS metagenome assembly WBZO01 (sample SAMN12412400, study PRJNA552823) | activated sludge metagenome | isolation source: activated sludge from anammox sidestream of wastewater treatment plant... | place: USA: North Carolina | collected 2017-09
CTGCTGGACAGGAGCGGCCAGCGCGCGCTATATCAGGTCAGGGGGGCTGACCCCGGAGATATGATCTGGCGTTCGCTGAGTGAGCTGCCGCCATATGTGTGGCAGGCGGCGCTGGCGGCGGAAGACCCCGGCTTCTTCGAGCGCCCCGCTTTCTCGCTCCCGGCGCTGCTGCAGACCCTGAGCGACGTCTTTCTCTTCGGTGAGCTGGATGTGGCCGACCCGATTTTGCTGGCTCTGGCCCGGCAGGTGATCGTCCCGCTCTACGAAATGCCGCTGGACCACGCCGATCGGGTCCATACGGACGCGATCCTGATTATGGAGATGCGGCGGCGCTTCTCGCGGGAGCAACTGCTGGAGTGGTTCCTGAACACCGCTTTCTACGGCGACGGCGTGTATGGAATTGAAGCGGCCAGCCGGTATTACCTGGACAAGCCGGCGACCGATCTCACCCTGGCTGAGGCGGCCCTCCTCGCCGGTATCCCCGGCGCTCCGTCCCTGACTCCCTACGATCGGCCTGACGCGGCGCAGCAACGCCAGGAAGCAGTGCTGGATGCGATGGTCGCAGAACATATGGTGGACGCCGCCCGGGCTGATGCCGCCCGCGGACCTGTCCAGGTGGCGCGGGCGCTCGCCCCGACGGACGTTATCGCGCCGCACTATGCTCTGCTGGCGCGCCGCCAGGCGGAGGCAGCGCTCAACGCCGCCGGATACGATGGGGCGCGGCTGGTGTCCGGGGGAGGGCTAAGGATCACGACGGCCCTTGACCTCGATTTGCAGTATCAGGCTGAATGTGTCCTGCGCACCCATCTGATCCGGCTGAGCGGGGTAGACCCCACTTTCGAGTACGCGACAGCGGCTGGCGAGCCGTGCCGCGCGGCGGCTTACCTGCCCGGCCTGGCCCCCGAAGATGTGGGCGTGCTCCATAACGTCAGCAATGGCGCGCTGGTGGTGACCCGCCCGGATACGGGCGAAATCCTGGCCTATGTGGGCAGTGCGGACTACTGGGACGATTCAATCGGCGGCCCGGTGGATTCGGCGCAGCGCGGGTATGAACCCGGCGGCATGATCCGCCCCTTCGTATACCTCACCGCGCTCTCACAGGGGTTCACCCCGGCGACAATGACGCTCGATATCCCGCTGAGCCTGGAACAGTCTCCCGACGCCAGTATCGAAATCGTGAATGCCGACGGCGTCTATCACGGCCCGATCAGCCTGCGCGATGCCCTGGTTTACGATGCTGCTCCTCCGGCGGCCCAGGTCATGAACTGGGTCGGCACGGGCGAGACGCTCCGCACGATGCACAGCATGGGCATCACTTCTCTGGTGAGTGCCACAGCGGGGTACGGGCCGTCTCTGGTGGCCGAAGGCGGAGAAGTTTCGCTGCTCGACCTGGTCTACAGCCTGGGTGTGCTCGCCAACGGCGGTCATCTGGACGGCGTCCCGGTGGACCCGTCCTTGCGGCAGCCCGGGCTGCGCTCGATTGATCCGGTGGCTGTGCTGCGCATCGAAGATGCGGCGGGCAGCCTGTTGTGGGAGTACCGGCCGGTGCGCCAGGATAAACTGGACCCGGCGCTGGCTTACCTGATGAACGATATGATGGGCGACCGCGAGCTGCGAGCGCAGACGCTGGGGATGAACAACGTGCTGGAGATTGGCCGCCCGGCCAGTGTCTATGCCAGCGGCTCGGCAGATGGGCGCGATCTGTGGGCGGTCGGCTATACGCCGCAGCGCGTGGTCGGCGTCTGGCTGGGCAATGTTGACCGGCAGCCTGCCGTCCATCTGGACGCCCTCCGGGGGCCGGCGCCAGTATGGAAGGCGGTCCTGCGCTATCTTCAAGATCGCGATAGTCTGCCAGTCTCTGACTGGGCGCGACCGGCTACGGTGGTTGAGCTGCCTGTCTGCGCGGTGAGCGGGCTGTTGCCCACCCAGTACTGCCCGGTTGTGGTGGAACTCTTCGCCCAGGGGACACAGCCGACCCGGCAGGATGAGTTCTACCAGATGGTGGAGATTAACCGCAATAACGGCAGGCGGGCCACGGCCAGCACCCCGCGCGATCTGGTTGAGCAGCGAGTCTATTTCGCCTATCCCCGCGAAGCGCAGGAATGGGCTGCCGCGCAGGGGCTTCAGGGGCCGCCCACCGATTATGACACCATCGGCGCGCCGCCGACCCTGGGGCCGGTGGCCGTGCTGGAACCGGAGCCGCTGGCCTATATCAGGGGGCTGGTGGATGTGCGCGGCAATGCCTCTCTGCCCGGCTTTCAGTATTACCAGTTGGCCTACGGCGCGGGCCTGAACCCGCTGGACTGGACGCAGATTGGCGAGCGTGTCTATGTCCCGGCGCGAGGGGCTTTGCTGGGGCAGTGGGATACGGCCGGCCTGGATGGGCTGTACAGCCTGCGCCTGACGGCGGTCACCGAGGATCAGCAGGTGCAGCAGAGCGTTATCCAGGTGACGGTGGACAATACCCCGCCGCAAATCAGCATCAGCGCCCCGCAGGCGGGGGATGAAGTGCGGGTCGCCGGCCTCAATCCGGTGATGAATGTAGCCGCGATCTACAGCGATAACGTCGGCGTGAGGCAGGTTGTCTATTATCTGGACAGCGCCCCCGTCGCCACCGCTGTCGAACCGCCGTTTTCGGCCTCTGTGGTGCTGGAGGCACTGGGGCCGCACAGCATCTGGGCTGAGGCAATTGACGCCGCCGGGAACAGCGCCTTGAGTGAGCGCATATCTTTCACCGTAGTGCGAGGTAACTGAACGCGGACTTATTATTGCTGCGGAGTGGGCGATCATGACCGTATCCGGGCTGCAGAATTTACAACAGGAGCAGGGCGCAATCTTCGCGGCGGGGAGCGCCGTACCGGAGCATTTCGGCGCCCCAGCAGCGGAATATCAGGCGGCGCATGAAGCAGTTGTGCTGGCCGATCGGAGTGACGCGGGACGCCTGCTGCTGACTGACCGCGATCGGCTGGCAATTCTCCATCGTATCTCCACCAATGCCGTCGAAAATCTGCCCCCCGGAGCGGGGGAGGCGACGATCCTCCTCACACCGCTGGCCCGGATTATCGACCGGATTATCGTCCACCAGATTGATGAGCAGGAAACGCTGGCCCGGACCAGCGCTGGCCGGGGCGATCTCATCGCCAGGTATCTCCGCCGGAATATCTTTTTCCGCGACAGGATGCAGGTGCGCGACGTTACCGCTGATCTGGCGCAGTTCGCCCTGTACGGACCGGCGGCTGGCGCGGTGGCCGGGATATTCGTCCCCGGCGTCTCCGATCTGCCCCTGCACGGTATTGTGGCCGGAACTTTTGAGGGGGACAGGGTGCTGGGCGTCGTCCTCGACCGCCCGGGGGTGCCCGGAATCGGGTTGATTATCGCCCGCGAGAAAGCAGCTGCTTTGTGGCGGGCTGTTTTTGAAGCCGGACAGGAGCACGGCCTTCGCCCGGCTGGCCTGGCTGTATGCGATATCCTGCGGGTTGAAGCCGGGCTGCCCGGCCCGGCGGAGCTGAATGAGGAGTACATCCCTCTGGAAGCCGGCCTGTGGTCCGATGTCAGCTTCAATAAGGGCTGCTACACCGGGCAGGAGATCATCGCCCGGATGGAAAGCCGGGGCAAACTGGCCCGGATGCTGGTCGGGCTGTCGCTGCCGGGGGCGGTTGCCGCCGGGGAAGCGCTGACGCTGGACGGGCGCGAGCGAGGTACGCTGACCAGCGCTGCGATGCTGCCTGACGGGACATGGATCGGGCTGGGCTTCGTCCGGACGGATATGGCTGAGATCGGCCGGCAGCTCTTCCTGGCTGATGGCCGGGCGGTGGCTGTCCGCCTGATTTCCGGGCATGCCTGATCGGATTTCGCTCCTGCGGCGAGGATGGGTGTGACACGCCTCCTCCCGGCACAGGAGGCGCCTCGTTGTATTTGTCTGTGGGGTGGCCTGAACCGGGCCGCCCTGTTTTGTTGCATTGATAAATTACGGCAGCCAGCCAAAGGGAATATCGTGATCAGGGGGGGGCGCGACCTGAATCAAGGTGGGTGGAGTATCCGGGGCCGGCCCGCCCCCGGCGCCGCGATACCTGGCCATCTCCTGGCTGAGCCGGCGCAGATGGCGGCCGTAGAGGATGCCGGCTGGCATTTCCGACATCAGCGCCAGCCGGGCGATTCCGCGCCCGATCACGTCCACCGGCAGCGGCGCCCAGCGCGTCGCCGGCCTCCCCAGCAGAGGGATGGATGCTATCCCGACAAACAGGAGAAGCAGCGGGTTGTGGAGCTGCCCGTGCGGATAAGCCAGCGGAGCGCGAATGATCGCGTGCGGTATGCCGCTGCGCCCCAGATAGTCTTCAGCTTCGCGCTTGCTCCTCACATAGTTGCCGGGTAGCCAGGGCGCCCCGGCGGCGCTGAGGAACAGCAGGCGAGGCACGCCATCGCCGATTGCCATCCGGGTGACATTTTGCAGCGAGTCTACGTTGAGGTAGTGGTAAGTCTGGCCGCGCGCCGGATTCTGCCGGATCGAGCCAACCAGATGTATCACCGCCCGGTGGCCGCGGCTGCGCTTGATCAGGCTGCCCCGGTTCCACACATCCCCCTGAACCCAGGTTAATCGCTCGGTCGCGGTGAAGCGCGGCTGTATGCCGGGCGGAACCAGGGCGGTGACCTGCGCGCCGGCCTCCAGGAGCGCCTGAATAACTGCCGCGCCGATGATTCCATTGGCGCCAGCGACGAAGATTTTAGGGTTGGTGGGGCGAGCGGACATGCCCAGCATTGTATCATGAACACCCGCATAGTGAAGCCTCAGTGCCGGGGATCAGGCTGTCTGACATGGCGCAGCCTCATCCGCGGCTCAGTAGCCAACGGCAGCGCCATCTTTGCGCGGATCGCTGCCGCCCCACAGCACGCCGGTGTCGGGATCGCGCAGGATGATCTGCCCGCCGCCAAACAGCGCCCGCTTGTTCCCCCCGACCGGGACGATATGGTGGCCCAGGTCAGCCAGGTAAGCCATGATATCGAAGTCAATGCCCTGCTCGAGTGCGATCTGCGTGCCGGTCTCTCCATTCATGACGCAGAAGCGCGGGCTGTCCAGCGCCGTCTGCGGGTCCATCCCGGCATCGATCAGGGCGTTAATGACCTGAAGGTGGCCCTGAGGCTGCATGAATCCGCCCATCACCCCGAACGACGCATACAAATTGCGGCCCCGGGTGATCATGCCGGGGATAATAGTGTGGTAGGGGCGCTTGCCCGGCTCCAGACGGTTCGGATGCTCCGGGTCCAGCGAGAACAATGTCCCCCGATTCTGAAGGACAATTCCCGACTGCCGGACTACCAGCCCGCTGCCGAAGCCCATATACAGGCTGTTGATGAAGGAGCAGGCGTTGCCCTCGGGGTCCACGGCAGTGAGGTAGACCGTATCGCTGCCCGGCAGGGGGCTTCCATAGGAGGGCGGCTGCATGGCCTGGTCTGGCCGGATCAGGCTCCGGCGGGCGGCAGCATAGCGGTCGCTGAGCAGGTGATCCAGCGGGATAGAGGCGAAGGCAGGATCGGCCACGTACCGGGCGGCGTCGGCAAAAGCCAGCCGCATGGCTTCGATCAGGTAGTGCAGGCGCGCTGCCGACTGCTGGCGGCTCAGGATGGTCGGGTCGGCGTCTTTGATGATGTTCAGGGCGAGCAAGGCAGCCAGCCCCTGGCCGTTGGGCGGGCACTCATAAACGCGCACACCGTGGTATTCCACGCTGATCGGCTCTTCCCACGTGCTGACATGGGCATGGAGGTCTTCTTCCGTCAGCCGCCCGCCGGCAGCCTGCACGCGGGCAGCGATCGCTTCGGCAACAGGGCCTTCATAGAACGCCGCCGGCCCTCCTTCAGCAATCGCCCGCAAGGTGCGCGCCAACGCCGGCAGTCGGATGATCTGGCCGGCTTCGGGGGCTTTGCCTTCCGGCAGGTATTCGTGGGGCGCATCTACCGATCGGAAGGTCAGGACGAGCTGCCCCCAGGCCCGGGCGATGATCGGGCTGACCGGGTATCCCTGCTCGGCGTAGTGTATGGCCGGCTTGAGCACATCGGCCAGGGTCATCCGGCCGTGCCGCTCCAGCAGGTCGGCCCAGCCGCGCACCGTGCCGGGGACGGTAACCCCATGGGGACTCTCGTCGGGGATACGGGTCAGACCTTCGCTCTGCAGGTCCTCCAGATTCAGGGCCGCCGGGCTGCGCCCGCTGCCGTTGAGGGCTGTCACCGCACCAGTGCGGGCGTCATAGAACAGGGCAAAGCAGTCGCCGCCGATCCCGGTGGACATCGGCTCCACAACATTCAGGACGGCGGCCATAGCGACCGCCGCATCAGCGGCGCTGCCGCCCTGGCGCATGATCTCCAGGCCCGCGTTAGCCGCCAGAGGCTGGCTGGTCGCCGCCATGGCCCCGGTCGCCAGGACCGGCGATCGGCGTGAACAGTAATTCGTCTGGTGTATGGGCATTCCGACTCTCCAATTCTGAGGCGCTTTACTCTATTTTAACCCAATCAGCCGCGCTGTTCACCGATTTCGCCCGATTGGCCGGTTATGGAGCGGCCGGGACGGAAGTCGGCAGCCGCGGGCAGGCCGGAGTATACTCAGGGCGGAAAACAGAGAGGAGCCAGAACATGATGGATGTGCGCTACTGCCCGGGCTGCGGCACGCCGACGGTCAAACGGGAGGACGGCGGGCGGCCCCGGGACACCTGTCCTGCCTGCGGATGGGTTCACTACTCGGAGATGGCGATCGGAGTCGGAGCCTTGATCATTCGGGATGAGCAGGTGCTCCTGGTGGAACGGTCTATCCCTCCGGTCGGGCGATGGACGCTGCCCAGCGGCTGGATCGAGCAAGATGAGAATCTGGCTATGGCCGTAGTCCGGGAGGTTAAGGAAGAGACTGATCTGGACTGTACGCCGGTTGGCATTGTCTGCATCCGCAATATGCCGCGCCCCGGGCGCAATGAGACGTACGTCTGCTTTCTGTGCGAAGTGTCTCCTGAGGCGCAGCCGCGTGCGGACGGCGTCGAGTCGGCGCAGGCCCGGTTTGTATCACCGGCGGATTTTAACGCTCTGGATGTCTCCGTTTTTACCCGGTTTCTGGTGGAGGAATATCTCCGCGACCGACCCGGCCCCCTGCCGGCGAGCAGGAGCTTCAACCGGTTTGATCTGTACCCGGATGCGGCGATTTTCGCTGCCTTCTAGCCGCCGGGTCACGGTGATGTTCTCCGCCGGTATTCGCCCCGGCGGTGGAAGCCGCGCTACAATAGCCGCATCTGTTCGCCTGATTCGGGCTGGAGTCCATGCAGCCACCGCCTGTCGCCCCTGATTATCACTTTATGCTGTTCGCCCCTGGCCTGGAAGCGTGGATATTCCGCGCTGCCCGCCGTTACTGGACGCGCTACCGCCCGATTGTCTACAGTATGCGTGCCCCGGACGATGTCGCCCTGGTGACTTACACGCTTGGCAGGCGGCGACAGATCGCGGTGACGCTGGTCATGCGCCGCGATACAGCCGCTGAAGTCCGGGCTGCCGCGGCTGACCGGTTGCCCGGTGTTTTCCTCGATCCGCTGGTGTACGATACGCCGACCGATCTGCAGATCACGCTCAATTCGCGGGCCGAATTTGAACAGCGATTTGGCGTCCCCGAAGCGCCCTCCGCGCCGGGCGCCACCCGTGTCCCCGGCCCGGTGCAAATTCCGTGATGAGTGGGTCACACTATGCGTCTTAACGATTATCAATGGTCACACAATCCGCGCGGCATGCACAATACGGGAGTTTTCCGGCTCAACCTGGGCCGCTACCAGCAGATTAAGGCGGGCTGGGTCAAGCTGGTGTCTTCTGATATCGAGTTTGTGTCGGAGATTCCCGGGCTGCTGGCGGCTGGAATCACCCCCATTGTGCGTTTCTACCGTGCGCAGTGGGGCAGCCAGCCCGCCGATGATCGGGTTTACGCCGATATGCAGCGGTACATCAATGCCGGGGTGCGCTGGTTCGAGTTGTGGAACGAGCCTAATCTCGGCAACGAATGGCCGGCGCACCTGGGCGGGGGGCTTGACCCGGGCAATATCGGCACTTATATCGCGCCGCTGATGGATTCCTGGGTCATGTGGGCAGAGCGCGTGATTGAGATGGGCGGATACCCGGCTTTCATCGCCCTGACCGAGAGCAACAATCCGCCGCACCAGACGACTACCTGGCTGCGAAACATGATGCAATACCTCCGCGACGCACACTACAACCGCTTTCGGCGGATTCTGGGTAACGGTCTCTGGTTGGCGACTCACCCCTATCTGTACAACCATTTCTACCAGGAGATTCCCGGCGGCGGGGCGCTCAGCGCCCGCCAGCCCCAGTCTCAGAATGCTGGCGAGTCCGGCTGGCATTTCGAATACCCCTACGATCCGATTTCTCAGAACAGCGATCCTGGTCGGACGGTCTGGGGCGGGACGCCAGAAACCCCGTATGGCGATCCCAACGGACTGTTCGCCGTCGGGCAGGCGTTCATGGACCTGCTGCGGGACCTGTTCGGCGGGGGGCTGGTCCCCGTCATTGGCACGGAAGGGGGTATCTGGCCGTGGCCCGGGCCGGGCGATGCGCCGCGCATTGACGACGCCCGCTTCCCGGGGGTCACCTGGCACAGCCATGCCGAGGCGACAACTGCCCTGTTCAACTGGATCGCCGGCCCCAGCGCGCCGCCCTGGTTATTCGGGCTGACCCTGTGGAAAGAGGATATTTACTGGGAGGGGCCGGGCGGGGTGGTCGAGACGGTCAACCGGCTGGCCGGGACGGCGGCCCCGTTCAAGGATGTCCCCTCGCTGGATACCGGCGGCACAGTCTGGACCAGCCCATTCCAGCCGTCCGTTGTCGCGCCAGAAGCGCCGGAAGGCCCCGGCCCTGTCCACGGCGGGCCGGACTATCACTTCATCCTGCTGGCACCGGGCCTTGACCCGGAATGGTTTTTTCAGGCGGCGGAGGCGTACTGGCTGCGCTTTCGGCCGGTGCTGCTGGATACGCCCGATCTGATCGCTCTGATGCCGTTCGATAAGAGTCTGGCGGTGACGGTCGTCGCCCCGCCGGGTCAGGCTGAGATGATGAGCCAGCAGGTCCGCGATCGCTGGCCAACGATCTGGTACGATCCTGTCGTGGTTGAAGATTCGGCCAGTCTGATCGCTGTGTTCAACCAGCGCGTCATGAACGGGCGGCGTTTCGGCTGAGGCTAATCCTGTGAAGCGTCCTGGGTTTCTCGGGCAGCCCGCGGCGGGCGGAGCAGCTCCTCGCTGGAGCTTTCGCCGCGTCGCCGGCCTGATCCTCAAGTCTCCTGTCTCCCTGCTGCGCTTTCTGGTCCGGCTGCCGCTGCGCCTCGCCCGGTTTGTGAGGCGTCTGCCGCGGCGCATCTGGCAGGGCTGGACTCGCGCCGCTCTGTTCGTGTATCAGGGCCGTCTCCAACTGATGGAAGGCTTCCGGCTGCTGCGGCTGTACGCGCCGCCAGCGGCCATCTTCCGCGCCGCCTATGGGCGGCTGCATCCGCTGCGCTTCTGGCACGGCTGGCAAAGCCTGCGCTTTCGCCTGCGGCCGGGCCAGTGGGATGCCCGGCCAGGCCTCAGAGAAGTGCGGGGTGCTGTCCGGTGGGCGCGTGACTACAACCATCACCTGTCGCGCTTCCGGGATATTGAGGCGCTCCGTTCGATTGTATACGCCGACAACACCAGCCTGGAAGATGAAAAGCTCACCCCGACAATTGGCTTTCTGGCCCGCCGCACCAGCATCAAAAAGCGATGGGGAGCGTTCCTGCACGGCCTGGTGCGCTATTTCCAGGCGCAGCGGGTGCTGGAGCTGGGCACCGGGTACGGCATCTCCGGGCTGTACCTGGCCCAGGGGATGATCGAATGTTACCCCATGCGCACCTGCATGTTCATCACGCTGGAGCAGAATCGCGTGTGCGTCGATAAGGCGAACGCCAATTTTCGCCGCCTGCGGCTGAATGATTTTGTGGAAGTGCGGCGCGGGGATATTGAGCAAACCCTCCCCGGCGCGCTGACCGACATCGCGCCGCCGTCTATCGTGTTCGTGGATGGCCCGCGACAGGGCGAGGCGGTCGAGCGCTTCTTCGCCCTTATTGAGGAGCAGGCTCGCCCCGGGGCGCTGGTGGTCATCACCGGGATTCACGCCTCGGGCGATATGGCGCGCGCCTGGCGCAGGATTCAGCAGCGGGATGGAATCGGGGCGACGGTGGACCTGTGGCAGTGGGGGGTCGTCATCCTGGGTGAAGGCCCCGCTGCTCACCTGTGCGCCCGCCTTTAGCTATCATTCGGAGGCCAGTTATGAGCCGCGCATGGCAGCCAGTACTCTGTGAGGCCGGACATCCGGAGCGCCCCGGCGCTATTCTATGGGCGGGCGAGCGCCTTCGAGTCATCGAGTACGGACGGCGGTGGGAGGCTGACGATGGCCTGCATATGCTGGTCAGGGTGATGGATGACCGTACCCTGGAGTTGCGACGGCACGGAGATGACTGGTCCGCGCGTATTGTCTCCGCCCCGCCTCAGCACGTCTAGCGACAGGGGCCTCTACTGCCGTCCGGCGGCGGCATCATCGACCAGCCAGATCAGGCGACCCTGTGTGGGCTGGATCATCTGGGCGGGAAACCGGTGAGACTGGGAGGGGCCGTACAGCACCTGGCGCAGCCGGTCGGCTTTGTTGGCCCCGCTCACCAGAAACAGGATTCGCGCCGCCGCGTTGAGGACGATCGGCGTCAGGGTGATGCGCCAGGCGCTCACGCTGTCCACATAGTAAGCGACAACCCAGCGCCGTTTTTCCTGCAGAGCCTCCGCCCCGGGGAACAGCGACGCGGTGTGACCATCTTCCCCCATTCCCAGCAGCACAAGATCGAAGCAGGTCCGCTGCGGCCCTTTCGGGCCGGGTCCGCTGCCGAAAAAGGATCGCAGCACGCCTTCATACTCCGCAGCCGCCATCGGTGGCTCTATTTCGCCGCTGATGCGGTGAACATTCTCCGGCGGAATCGGGACATGATCGAGCAGCGTCTCGCGGGCCATGCGGTAGTTGCTGGCGGGATCATCGGGAGGGACGGCGCGCTCATCCCCCCAGAAGATGTGGGTATTCGACCACTCGATTTGTTCGGCTATATCGGGCTGCGCCAGCCGCTCGTAAAGCAGCCGGGGCGTTGACCCGCCGGAAAGCGCAATCGACGCCTGCCGGTGCGCTGCCGCCGCCGCTCTAGTCACCTCCAGCACATGCCGGGCCGCTGCCTCAGCCAGGAGGACTGGATCAGGATAAGTGTGTACGGTCGCCATCGTTCATCCTCAGTGATCGGAGCAGGCATGCCACCAGCGCCGGCCGTCCCGGGCCAGGAAGGCGGCGGCCTCGTCCGGCCCCCAACTCCCCGGCTCGTATGACGTCAGCGGTGGCGCGCCGGCCGTGTTCCAGCCGGTAATGACCGGGTCAACCAGTCGCCAGGCCAGCTCGATCTCGTCGCTGCGGGCGAAGAGAGAAGCATCCCCGTTGAGCGCATCCAGCAACAGCCGCTCATAAGCATCGGGGAGGACCAGCCCTTCGAACCCGGACCGATAGTGAAATTCCATGTCCATCGGGTGCATTGCCTGTGCAGAGCCGGGGACTTTGACCTGGAAGGTCAGGTGTACCCCTTCGTCCGGCTGGATGCACATCGCCAGAGTGTTTGACGTGAACTCCTGATTGGGAGGCAGATTGAACATGACGTGGGGCGGTTTTTGGAAATGGATGATAATTTCGCTGGATTTAGCCTGAAGCGTCTTGCCGGATTGCAGATAAAACGGCACCCCCTGCCAGCGCCAGTTGTCGATGTACAGCTTGAGGGCGGCGTAGGTCGGGGTTTGCGATTCCGGCGCGACACCTGCAGCCTGGCGGTATCCCGCATACTGCGCGCGGACTGTATCCTCCAGCCGGATGGGGCGGATGGCGCTCAGCACTTTGGCTTTTTCATTACGCACGGCATCGGCTTCAAAGGACGCCGGCGCTTCCATCGCCACCAGCGACAGAAGCTGGAGCAGATGATTCTGGAACATATCGCGTATCACGCCGGACTGGTCGTAGTATTCAGCGCGATGGCCGACATCGACTGTCTCAGATACCGTGATCTGGACATGGTCAACGTAGCGCCGGTTCCACACCGGCTCAAAGATCGTGTTGGCGAAGCGGAAGAACAGGATATTCTGGGCTGTTTCCTTGCCCAGATAGTGATCGATGCGGTAGACCTGCTTCTCGTCAAAAACAGCGTGGACGGCCTGGTTGAGCACTTTAGCCGACTCCAGATCAGTCCCGAACGGCTTTTCAATCACGATACGGCGCCATCCGTCCTGCTCTCTGTTCATTTCAGCGGCGGCCAGATTCTTGATCGCTTCGGTGTACAGTTCCGGGGCCACAGCCAGATAGTACAGCCGGTTGGCCGGGCCTTCCTCCAGCTTGACCAGCCGCCGGTTCAGCTTGCCGAAGTCGTCTGGCTCCATCAGGCTGCCGGCGCTATAGAAGAGATGAGCCGCAAATTCCTCCCACCGCCGGTCCAGCAGGGCGGCGCTGACGTGCGCAGCGGCGCTGTTGCGGAGGAGCTGCCGGAAGTCATCGTCGTTGTAGGGGTGGCGGGAAGAGCCTACGATGCGTATGTGCTCTGGCAGCCGGCCCCGATCGAAGAGATTGAGCAGCGCCGGGATCAGCTTGCGATTCGTCAGATCGCCGGACGCGCCAAAGATCACGATAGTTGTGCTTTCGGTCATCCTGTTATTCCTCAGGTTGTTTCAGTTTCCGGGGCGCTGGAGATGCCGGACGCCGGCTTCGCCAGCTACAATCAGATCAGTAGCCATCCCTAAAAAGAGGCCGTGTTCAACTATGCCGGCGCGGCGATCCAGAAGATCGGCCAGCGCGTGGGGATCGGCAATCGGCCCGAAGTTGGTATCCAGTATCACGTTGCCCTGATCGGTGATGACAGCTGAGCC
>WBZO01005442.1_pt1 | contig 12973 bp, 6 predicted proteins | sample 5204261 | NCBI WGS metagenome assembly WBZO01 (sample SAMN12412400, study PRJNA552823) | activated sludge metagenome | isolation source: activated sludge from anammox sidestream of wastewater treatment plant... | place: USA: North Carolina | collected 2017-09
CGTTGGCGGACACATCTCCAGCTATGCATCGTCGGCGTCCCTCTACGAAGTTGGGATGAACCACTTCTTTCGTGGACCGAACGCCCCCGGCGGCGCTGACCAGGTGTTCTGGCAAGGGCACGCATCACCTGGGGCGTATTCGCGCGCGTTTCTGGAAGGTCGTCTGACCGAGAATCAACTCGACGGATTTCGCCAGGAGCTCAGTCATCCGGGTGGCGGCCTGCCGAGCTACCCCCACCCACGCCTCATGCCGGACTTCTGGCGCTTCCCCACGGTGTCGATGGGGCTTGGCCCGATCAACTCGATCTACCAGGCTCGCTTCAATCGGTATCTGCAGGCGCGTGGCATCAAGGACACTTCGGACCAGCATGTCTGGGCATTCCTTGGCGACGGCGAGATGGACGAGCCGGAATCAACTGGAGCGCTGTGGCTCGCAAGCCGCGAGAACCTGGACAACCTCACGTTCGTCGTCAACTGCAACCTGCAGCGCCTCGATGGGCCCGTACGGGGCAACGGCAAGATCATCCAAGAGCTTGAGTCCGTGTTCCGGGGCGCGGGCTGGAACGTCATCAAGGTTGTCTGGGGCCGCAACTGGGACCCGCTGCTCGCTGCCGACCAAGACGGCGCACTTGTTGCGCTCATGAACCAGACCAAAGACGGCGACTACCAGACCTTCAAAAGTGAGCACGGTGCGTTTATCCGTGAGAACTTCTTTGGCCGTGACCCCCGCACTGCCAAGCTGGTGGCCGATTGGTCCGATGAGCAGATTTGGGCCCTGCAGCGGGGCGGACACGACTACCAGAAGCTCTATGCCGCGTACTCGGCCGCGATCGCCCACAAAGGCCAGCCGACGGTCATCCTCGCGAAGACCATCAAGGGCTGGACGCTGGGTTCGCACTTCGAGGGTCGCAACGCCACCCACCAGATGAAGCACCTCACGGCCGATGACCTCAAGGGTTTCCGTGACCGGCTCTACCTCGACATCCCGGACAAGGATCTGGAAAACCCTGACCTGCCGCCGTACTTCCACCCCGGCAAGGACCACGAGACGATCGAATATCTCAAAGATCGGCGAGCGGCTCTCGGCGGCGGTCTGCCAGCGCGCACGGTCAAGGCCAAACCGCTCGTTCTGCCCGGCGACAAGGTGTACGACGTCCTCAAACGGGGTTCAGGGCATCAGGCGGTCGCCACGACCATGGCGTTCGTTCGGCTCTTCAAAGAACTCCTGAAGGACCAGAACATCGGGCCCCGGTGGGTGCCGATCATTCCGGACGAGGCACGCACCTTCGGGATGGATGCCATGTTCCCGACCCAGAAGATCTACAACCCGGCGGGCCAGCAGTACCTGTCAGTGGACCGCGACCTGTTCCTCAGCTACAAGGAAAGTGAGACCGGACAGATCCTGCACGAAGGCATCACCGAGGCTGGATCAGCGGCGTCGTTCATCGCTGCTGGCTCGTCGTACTCAACGCACGGCGAGGCGATGATTCCGGTCTACATCTTCTATTCGATGTATGGCTTCCAGCGCACCGGCGATTCCTTCTGGGCGGCAATGGATCAGATGACCCGGGGTTTCCTGCTTGGCGCCACCGCTGGGCGAACGACGCTCAATGGTGAGGGGCTGCAGCACCAGGATGGGCATTCACTGTTGCTCGCATCCACCAACCCCGGCGTGGTCGCCTACGACCCCGCGTTTGGCTACGAGGTCGCTCACATCGTCCGCGACGGGCTGCGGCGCATGTATGGCGAAGATGCAGAGAACGTCTTCTACTACCTGACCGTCTACAACGAGGCGTATGTGCAACCCGCAGAACCGGATGGCGTGGATGCCGACGGGATTCTTGCTGGCATGCACCTGGTGGGCCCGGTCGCGGACGAGGAATCCGGCGGCGCTGTGCAACTGTTGGCGAGTGGCGTTTCCGTCCCTTGGGCACTGCGTGCTCAGGAACTCTTGCGTGAGGACTGGCAGGTCCCTGCCGAGGTCTGGTCCGTCACCAGTTGGAACGAGCTTCGACGTGACGGTCTGGCCTGCGACCGGCACAACCTGACCGCTCCCGGTCAGCAGCCCCGCGTTCCCTATGTGCGCCGTGCCCTCGCCGAACGCAACGGGAGCGTGGTCGCTGTGTCGGACTTCATGCGAGCCGTGCCGGACCAGATCCAGCAGTGGATCGACGCCGACTACACCTCGCTAGGGACTGATGGCTGGGGTATGTCGGACACCCGCGCCGCCCTGCGCCGCCACTTCATGGTCGATGCGGAATCGATCACCGTCGCTGCGCTGGCTCAACTCGTCGCGAAGGGCGCGTTGCCCGCCAGCGTCGTGCCCGAGGCGATCGAGAAGTACAACCTGCGCTCGATTCCGACCACCTGAGCGTTGAGTGTGGGGTTGTTGCTGTCCCAACGGGCGTTGGGACAACAACAACCCCACACTCAACAAAGGCAGTCAACGTCGGCCACAGATGGCGGACACGGGCAGTCAACGCCTAGAAAGCAGACGCTGAGGGGCGGGTACTGGTCGTCTCGCGACCGGTACCCGCCCCTCAGCGTCTGCTTTTGTCAGCTACTTAGTGAACGCGGCGCCAAACGAGTGCACCTGCGCCACCGGCAACCACGAGGCCGAGGACTGCAAGGCCCCAGGTCAGTGTGTTGTTGCTGTCTGGCGCGGCCGGAGCCAGCGTTAGCTGGTAAACACCCGAGGTGAGGGTGTTCGGTCCAGTCGCTGGGCCGTACGGGATGTTGGAGCCAGCAAGACCGATCTGCTGCAGCGCGTTGATCTGCGCAACCTTCTCGGCGTACCCGGCCTGAGCCGACTCGCCCGAGGCCGCGAGCTTGTCAGCACCTTCGGTCTTCAACTGGTTGGCACCCGCCGCGAGCGTTGCGGTGCCGTCAACTGCTGCCGGCAGGCCATCAGCGATCTGAGTCGCGCCGTCAGCGGCGGTCGGAAGGCCATCAGCCAACTTGTTAGCACCAGCGGCCAACTTCTCAGCACCTGGGAGGACCTTCGCGTTGAATCCATCCTGCAGTTGCTGTCCGCCTGCGACCAAAGCGTTCACCCCAGGCGAGCTGGGCGTACCCAACAGTTCCGCCTGAATGGAATCAAGCAAGGCAGGTAGACCGGCAATCAACTGGTTCGTGATCGACAGTGCGCTGGGGTTACCGCTCAATCCGCTGTTGATGATCGTGTTTTGCAGAGCGGCAGCACCGTTGAGCGTAAGCCGGATGGTCCCGAAGTCAGTTGCGCACTGCGCACCTGCTACCGGCTGCCCAAGAGAGGTAATCAGACCGCAATAGCCGGTAATGGCGCTTGCAAACGAACTGGCATTCGCGGTGCCGGCCTTGATCGCATCGGCGATGTCGTCAAGCCCGTTGAGGTATAACAACAGCCCATTCAGACCCGCAATCGCGGTCTGGTACTTGGGGTCGGCCTTCACACTCGCGGGAAGGTTGTCAACGCCCTCTTGCAGCTTCGCTAGCCCCGCATTGAGCTGGGTTAGGCCATCCGAGAAGTCGCCGGACAACCCAGCGTTCAACGTGTCGGCGCCCGCTGCGAGCTTGTTCGCACCCGGTACGACCTGTTCGTTCAAACCCTTCGCAAGCTGCGCAGCGCCGTCTGCGGCCTTCGCCAGGCCTTCGTTCAACTTCATCGCGCCGTCTTCAACCTTCACCAGGTTCTCGCCGATTTGGGTGCCCGCGTCGTAGATGCTGGCACCTGTCTTGGCACCACCCTCGTAGGCTTCCTTGGTCGAGGAGATGGTGCTGTTATCCAGCGGAACGATTGGCAGGAACGTGAACACCGCTCCCGGGAGGGTTCCGGCTTCGATGCGCGTCTGGTAACCGAAGTTCGCCACTCGGTTTCCCAGCGGCTCGAACAGAACGAGATCGAACGAAAGTTTGGTTTCACCGGTTCCAAGTCCACCGATCGACGCGCCCTTGGCCGTGATCTCGTTGAACCCTTGGGGTAGGTGAATGTCGACGGTGCCGCCAATCGGGGAAGCAACTTCCACCTCTTGGCTGACGTCGTTACCTTGCGCGTCCTTGTAGGTGACGGTCTGCTTCTGGGTCTCGGTGTTGACCACCGTGTAGTTGACCGCGAGCACACCCGTCTTGTTGACGACCTCGCCCGGGTTGATCGGCTTGCCATCTAGCGTTGCCGTGACCTTAACCTTGAGCGGGCCATCGCTGGACTTGGTGTAGATGCGCTGCTCTTCGTTGCCGTTCGGGTTGAGGTTGAACGTCGCGGTTTGACCTTGGATTGGGACCGAGGAGAAACCGTCAAGGTTGCGTGCGCTGTCAGCGCCGACGGGAACCTTCACCGTTGACTGACCGTTTCCGACCGCTGACACCTGCGTCACCATCGCGCTGGCGCTGCTGTTGATGGACCCGTCCGCATTACCGCTTAGCGTCACGGACTTGCGCACCTGCGTCGCTACACCGGTGGGCGTCGATGTCGAGGTGGTGCCGTTGCTGTCAGCGACAGCGGCGGGTGCCCCCATGGCTGCTGCGGCCCCGAACACCGCAACCAAACCACTAGCAGCGGCGACCTTGGTAACGGTCTTGCCCATTCCCTGGCGTGTCTGGTTCTTCCCCATTTTGTGGCCGAGCCCTTCGTGTTGGGTTTCTTACGTGAAGCTAGAAGTTAGTTGGAGGTTGGGAGGATGCTTGGGTCATTCGGTACTGGTGGTGGTGTTGGCGCGGCTAGCTGGGCTCCGGCGTCTTGTGCCGTCGGCTCCTTGTCGTCTCCACCGATCAAGTTCATCAGCGCGGCGACGATCAAACCGATCGCCACACCAGCGAGTGCTCCACCTGCCGCCGTGACTGATTCGGCGATGAAGTTCTGTGGCGCTTGTACAAACAGCGTGTAGTACGCGCCGACCATGGTCGCGCCGCCAAGCAGCAGCGCCCAGAACGGCATGCGATCGCGCGTGAAGCCGGCGATCAACGTAATGATTGCGATGGATACCACTGCGGCGATGATCTGCGAAAGCGTGACCTGTGGCAGCAGCGCGGCCTGTACACCGAACATCGCCCAAGCGAGCACGAAGCCGATGAGGAAGGACGTGATGCGGGCGATTGGTCCGCCGGGGCCGACCAGGCCGAGCACAACGCCGATGCCGCCGGTGAACATCGCGGCTCCGAGCCCAATGTGCAGAGCGCCGTCGATCCAGAGCGCAAGGGCAGTGATGACTGCTAGGAGCAGACCACCAAGAAAGATCTTTTTCATGTTTCCTCCGGCTCGAGTGCGGCGTCAGGCGTGAATCTAAGTCACACCAGTGCTGTTTCGCGCGATTTGTTTGAAAATTCTTTTTGGTTTGCAAGTGGAGTGGCCCACATCCACCCTTTTGCAGCAGTGAGTCACCTAATCCGGGGCTGGTCGGTTACGGCGAGTGACCATGACCGCGCGCGTCATTGGCTCGGTGTAGTCGGTCCAGCAGGCCACTTGAGGTGCGGGTAGTCCGCGTTGTATCCGCTGTTAGGTCCAAGAAGTTCGGCGGTCGAAATCTGGGTGGGGAACTCTCCCTTTCGAACCCACTTATCGAGAATGACGACCGTGCCTGCCACGGAATCTGGCGTGAAGCTGCAGTGTCCGGCGCCAACAGTGGGTGACTTGTCCTCGTTGAAGGTTTCCGGGGAAATGACATTCGCTTGGATGAGCCGTCGCGAGTCGTTGCCTGCCTCATTGGCTGCACTGATCACTGCGCCTTCATTCTGCACGATCGCATTTGCGTCGTATTCGGTGTGCAGTGACACGAACGGCACCTTCTGCGTTCCCGAGACGCCTGGCATTTCATCAGCCTTCTTGCGGGCTGCGTCATCTGCGGGGACGCGCTTGCCCTTGCTAATAATCTTCATGTACTTCACTAGGGCACCGGGCTTCGACCGATTCATCTTCTCGATCTCGTCCTTCGTCGGCCTGGAGTAGTAGTCAGTGCCGACGTTCGATGATGGGTTGCCCCCCACCTGCTGCTCAACCGCAAATCGGTCGACCGTGCTGCGGCCAAGAACAATTTCCAGGTTCGCTGCTACGGCCTCGGCTTGGCCACTGATCCCACCGCCCGAGAGAGTCGCGGTCTTGGAGGGAACGACGGCGGCCAGTCCCAAGACGGCAAGCTTCTGAGCACCCGGACCGTACTTGTCAGCCGCGGCCGCGTTCACCCGCTTCATCGCTTCCTTATAGGTGTCCTTGGCTTCGGCCAGGGAGGCATAGTTGACGAGCTTCATTTCTGGATAGAGCAACTGCTTAACCGAGTAGGCAGCATCGAGAGCGATGTCGTAGTTGCGCGTCAGGCCCGCCAAGTTCCCACACAGGGGTGCTGTGCCATTGACCCAATCGCGGTTCTGCGCCAAGTTCACGCTCGCGACCGCGCCGGTCGACGGCCCCCAGGTGTAGACGCGGTCAGGTTTGGCGATCTTGTTGCTGAAATGGGCATACAGCGCATCTGCGGCCTGAACTTGCTCATCAACTCGCCACCCGAGATCTGGCGCCGCCGCACCCGCCAGCGCAAAGCCGACGTCAAGCAGGTTCTTGCCGACCTCCGCCTTGCCCAGCGTCCACGTCGGCGACAGGACGGGGTCCGCTCCCGCCGCCTTCGTGCCAAGCGGCACCGGGACGTTTGGCCGGTACTCGTGTGAGTACAGCAGCAATGTGCCGTTCCACTTCTTTGGCATCTGGATCTTGTATGGGTACTTGTTGTCCAGCGTGCCCGCGCAGATCTGGTCAGTGCAGTCATTGAACTTGACGTTCATGTCGGTGGCCGAAACCCGTGAATCAGGAGTGCCACTGTTGGAACAACCGGCGATGAGCGCCACGGACGCCAGCGCTACGAACATTGCGGTGATCACCCGTGGCGTCGTGCGCCGGATATCCGAACGTGTCTGCATGCTCATCAGACGGACGGCCCTTCCCTGCGGATTTCCCGATTGCGGCGCCAGGTATCCCCCACGAGATTCGTGCCCGGCGCCTGCTCAGACTGTATGCGGCATCGTGGCATGTTTATGGGAACTTCCAGAAACCCCGACACGCCAACCGTGCGAGGAACAGTAAAGAGTTTGTAAGGCCGTCTCGGGGAACGTTGCGCGCACCCACGCGAAGTTGTTGCGTCGCCATGGGCTGCACCGGGCCATATCTGCGGCACAACAACCGGCGGCGACGACCCAGCGCTCGCCGGAGCCTCCCACGTCACTTTGATCGTCTCATTGGCTGGAGAGGTCGCGGCGACCTTCTGGGGAAACCGAAGGCGCCTGGTTCGTTGGTGTCGGGTTGGGAGTTGGGGTCACGCCGCACTGGTTGGGTTGATCGAGAGATTCTGAGGCGACCGAGGCGGCGCGAATCGCTGGCCATTCGGTGCGGCGACGCGCGACTCCCGCAACTACTGAAGGGAACTGGCGTCTGGTTTCAGGTGTGAGTCAAAGAACGAGATGATCCGCCGACGGGCATCGTTGGCTGACGGGTCGTGGAACCGTGTCCCGGTGAGCTGTCCGACAACCTTGCTGAGCATCGTTGATTCCTGGGGAGCCAGGTTGTTGAGAAAGGAGTGCCCCGCGTCGGCATAGACCTTCACATCGTGGTCGATGTGGTTCGCATCCAGCGCATCCCGGAGGATTCTGGGTGCCAGGCGCAACGGGATGTCCTTCCCGCCGTAACTTGCGACGATTGGACACGCTCCGCGCAGCATTCGGCGTGCGTCAAACGGAACGGTTCCGTAGTTGACGCTGGCGGCAGCGAAGCCAGGACGCGGCGCGAGCATCAACGCGAATCCGCCGCCCATGCAGAACCCAATGACACCAATACGGTCGGCACAGTCAGCGCGGGCCGCAAGCCATGCGCGGCTGGCCTCGAGATCATCAAAGGTCTTTCCCTTGCGCACCATGGCATCTCGAATAGCCGAGACCGTGCAGACAGCCTTCCGGCCGCGGTGGTAGAGGTTTGGCGCCACCGCGAGGTAGCCCTCACCGGCCAACCAGTCGGCCTGTCTGCGCACATCTGGGCCCAGGCCCGAAATGTCATGGATGACCAAGACCCCGGGCCACGGTCCCTCCCCCGGCGGAACCGCCAAATAGGCAGGAAGTGAGCCATCCGGGAGGATCGATACCTCACTCATGGAACCCTCCTCAGGACGGAGCGAAAGTGACGCGACAACAAGTCGGCGAGAACTCGCCCGCATCTTCCAGGCCAGAGGTCTCTTGATCTTGTAGCCCCGACGGGATTCGAACCCGCGCTACCGCCTTGAGAGGGCGGCGTGCTAGGCCGCTACACAACGGGGCCCCAGCAAGAACGTGCAATGGAGAAGCCGGAATCAGTGCACTACTGCGCCGGGCGATTCAACCTCGTACATGGTAGAGGTTCGGATTTCGGGTCGGGCCGTCGCATTCCCCCGATAGGCTGGCCACCAAGGATCGGGAGCGCAACAACGAGTGAGCATCAGTGCACGAAGGCAATGCCATGAAGCTAGTGGAATGTTGTCGAACGAATCAATCCGCTGGACTCAAACAAATGCGGACGAGGCTGTGAGCTGGGGTACCAGGACTCGAACCTAGACTAACTGAACCAGAATCAGTCGTGCTGCCAATTACACCATACCCCAAGAGCCGCCCGATCATATCCGCCGAACATTTGGCGGACGCGTGGGCATCCGGTTTTCGTTAGGAACCAACTGCCGCCAACCGCGCCAAAGATCGCTCGCGGCCGAGCAGTTCCATCGACTCGAACAGTGGTGGGGAAACCCTTCGGCCCGTGATTGCCACCCGGACCGGGCCAAAGGCCAGCCGCGGCTTCAGCCCGAGCCCGTCAATCAGCGCGCGCCGCAGCGCGAACTCGATGTCCTCGGTCGTCCACGATTCAAGCGTCTCCAACGAACTGCGTGCAGCTGCCAGCGTTGCCAGTCCCTTTTCATCGAGCAACTTGGTCGCATCGTCAGGGTCAACGGCAAACGCCTTACATCCCGGCTCATCCGCGAACAGGAAACCAACCATTCCAGCGGCCTGACTCAGCGTCTCCATGCGCTCGCCGATCAGCGGCACAGCCGCGCGAAGAACCGCGAGTTGCTCGTCAGTCGGTGGATCAGGTAGGACCCCGGCTTGTACGAGGAACGGGACGATTCGAACCGTCAGGTCATCGGGACTCAACGCACGGATCCAGTCGCCATTGATCGCCGTGCACTTCTTGATGTCGAAGCGCGCTGGGTTTGGGTTGACCCGGGAGATCTCGAAAGCCTGCGCCATCTGCGCGAGCGAGAAGAACTCGACATCGTTGCCCAGCGACCAACCCAGCAGCGCTAAGTAGTTGGCCAGGCCTTCAGGCAGGAAGCCCGCCTTCTCGTAGTGAGAGAAGCTCGCTTCTGGGTCACGCTTGGACAACTTCTTGTTGCCCTCCCCCATCACGTAAGGCAGGTGACCGAACTGCGGGATCTCGCCGGATCCGATTCCAAGCCGAGCGAGTGCTCCATGCAGCGCGAGCTGCCGTGGGGTGCTCGATAGCAGGTCCTCACCGCGCAGAACGTGGGTGATTCCCATGAGGGCATCGTCGGTGGGGTTCACCAGGGTGTAGAGCGGGTCACCATTGGCACGGACCAACACGAAGTCAGGAACGTGGTCCGAACCTACCGTTAGCTCCCCGCGCACGAGGTCGTTCCAGGTCCAGTCCTGATCCGGCATTCGGAAGCGGGTGACGCTGGTGCGACCGTCCGCCCGGTATGCGTCAGCCTGCTCCGGCGTCAGGTCGCGGCAGTGCCCGTCGTAGCCGGAGTTACGGCCTTCCTTGCGGGCCACCTCGCGGCGCTCGGCCAACTCCTCGGTTGTGCAGAAGCACGGGTACGTGTAGCCCGCCTCGGCGAGCCTGAAGATCACATCGCGGTAGATCTCGCCGCGTTCGGACTGCCGGTAGGGGCCGAAGTCTCCGCCGACCTCCGGACCTTCGTCCCAGTCCAATCCGAGCCACCGCAGCGAGTGCAGCAGCGCGTCGTAGGACTCTTCGGAATCGCGCGCGGCGTCGGTGTCTTCAATCCGAAACACGAAGGTGCCACCCGTATGCCGGGCGTAGGCCCAGTTGAACAACGCGGTGCGCAGCATCCCGACGTGCGGATCACCTGTCGGCGATGGACAAAACCGAACCCGAACTGCCTGCGTCATTCAGTGTTCCTTCACTCGTCCGTGGAGTATTGGGGTCGATCGTCGTGGCTATGACACCGACGATCGACCACGTTACTCCGCGGCGCGGCCCGTCAGGCCGAGCAGTCCGTAGGCGACGGCGTCTTCCAAGGCCATCCAGGACGCTGCGATGACGTTTTCGTGAACGCCGACCGTCGTCCAATCTGCCCGACCGTCAGTGGTGTCCACCAAAACGCGCGTGACTGCGCCAGTTCCCTTCACACCCTCAACGATGCGAACCTTGTAGTCGGTCAGTTCGAACTTCTCCAGTTCGGGGAACGCCGTTGCTAGCGCAGAGCGCAAAGCGTTGTCGAGCGCGTTGACAGGGCCGTTGCCCTCGCCAACCGCGACCGTTCGATCCGCGCCCACCTGCACCTTGACGGTTGCCTCGCTGCGAACCAGGCCATCGGTCGTTTGCTCGACGATCACCCGCCACGACTCCACAGTGAAGTCGCGGACTTTGGCATGGGCACGCGCGTCGCGAACCAACAACTCAAACGACGCGTCGGCGGCCTCATACGTCCAGCCGCTCGCTTCGCGATCCTTGACCTCTTTGACGACCTCGTTGAGCACATCGGGTTCGGCGCCCAGGTCGAAGCCGAGTTCGCGGCCCTTGAGTTCAACCGAAGCCCGTCCGGCCATCTCCGTCACGAGCACGCGCATGTCCCCGCCGACCAACGTTGGGTCGATGTGGTTGTAGAGCTCCGGATCAACCTTGAGCGCACTGGCGTGCAAGCCCGCTTTGTGGCTGAACGCCGACGATCCAACGTAAGCACGGTGCGTGTCAGGAGTCAGGTTGGCGATGTCAGCGATTGCGTGGGAAACCCGCACCATGTCCTTCAGCGAATCCTCCGGCAGAACCTGGCGACCCATCTTCAACTGCAGGTTGCCGATCACGGAGAAAAGGTCGGCGTTGCCCGTCCGCTCGCCGTAGCCATTCGCCGTGCACTGAACATGCATCGCGCCGGCCTCAACCGCGGCCAGGGTGTTGGCGACAGCGCAGGCGGTGTCGTCTTGGCAGTGGATTCCCAGTTGCAGCGACGTCCGTGAACCGACCCCAGTCACCACCCGGTGGATTCCACTGGGGAGCATTCCACCGTTGGTGTCGCACAGGACGCCGACCTCAGCACCAGCATCGGCAGCGACCTCCAGCAGGGTCACGCCGTATTCCGGGTCACGCTTGTAGCCGTCGAAGAAGTGCTCGCAATCGACGAATACGCGGCGGCCGTTCGAAACGAGGTAGCTGACCGTGTCGCGAACCATCGCGAGGTTCTCGTCCAACGTCGTGTGCAATGCATCGCGAACGTGGCGAACGTCGCTCTTGGCAACCAGGCAGATCACGGGCGTTTCGGCGGCAAGCAAAGCGGCAACCTGTTTGTCGTCCTCGACGTTAACCCCAGCTTTGCGGGTGGCGCCAAACGCGACCAGTAACGCGTTCCGCAGTTCGATTTCCTCGCGGGCACGGACGAAGAACTCTGTGTCCTTCGGCATGGCGCCGGGCCAACCGCCTTCGATGAAGCCCACTCCAAGGGAATCGAGCAACCTGGTCACGGCGAGTTTGTCGGCGACGGAATATGAGATCCCCTCACGCTGAGCACCGTCTCGCAAAGTGGTGTCGTACAGATGGAATTCATCTAGTGCGCTCGACTGCAGTTCGGTCATGATTCTTGGCTCCTACCGGAAGTTCGTGGGTTCTGGCTTCGCCCGGCAAACAAAAGGCCCCCGGGCACAGGGCAGGGGGCTTGCGCGTCGGGAGCTTGGGTTCTTCAACCGCGAAGCTGCGACGCGCTAAATAATGATTCGAGCGACCAGAGTCACGCGTTCAGTGTCGCACAGGCGCGCACAGCGCAGCAAACCCCCGTCACTCGCGACCGAGCGCGAAGGGTTCCGCCGCAGCGCCCGAATTCACAGAGGGTTCAGGTGATCCTGTGCCTGAGCCGTTGCCCGTGCCTCTGGCATCGCCAGCCGTATGGAAGCGGGTGACCCAACCGTGGTCGTCCGAGACCTCGCCCGTCTGAATACCCACCAGGGTCCGCCTCAGTTGCATGGTGATCGGGCCTGGTTCACCCTCGCCGATCGTCCAACCGCCCTGTGCCGACTTCACTGTGCCAACGGGGGTGAGGGCTGCTGCCGTACCGCAGGCGAACACCTCGGTAATGGCACCCGAGACGCAATCGTCACGCCATTGATCGACGCTGATCCGCTCTTCGGAAACCGGGTACCCCAAGTCGGGTGCCAATCGCAGCAGGCTGTCACGGGTGACTCCGGGCAGCAATGCTCCCGTGAGCTCGGGGGTAACGAGTCGAGCGTCTTGGCCCGACCCGTACACGAAGAAGAGATTCATGCCGCCCATCTCTTCGATCCACCGATGCTCGGCGGCATCGAGCCACACCACTTGATCGCAGCCGTGTTCAATCGCCTCGGCCTGCGCAACCAGGGACGCGGCGTAGTTCCCGGCGCACTTTGCCTCGCCGGTTCCGCCGGGAGCAGCGCGGACGTAGTCCTCACACAGCCACACACTCACCGGCTTCACGCCCTCTGGGAAATAGGGACCGGCGGGTGAGGCGATCAACAGGTAGACGTATTCATTCGCTGGGCGCACCCCCAACCCGATTTCCGTGGAGAACATGAACGGACGCAGATACAGCGACCTATCCTCGCCGGACGGGACCCAGTCGCCGTCGATCTTGAGGAGTTCCTCGATTGATCCAAGGAAGTATTCGTCCGGAAGTTCAGGCATCGCCAGTCTCCGCGCGGAAGCGCGGAACCGCGCGGCGTTTCGATCCGCTCGAAACGTGGCGATCGCACCATCCGGGTGCAAGTACGCCTT
>WBZO01005443.1_pt1 | contig 12973 bp, 9 predicted proteins | sample 5204261 | NCBI WGS metagenome assembly WBZO01 (sample SAMN12412400, study PRJNA552823) | activated sludge metagenome | isolation source: activated sludge from anammox sidestream of wastewater treatment plant... | place: USA: North Carolina | collected 2017-09
GTTCCCGGTCGGCACGCAGCGCGACCACGAATACATCCTGCGACGCGCATGAGGGGCCCGAGCGTCACGCCCTTCTACGCGGGCGACATCGGCGTGCGCGGCGCAGCCCGCGTGCGCGCGGGCCTGCCCTTCGTGCCGATGCACTACGGACAACCGTCGGCCGGCGCGCCGGCCGCGGCGATTGCGGCCGCGCACCGGGTGATCGATCGCGATCCGCTCGGGTACACGGAACTCGTGGAACTGCGCGAACGCATCGCGCGCCATTACGCCGAGGCGCACGGCCTCGAGGTCGATCCGGCGCGCATCCTGCTGACCGCGGGCGCGAGCGCCGCCCTCGTCGCCGCGTACGCCACGATGTTTCGCCCGGGCGATCGGGTGGCCGTGCTGAGGCCGGGCTATCCCGCGTATCGCAACACGCTCACCGCGCTGAACCTCGTGCCGGTCGAGATCCACTGCGGGCCGGAGCAGGGATTTCACCCGACGCGTGCGCAGATCGAAGCGCTCTCGCCCGCGACTCAGGCCCTGCTCGTCGCGAGCCCGGCCAATCCGACCGGCGCCATGCTCGATGCCACGCAGCTCGGCGAACTGCTCGCGACCTGCCGTACGCGCGGCATCCGCGTGATCTCCGACGAGATCTACCACGGCATCAGCTTCGGCCAGCGGGCGGTGAGCGCACTCGAGATCGACCCGCGCGCGGTCGTCATCAACAGCTTCTCGAAGCTCTACCGGATGCCGGGATGGCGGCTCGGATGGATGGTCGTGCCGCAGGACTGGGCCGCGCGGATCCATGCCGTCCTCATCAACATGTTCCTCACGCCCTCGACCCTCGCGCAGCACGCGGCGCTCGCCGCGATGGACGAACGCGAGGATCTCGAGCGGTGGGTGCGTATCTACGCGCAGAACCGCACGCGCCTGATCGAGGGTCTCGCGGCGCTCGGCATCAGGAAGATCGTGCCGCCGGACGGCGCGTTCTACCTCTACGCCGACATCGGGCACCTGACGCGCGACAGCATGCAGTTCTGCCTGCGCGCAGTCGACGAGTGCGGCGTTGGGCTCGCGCCGGGCATCGACTTCGACCCGGTCGATGGACAGCGTTTCGTCCGCTTCTCGTTCGCGGTGACGCCGGAGGAAGTCGAGGACGCGCTCGGGCGGCTCGCGGTCTGGCTACCCGGTTACGCCGATCACGGCGCGGGCGCCTCCGCGTAGTCGACGATCTGCCGGGCGAGCGCGGCGTAATCGCCGTCGAAGTGGTGGCCGCCCGCGAGCTTCACGACGCGCACGCCGGCGCCATGCAATGCCGGGCACGCCGTATGCTTCTCGTCGGCGCCATACAGGCACAGCACGCGCACGCCGCCGAGCGCCTCGATTTCGGGCACCGTGGGAACACCACCGCCAGCGCCGCCCGGAATCCAGTCCGACAGATGGAACTCGAAGGTCGCGTAGTCGCTGAGGCCGAGGAGGCTGAGCGATTTCACCTGCGCCCGCGTCCCTGCCGGCAAACGCCGGTACAGGAACGGCAGCACGTCGGCGCCGAACGAATAGCCGATCAGCAGTACGTCGTGCTTCGCCCATTTTGCCCCGTAGTGCTGCACGAGCCTGTCGAGATCGCGCGCCGCCTCGTCGGGCGTGCGCGCGTGCCAGTAGTACTTCAGTGAATTCCACGCGACGACCGGAATGCCGCGCGCGGCGAGCGCGGCCGACACGTCCTGGTCGAGCCCGGTCCATCCGCCATCGCCCGTCAGCAGGACCGCGAAGGCATTCCGGTCGGACGACGAGGCGGCAGATTCCCGGGCGGCCGGCACTTCGTGCAGCGGCAGCGCCGCGATGTCACTCGCCGGGGCGACCGCCCGCGGCGGCGGCGCAAGTTCCTGCCTCGCGAGCATGAACTGCGGCAGCCAGTGACGCTCCACGCCGAAACCGTGGCCCACCTTCGGCAGCGAGACGAGTTCGCCGTGACCGGTCGCCCCGACGAAGGCACGCGTGCCGGCGGGATCGCAGACCTGGTCGACCTCACCCTGCAGCACGATCCAGCGCGTCGCGTTGCCACCCGCGGGCCGGTAGACGAGCCCCTTCGGTTTCGCCGCCGTACCGGTCATGTCGTACTCGAGTCCGCTGCCGCGGCAGGGGCGTTGCACGAAATCGAGATCGGGACAGAAGCCGAGGCTCAGCACGCCCGCGAAGGTGCCGCGCGGCGCCTGTACCATTGTCGCGTAGGCGAGTGTCGCTCCCGACGAATAGCCGGCGAGGATCGGCACGTGATATTCATCGAGCCCGAGCCGCCGCTGCACGGCGTGCGAGAGTTCCTCGAAGTCCGCGCCGTAGTAGCGGCATTCGGCCGTCGGTGCATTGATCGCGGTCCGGTAGTGCCGCACATCGATGCCGACGACGAGGTCACCGGCCGCGACGAGCTGCCTCGCCATGCCGACGACGCCGAGATGCCAGCCGCCGTCGCCCGAGATGAACAGCACGACGCCCCTCGGCTTTGCGGCCGGCCGATAGGCGACCACATCGCCGAAGCGCCCGATGTCGAAATGCGCTTCGGGCATCGCAGTGGCGCTCGCCCCCGCGGAAGTCACGGCACCGAGGAGGACCAGCAGAGTGCTCACGGCCTTCATTTCGTCACCAGTTCCTTCAGTCCACCCGAGATCAGTGTCGAGACGTCGAACAGCACACGCGCGAGCTGCAGTCCGCCCGGGGAAGCGAGGTAACGCGGCTCCCACACCGGATCGAACTTCTCCTTGTAGCGGCGCAGTCCCTCGAAGTTGTAGAACGACTCGCCGTGGCGATAGAGGAAGCCGCCCATGCGGTGCCACAGCGGCGCGAGCGCGCGCGACTCGAGCCCCGACAGCGGCGCCATGCCGAGGTTGAACCAGCGATAGCCCTGCGCGCGGCCCCACAGCAGCAGTTCGATCAGCAGGTAATCCATCGCGCCGGCCGGCGCGTCGCGACCGAAACGCATCAGGTCGATCGAGAGCTCCTCGTGGGTCGCGGTCGGCCACAGGTTGGCGAACGCGACGATGCTGCCTTCGAGCCGCACCAGCGCCACCGCGAAATTGCGCAGGTAGTCTTCGGCGAACGCCCCGACCGAGAAGCGCTTCTCCGCGGTCGCCTTGTCGTCGAGCCACACATCCGAAATGGATCGCAGGCGCGGCAGCAGGGGCTCGACCGCGGCCGCGGCCACCACCTCGAAACTGGCCCCGGAGCGCTCGGCCCGTCGCCGGGCCTGGCGCAATTCGGCGCGCGCGCTGCCTTCGAGGCCGAAGTCCGCGAGCGCGATCCGCGCCTCTTCGCCGAGCTTGACGAGCGACAGGCCGAGATCGACGTAGAGCGACAGATTCGGGCCGCCGACCTGGTAGAACACCGTGCGTCCGCCGCGCCGGTCGACGAGCTGGCGGAATGCCCAGACGAGGTCCTGCCGCTGCGATGGGGTGCCCACGGGATCGCCGAGCGCGATCCAGCTCTTGCCGGCCACCTGGTACATCAGGAACGCGTCGGCGTCGCCGTGGAACAGCACCCGCTTGTCGCCGGCGAGCACCGCGTTCGCGAGACTCGCGTCCGCATGGGCGAGCGCGACATCGATCCGCGCACGCTCACTCGGCTGCGGCGTATGCGGCTCGGCGGGCGCCGGCTGCAGCAGGTTCGCCGCGACGAATCCCGCGAGCAGCACGATCACCGCGAGCGATGCGCGCAACATGCGCGGCGCATCACCGTGCAGCGCGAACGTCCACCACAGCTCGTTCGTGTAGGGGACGTGGCGATTGGCGAGGAAACCGACCCACACCGACAGCGCGACGATGATGCCGATGCTGACGAGCCAGCCCGGCGTGAAGCGCTGGCTCATGATCGATGCCGGCCGGTAGAACGCGGCGCCGGACATCAGCATCACGAGGAGCACGACGCCGAGGTACGTCGCCTCCTCGAAATCGAGGCCCTTCAGCAGCGAGGCACAGATGCCCGCGACGAGCAGCCAGACGGTCAGGTGCCACGCGGCGCGCAGCCGGCGATACAGGCCGCGCGCGAGCACGAGCAGCCCCACGCCGACGATGCTGCCCGCGAGGTGCGAAACCTCGAGCAACGGCAGCGGCATCACGTGCCGCAGGTCGCGCAGGCGCGTATCGATGGCCGGGGTCGCGCCCGACAGCAGCAGCACGGCGCCGGCCACGAACACGAGCACGCCGATCAACTGCGGCGCGATCGGCGACAGGAGCGGCGTGATCCAGACGCCTGCCGCCCGTCGCATGTGCGCGAGACGCGCGCGCTGCAGGTAGACCTCGTGCAGCAGCAGGGCGAGCGCAGCGAGCGCCAGCGGCGCGAGATAGTAGAGGGCGCGATAGGCAAGGAGGCCACCGAGCAGCTGCGGCGCGGGCACGTCGCGCAGTGCGAGCAGCACGATCGCTTCGAATACTCCGAGCCCGCCCGGCACCTGGCTCGCGACGCCACCGACGACCGCGATCGCGAAGACGCCGGCGAACGTGACGAAATCGAGCCCCGCCGGGTGCGGGACCAGCGTCCAGAGGACACCCGCCGCCACGGCGAGATCGACGACGCCGACGCACAGCTGTCCGATCGCGAGCCGCGCTCCCGGCGGGCGGATCTCCCATGAGCCGAGCACGAGGGATCCGCGTGCGAGGGCAGCCCACGCGAGATAGGCGCATACGGCGGCCAGCAGGCCGGCTCCAAAAAGCCTCGACCAGATGTGCCCGAGGTGCAGCGCCGTCGTGCCCGGCACCGCGGCGAGCGCCGCGAAACCGCCGAGGACCGACAGGCCGATCGCCGTCGTCAGCGCGCAGAACGACGTCACCGTCGCGACATCGAGTGCCGTGAGCCCCTGCGTCGAGTAGACGCGATACCGCACCGCGGTGCCGGTGAAGGCCGCAAAACTCATGTTGTGGCCGAATGCGAAAGCGACGAACGCTGTCAACGCCGTGCGCCGGTACGGCACGGGCTTGCCGACGTAGCGCACGGCCATCGTGTCGTAGAGCGTGAGCAGCAGGTAGCTGAGGACGGTCAGACCGGCGGCCGCGGCGACGCGCGCAGGTGCGATCGCGCGCAGTTCGGCGACGATGTCCCGCAGGTGGTAGCGCGCGAGCACATGGTGCACGACCGCGATCACGAGCGCGAACGCGAGCGCCGACACGAGCGGCGCGAGCCATCGGTGCCAGGCAATCGCGGGGTCGTCTGCGACCTGTGACATCGGGCGAAAGCCTACGACATCGGCTCCGGCGCCGCCTTACGTTTCCGTAATCTTCAGGAACAGGCGGCGAGACACGGCAGTCGAACAGCACATGAACACCAGAAGCCTCATGACGCTCATCGCCGGCGCGGTGCTGGTCACCGCGTGCGTGAGCTCGGGCCGTGGTTTCGGCGAGACCCGCCGGAGTGGCGAGCACGTCGACTTCACGTGGCAATCCACCGGCGATCACCAGGGCACGATGACCGCGACGCTGTCGAGCGGCCAGACGCTCACGGGCCCGTGGTACCAGATCACACGTGACACGCGCATCGACCAGTTGCAGCCCCTCTGGTACGGGTGGCGACCGGCGTGGCGCGGCTGGCCGTACTGGGGCCCAGAGCCGATGCCCGCCTTCGTCACGCATTACACGGGCCGCGTCGTCGCGAACCTCGAGGGCGAAGGCCAGCTGCGCATGCGCTGCCGCTTCACGCTCGTGAGTCCCGCGTCGCAGATGGCGGGCGGCGGCACCGGCCAGTGCCAGCTCGGCAACGGCCAGACGATCGACGCGCGCTTCCCGGCCGCGTGAGGCGATCCAGTGATCTACCGATTGATCGCTGCCGCAATCGCGGGTGCCATCGCGGTGTTTGCGTTCTATGCGTTCATGAAGCCGGAGAGCCCACCACCCTCCGCGGAAGACCAGCTCGTCCAGAACGTCGACCTCACGCGCATCGAGTCCTTCTCGCCGATCGATTCGCAGACACTCGACATCCGCGACCAGGCGGGCCGCCATTACCGGATGGCATTCACGCGACCTTGTCCGGGTCTCGAGGAGGCGAAGTCATTCTCGCTCGCCACCGAGGACTTCCGTGACCTCGACCGGTTCACGGGGATCGTACTGAACGGCCGGCTGTGCACGTTCAAGGATTTCTCGCCCGCCAAGCAGTGATGCGCTGCGCCAGGCGGTGACCTCCCCGCGATGAACCGTTCACCGCGGTGCCGCGGACACCTGTGCCGCGGCGCTATGTTGGCGCCCCATGACTCGGCTGATTCCGGCACTCGCCCTCGGCGCACTGCTGCCTGCCGCGATGGCGCAAGGCACCTTCCACGGCGACGTCGCTCGCACCGGCGTATACGCGACGAGCGGCCCCGCGCAACTCTCCGGCGTCAAATGGGCCTTCGACACGGGCGGCCCCGTCTTCGCCTCACCGGTCGTCGCAGGCGGTGTCGTGTACATCGCGAGCGCGAGCGGCAAGCTCTTTGCGCTCGACCGCGAAACGGGCCGGGAGCGCTGGCAGTTCACGTCCCGGATGCCGATCGCCTCCACGCCCGCCATCGACGGCGACACGCTCTACTTCGTGTCCTCCGCAGGCTCACTGGTCGCACTTGCCCTCGCGACCGGTGAGCCGAAGTGGACCTTCGCGACGGAATACGAGCGCCGCTTCGAAGCGAAGGGGCTGCACGGCTACGGCCCCGGCGGTCAGACGATGCCCGATGCCTGGGACGTGTACACGTCGTCGCCTGCCGTTGCCTACGGCAAGGTCTACTTCGGCAGCGGCGACGGCCATGTCTATGCGGTCGATGCGCGCAGCGGTGTGCTCCTCTGGAAGCACGCGATGCGCGACGTCGTGCACGCCTCGCCGGCGATCGACAACGGCACGGTCTATGTCGGCAGCTGGGGCGGCGATTTCCGTGCGCTCGATGCTGCGACCGGCGAATCGAAGTGGGTCTTCCAGGCCGGTGAAGATCCTGCCCTTCACAACCAGGTCGGCTTCCAGTCCTCGGCCGCCGTCGTCGACGGCATTGTCTACGTCGGATGTCGCGACGCGCACGTTTACGCGCTCGACGCGAAGACGGGTCGCAGGAAGTGGGACTACCCCACGAGCAAGTCGTGGGTCAACGGCACGCCGGCCGTACGCGACGGCCTCGTCTACGTCGGCACGTCGGATACATCGCGCGTGATGGCGCTCGATGCCAGGAGCGGGCGCCTGCGGTTCAATTTCGACGCGCAGGGTTTCGTGTTCTCGTCGGTGGCGCTCGCCGGCCCCCTCGCCTACGTCGGCAGCCACAACGGCAAGCTCTACGCACTCGATGCGGCGAGCGGCGCGCTCGCCTGGGAGTTTCGCACGGACGGCTCGAAGGCCGATCCGCTGCACCTCCTCACCGCCGGCGGCGCCCTCGACGCCGCGGCCTTTGCGCCCGTGTTTCGCGACTTCCAGGACATGTACATCGACCTGTACCGCTTCCGCTCGATCGGTGCGATCCTGTCCTCGCCGGCCGTCGATGCGGGCGTCGTGTACGTCGGCAGCCTGGACGGCAAACTCTACGCACTGCAATGAAGGGTCCCGCATGAGCACTCGCCGTGATGTCATCCGCGCCGGCCTCGGCGCCACCGCGCTCGCCGCACTACACCGGACGCGCGCGGCCGAAAGCCACCCGAAGTCCATGCTGATCCTGGGCGGCACCGGGTTCATCGGCCCGCATCTGACCACTGCGGCGCTCGCGGCCGGCTGGAAGGTGACGCATTTCAATCGCGGCAAGCGCGACGCCGATGGCGTCGCGGGTGTCGAGACGCTGCACGGCGATCGCCGCGGCCAGCTCGACGCGCTGCGCGATCGCCGCTGGGACGTCGTGATCGACAATACGGGCTACATCCCGAAGTACGTGCAGCAGTCGGCGCAGCTGCTCGCGCCAAATACCGGCTACTGCCTGTTCGTGTCGAGCATCTCGGCCTATGCGGGCTTCGGGCAGCCGAACGACGAGTCCTCGCCGACCGGCAAGCTCGCCGATGTCGACGAGGAGAAGATCACGAACGAGACCTACGGCCCGATGAAGGCGCTGTGCGAGCAGTACACCGCGCAGGCGTGGCAAGGACGCGCGAGCATCATACGCCCGGGTTACATCGTCGGTCCGCTCGACCCGACCGACCGCTTCACCTACTGGCCCGTGCGCGCCGCGCGCGGCGGCGAGATGCTTGCGCCCGGCACTCCGCAGGACCCGGTCCAGTTCATCGACGTGCGCGACCTCGTGGCCTTCATGCTCACACTCGTCGCAAGGCGCGCCACCGGCACCTACAACGTGGTCACGCGTCCGCGCGAGTACTCGATCGGCGACCTCGTCGGCGCGAGCTTGTCGGCCACACCCGGCGCCGGCACGACCGTGACGTGGGTGCCGGAGTCGTTTCTGTTCGCACAATGGAAGCCCGAGGAAGTCGATGTGCCGCCGTGGTCGCCGATGAGCGGCGATTCCGCGGGCGCCTCGCTCACGTCGACCGACAGGGCACGCGCGGCGGGCCTTGCAACCCGGCCGCTCGCGGAAACCGTGCGCGACACGCTCGCGTGGTACCGCACGCTTCCGGACGAGCGCCAGGCGAAGCTCAAGGCGGGAATCGACCCGGCGATCGAAGCCGCCACGCTCGCGGCGTGGCACAAGGTCTGAGCGTTGGTGCCGGGTTTTCGGTTATTCGGTTATTTGCGCCGCAGGCAAATAACCGAATAACCGAAAACCCGGCACCACGTCGAGATCGTGCGCCAGCCGCAGCAGGCTCGTCGCGATCACCAGCAGGCCAACGGCGATCGTGAACGGCCGTAGCGCGACGCGACGCGCGAGCAGTGCAGCGAACGGCGCCGCGACCAGCGCCCCGCAGAGGAGGCCGAGCGCAATCCCCGACAGCCGCGGAAAGCCGACGTGTGATACGAGCAGCCCGAACACGGTGGCCGCGACAAAGGTCTCGGCGACGATGCTCGTGCCGACGACATGCCGCGGGCTCGCACCGAGCGCCACGAGATTGCTGGTCACGAGCGGGCCCCACACTCCCGAAGTGGCCTCGAGCAGCCCGCCTGCAAAGCCGATGCCACCCTGCGCGCCTGCGGATGCCCGATTCGGAATCGCGTGCATGGCCCGCCAGACGATGAAAGCCCCCGCGAGCAGCAGATAGAAACTGATCGCGACGCCGATCCAGCGCGAAAAACTCCGTGTCAGGAGCGTGGCCCCGGCGAAACCGCCGATCACGCCCGCCACCACGAGGACGACGAGCATCCGGCCGTCGACGTTGCGCAGCAGCGCATGCGAGAGGCCCGATGCCGTGCCGGTGAAGAGCTTCGCGCCGTTCACGGAGGCGCTCGCGAGCTCGCGCGGCACCCCGACCGCCGCGAGCACCGCCGCGCTGATGGTGCCGAAGCCCATCCCGAGCGCGCCGTCGAAGATCTGCGCGACGAAACCCACGGCCGCGAACGCCCACGTTTCAGGGCTGGAGAGGATCGCGAGCAGGGACTGCCACATAAGATCCGGCGAGCATGACGTGCGGTACGGCACCCAATGATACCTTTCGATTATGAGGCCATAGCCCCGAAGTCGACGACTGGACCCGCGCGTGACCGTAGTCTCGCCGCATGTCCGCCGTCCCCGCACTGCCGCTCTACGCCCCCGAGTCGCCCCCGCTGCCGGATGCGCGACTGCGCCTGCTCGTGGAGCTCACCCACGGACTCGATGCGGGCGCCCTGCTCTACGTCTCCGGGTACGCGGCCGGGCTCGCCGCCGCACAACGCCACGGTCTCGCCGCAGTTTCCGCGCTCGACCCGACCCGCGCCGAGGCGCACGGCGCGGCAGAGGGGCTGCGCGCGACCATCCTGTACGCCTCGCACACGGGCAACGGCCGGCGCATCGCGGAAAAGCTCCTCGCAAGGCTCGAGTCACAGGGTCTTCCCGCCCGCGCCGTCGCAGCGGGTGACTACGCCACGCGCGAGCTCGCGCAGGAGCGGCTGCTGTACCTCGTCGCGAGCACGCACGGCGACGGGGACCCGCCGGACGACGCCCGCGCGTTCTTCGATTTCCTGCTCGGCCGCAAGGCGCCGCGCCTCGGCCAGCTGCGCTATGCCGTGCTCGCGCTCGGCGACTCGAGCTACCCGAAGTTCTGCGAAGCCGGGCGTATCGCGGATGAGCGGCTCGCGGCACTCGGCGCGAATCCCATCTGCGCGCGGGTCGATTGCGACGTCGATTTCGACGCCGCGGCGGGCGCATGGTCGGACAGCGCCGCGCGCCACGCCGCCGACACGCTGAAGCCGGCCGGCGATGCGCCGCGACTTTCGATCGTCTCGCCGCTGCGCGCCGCCGCGCCCGCCGCCGCCCTCGCGACGCGCGAGGCTCCGGCGCGCGCCGAGGTACTCGTGCGCCAGCGCATCACCGGCCGCGCGAGCGACCACCCGGTGACGCACCTCGAGATCGAGGCGCCCGCGGATACCCTCGCCTACGAGCCGGGTGATGCCGTCGGCATCTGGCACCGCAACCCGGATTTTCTCGTCGCACAGATCACCGAGGGGCTGCGGCTCGACCCGGCGATGCGCGTGGCGCACGGCGGCGAGGACCACACGCTCGGCGAGTGGCTCGCGCAGCATCGCGAGATCACGCGCCTCTCGCGGCCGATCCTCGAAGCGCACGCCGCACGCGCGAACGACGCCACGCTGCGCGCGCTCACCGAGGGCGATGCGGAGGGACGCGCCAGACTCCTGCGCGACTGGCAGTTCATCGATCTGCTCGAGGCCTGGCCGGCCGAGTGGACCGGCGAGGCCCTGGTCGCCGCGCTGCGGCCGATCACGCCGCGCCTCTACTCGATCGCCTCGAGCCGCAGCGAGGTGGGCGACGAGCTGCACCTCACGGTCGCGGCGGTCGATTACGCGCACAACGGCGCACGCCGTGTCGGCGCCGCCTCGCACTTCCTCGCGGCGGACACGCCCGAACTGCGCGCCTACATCGAGCCGAACACGCGCTTTCGCCTGCCGGCGGACGGCGGCCGCGATCTCGTGATGATCGGCGCGGGCACCGGCATCGCGCCCTATCGCGCCTTCCTGCAGGAGCGCGGCGCGCAGGGCGCGCGCGGCCGTCACTGGCTTTTCTTCGGTGCGCGACGCTTCGCGGGCGACTTCCTCTACCAGAGCGAGTGGCTCGCGGCGCGCAAGCGCGGGCTGCTGCAGCGGCTCGATCTGGCGACCTCACGCGACCAGCCCGAAAAGATCTACGTGCAGCACCGCCTGCGGGAGCACGGCGCGGATCTCTGGCGCTGGCTCGAGGGAGGCGCGGTGATCTACGTATGCGGCGACGCCACGCGCATGGCCCCCGACGTGCACGCGGCGCTGCGCGACGTCGTCGCGACGCACGGCGGGCGAACTGCCGATGCGGCGGAGGAGTACCTGCGCGATCTCGCCGCCGACCGGCGCTACCTGCGGGACGTGTACTGAGATGGCCGGCGCCCCGCTCTCCCCGGTGGAACACATCAAGGCCGCGAGTCGCGGCCTGCGCGGCACGCTCGAGGCGAGCCTCGCCGATGCGCCGACCGGCGCGCTCGCCGACGACGACACGCAACTCCTCAAGTTCCACGGCAGCTACCAGCAGGACGATCGCGACCTGCGCGAGGAACGCCGCCTGCAGAAGCTCGAGCCGGCCTACAGCTTCATGATCCGCACGCGCCTGCCGGGCGGCGTGTGCACGCCGCAACAATGGCTCGCGCTCGACGAAATCGCGCGCGTGCACGGCAATGGCACGCTGCGCCTCACCACGCGGCAGGCCTTCCAGTTCCACGGGGTCGTGAAGCGCGACCTCAAGGCGACGATGGCCGCGATCAACGCGACGCTGATCGACACGATTGCGGCCTGCGGCGACGTGAACCGCAACGTGATCGCGAGCGCCAACCCGGTCGAGTCGCGCGTGCACGCCGAAGTCTACGGGTGGGCCACGCGGATCTCCGAGCACCTGCGCCCGCGCACGCGCGCCTATTACGAGATCTGGCTCGGCGAGGAGAAAGTGGCCGGCACGCCGGAGGCCGAACCGATCTACGGCCCCACCTACCTGCCGCGCAAGTTCAAGATCGCGATCGCCGTGCCGCCGCACAACGACGTCGACGTGTTCGCGCACGACCTCGGTCTCATCGCGATCCTCGAAGAAGGGCCGCAGGGCGTGCAGCTTGCGGGCTTCAATGTGGCGGTGGGTGGCGGGCTCGGTGCCACGCACGGCGACGCGACCACCTACCCCCGCATTGCGCAGGTCATCGGCTTCGTCCAGCCGACCGACACGCTGGCCGTGATCGAGGCCGTCGTCACGACGCAGCGCGATTTCGGAGATCGCTCGAACCGCAAGCGCGCCCGCCTCAAGTACACGATCGAGACGATGGGACTCGAGGCCTTCGTCGTCGAAGTCGAGCGACGCGCAGGCGTGCGGCTCGCGCCCTCGAAGCCATACAGGTTCACGACGAACGGCGACCGCTTCGGCTGGACCGAGGGGTTCGACGGTCGCTGGCACCTCAACCTGCGCATTCCGGCCGGGCGCATCGCGGATCGCGACAGCGCGCGGCAACTGTCGGGCCTGCGCGCCATTGCCGAAGTGCACCGCGGCGACTTCCGTCTCACTGCGAACCAGAACCTGGTCATCGCGAATGTCGCCGCCGAAGAGCGTGCGTCGATCGATGCACTCGTGCTCGATCATGGCCTCGATCTCTATACGCGCGCGCCGCCCTCGAGCCTCAACGCACTCGCGTGCGTTGCGCTGCCGACCTGCCCGCTCGCGATGGCCGAGGCCGAGCGCTACCTGCCGGATTTCCTCGCCGCCTTCGAAGCGCGTCTCGCGCACCATGGGCTCGCGCAGCTGCCGGTGCTGGTGCGCATCTCGGGCTGCCCGAACGGCTGCTCCCGACCCTATCTCGCAGAGGTCGCGCTCGTCGGCAAGGCGCCGGGCCGCTACAACCTGCATCTCGGCGGCAATGCGAGCGGGGAGCGCCTCAACGTGCTCTATCGCGAGAACCTCGCGGAAGCCGCG
>WBZO01005444.1_pt1 | contig 12971 bp, 9 predicted proteins | sample 5204261 | NCBI WGS metagenome assembly WBZO01 (sample SAMN12412400, study PRJNA552823) | activated sludge metagenome | isolation source: activated sludge from anammox sidestream of wastewater treatment plant... | place: USA: North Carolina | collected 2017-09
TGCGTAACGCGCGAGATGAGCGTCGACGACTGGATCGACATAGCGGCGCAGTTCGATGTTGACGGATACGAGTTTTACTGGCCGTTCACGCCGCATGAGAACCACGCAGAACTCGAGCGGATCAGGCGGCGGGTGGAAGCGCAGCGACGGTCGATCCCGATGATGTGCTACTCGCCCGACTTCACGAAACCGGACCCGGTGGAACGGAGGGCTGAGGTCGAGGCGGAGAAGTCCGCTATCCGCGCCTGTCCGGCACTGGGAGTGAAGTACCTGCGGGTTCTCAGCGGGCAGCGGCGGGTCGAGGTCGCCAGGGCGGATGGCATTCGATGGGTGGCCGAATGCATCCACCAACTGCTGCCCGAGGCCGAGAAACAGGGCGTGACGCTGATCCTCGAGAACCACTACAAGGATTCGTTCTGGAGTTTCCCGGAGTTCGCTCAACGGCGCGAAGTTTTTCTGGAACTGCTCGAGGCGATCGGCCGGCATCCCAATTTTGGCGTGAACTTCGACCCGTCGAATGCGGTTATCGCCGGCGAGGACCCGATCGCGCTGCTCGAAGCGGTCCTGGACCGGGTGGTGACTATGCACGCCAGCGACCGGTACTTCGAGGGCGGATCGTTGGAGGATCTGATGAGAATTGACGTGCATCCGAACACCGGCTATGCAGGCATTCTCCAGCACGGCGTGGTTGGGAAGGGGCTGAATGATTACGACCGGATCTTCAGCCTGCTGAAGGCCGCCGGCTTCGACGGGTGGATCTCGATTGAGGATGGCGCGGATCCGGCCGCCGGAGTGAGGGATATCGCCGAATCCGCGATCTACCTGCGAGGGAAGTTGAGGCAGCACGGGCTCAGATAGGGGGCTGTGTCAACCAAAGTTGGGTTTCAGTAGTACTGAGCTCCTGTGTATACTAGTCGGCAGAGAGTGAGCCGGAGGTCTTGACGGAGGAGCAAGGCGGCCGAGACCGTTTCCGGGACACTGTCTATCCCCCTCGGAAGTTCCGGTTTACCCGGCGTGCAATGCACGCTCCAAGGTTGGTGTGTTGACTTTGGTTAATACCCGCCGCAGCGCCAGCAGACAAGTAATGAGTCCCCAGTAACTGCAATCGAAAGCCGGTTCTAGGGTGAACGCCTTCTGATGGGGTTTCGCGGAAGGGTCGATGACAAAGGCAGAGCGAAGCCTCATGCTCGTGTTCAGTCTGCAGACCGCTCAAGATCGTATCGGCGTTCATTGCATCCTGTCCGCCGACTGTCAAGGATCGCCACAATGATTAGAAGAAAGCAATCTTTTATCCTCGCAGCCGCCGCCGTGTGGTTTGCAGCCTCGGCATCGGGGCAGATTCAGTTGGTTCGAGTGACCGAGTGCAGCCCTGGCGCGTTTCCCGGCAGGATCTGCAACATCCCGGCGACGGGCAGCGGCAATCTGATCGTTGTTGCGTGGCGCGCGCCAGGCGCATCGAGCACGAACATCACGCAGATAACGGACAACGCGGGCAATGTGTATGCCCGCGCCGGCAATTCGCGGGCAGCCAGCTCCGGATCAAACTACATGGTGGATGTCTGGTATGCCAAGAACAGCAAGTCCGGAGCGAGCGCGGTGACGATAACGCCAAGCGCCAGCGTCGGAGACGGGGCCGGTGTCATTTGGGAGTTTTCGGGGGTGGACACCGTTTCGCCACTTGGTCAAAGCGCCGTCTTGAACAGCCAGGCGGCAACGACGGCACCCAACGGCGCCTCGGTCACCACGACCTCGCCGGGCGAACTCATCATTTCAGTATTGATCACCGCCGGGCAGAACGGAATTCGCTCCGGCAATCCCTTCGTCAACGACAGCACCCTGACCGGCGATGGTTACGCGCGATTCATCGCAGCAACGGCCGGCGCATATCGCGCTCAATGGAACAGCGCAAACAGCATGTTTGCCAACAGCACGGTTTCCTTCAAAGCGGCCAACGGCTCGAATCCGCCGCCGGCGACGCCGCTCAACGAGTGCGATCTGACTGACTTTGGGGCCGTCACTTCGGCCGACATGAATGCCGCCGTGAACATGAGCCTCGGCATCACGCCGTGCACGGCAAACATCGTCGGGGCCGGCGTGTGCAACGTGGTCGTCGTTCAGCGTGTGGTGAATGCCGCGTTGGGTGGCTACTGCGTCGTCGGCACGGCCGTTTCCCACTCGGTCGACCTCACATGGGTGGCGAGCCCATCGGCGGGAGTTACAGGATACAATGTCTACCGCGCTTCAACGACAGGAGGGCCCTACTCTCTGCTGAACGCATCGCCTTTGGCCGGAACGACTTACACCGATTCAGCCGTTCAATCGGGACAGACATATTACTATGTCGTCAAGGCGAAGTCTGCGACAGAAGAGAGCGGGCCCTCGAACGAAGCTACGGCGGTAATCCCGAATCCCTGAAGGGGATTCCTACCGCGAACTGCGCCGACGGAACAAGCGGACCAAACCAGCCAGGCCCAGCATGTTGGCGGCGAGCAGCGCCAGCGCGGAGCCTTCTGGCGTCCGCATAATAAACTCCTGCGGACGTGCGGAGAGGATAGCGCCGGTAGTGGGGTTGATCGGCGTCAGGATGCTGTAGTCGTGGCTGAGCCCGAGAGCGGCTTCCTGCTGGGCCTTCGTCACCCAAGCCGTCACCCTCGCCGTCATTGTCACGTCGGGGTCGATGCTCGTGTTGTCGAATAGGCTCCAAAGCGCATCCTGGATGTCGCTGCGGCATGCGGCCTGCGTCAAGCCGCCGCAGAGCGGCAACGTGGGCAGAGTGGCCGCATTCAAATCGAGCAACTCGCCCGCGAGATAGGCGGCCTGCTTGTACAGGTCGGCGTTGCTTCCATTGAAGAACTTGGTTTCGCCTACGACGAGATTGTCCAAATTGCTAACCCGGTAAGTGTAAGTGGCCCAGTCCGTCACTGCATCGACGTTGTCACACACGACCTGCACCGCCTGCGTGCCGTTGATCAACGCGTTGTATGGACCGTCGGAGCCGTACGGAACCCCCGTCAGCCGCATGGAGATGGTATCGCCCCAGGCGAATGGCGTCGCGGCCAGCACAAGAGCCGCCACAGAAACGCCACGAAATGCCCGCATTTTCATTCTCTTTCCTCTCCTCCGATGCTGTGGGGCACCTTCGGACCGGCTCCACGCATCTTGTTGGAAGTAAATTAACTTCAGCTAGATAGTGACATGGATCTGAAAGCCGGATCAAGCACCAGAACGTGAGAAAAGTACCAATAGTACCTTCGGTTGGGCCGAATGCGCAACGCTGGCGGCAGCTGGTCCGCCGTGCAATGCCACGAGAAGTCATAACTCCATGAAACGATAGCTAAAATCACGTCGGTGACAGGGCGGGATTCGGAACCGGGTCCGAGTGTCGAGTGTAATCCGCATTACTGCAAAATCAGCCGATTCAAGCCGATGTTGCCTATTGGACCTCCAGTTCAGACCCGAAGGCGGAAAATGGTATGGTCAGACTGAAACGGCCCGGCGGGTTTGAGGACCGGGTCGGCTCGGGCGGATTGGTTGACGGGGATTAGACGACAGCGCGTTCTCGGGCGTGAAATGGCACTCATCGTTCGGCTCAAGGTGGGCCAACCGGAGAAACGGAAGTGGGCAAGCGCCCTGCCCTTCCTGTCTTCGTTTGGGCTGCACGTGGGCGTGGTGGCACTGTTGATGTCTCCGATCCAGTTTCCTGGATCGGGTGAATCCTTCAGACTGTCTCGCCGCGAAGCAACCGCGCTCGCGGCGACCCCTCGGAGCAGGATTATCTGGCTTCGGAAAGGCGAACGGTTCCCGACCCTAAATTCGGGTGACCAGGGGGCACTGAAGCTGCCTTGGGCGCCCCAGCGGACACGGCAGGTGGTGTTTACGTCGCCGAAGCGTGCAGCGGAGATGAAGCAGTTTGTTTTCAGTGAATTACCGAAGATTGAGCAACAGAAGCCGATGCCGTCGCCGAACCTGCTGAGCCTCGCCACGGCGATGCCTGCGGCGCCTCCGCCGCCACCGAAGCCGGAGCGCCGGCAATTTCGCGCCCCGGAGAGCCAACAGCGCAAGCCAGCGGCGGCTGTCGAGTTGGCGGAAAGTACCGCTTTGACCGCTGCGCCGGTGCCGGGACAGATCCCGGTACTTCCTTCGGCGCTCTCGCCGAGCGCTGCGAGACTGCCACGCCCACCGGCGAGGAAGTTTATCCTCCCGTCCGGAGGGCAACCCGGAGCAGGCGGCGGAACGGGCTGGATGCTCGACGACGCCCAGGCGCTGGCTCAGGCGTCGCAGCAGGGATCGGCTGCGGGAGGAACCGGGACGGTGACGCTTGCCATTCTGTCGGCGAACCCAACCGGGACGGCGCCTCCTCCCGGTCCGTTTGGGAACCGGCCGGATGCGATCCAACTCGGCGGTGATCCCGGAGGTTCCAGATCCGGCGGAGAAGGAGGGGGAGGCGGCCCAACGGTTCCCGGACTCACGATCCGCGGGGAGAATGGCGCTGCTGCGCGCGCCGCGCTGCCGGCGGCGCCGGAACCGAGAGCCAGCGCGATGGCTGCGGCCATTCCCACGAGGCCCGGACCGCTTCCACCGCCGGTGAGTACTCCGACCGTATCGGTGCCTCAATGGCCGAACGCACGCCGTGTTCCGAGGACGGTGGAGACAGCGTTTCCAGACCGCCCCGTTTACGTGACAGTGCTCAAACCGCCCGGCGGATCGCCGGATTGGATACTGTGGTTCAGCGACACGACCCCGTCGGCGCCGGGCGTGCGGGTCTTCATGCGGCCGCCGGTTCCGAGGCAGTTGGAATGGGCGGCCAGGTCGGAGCCGCTTGCCGCGCTTCAGGAGACCATCTGGCTGCGAGCCAGGCTCACGAAGGATGGAGTATTGACGGCCATCCTGCCCGGCGACGGGCGAGAGGCGGAGTCGGTTGCTGCCGCCGCCAGGATGTTGGGGCAAAGTCTGTTCTCGCCGGCGGTCAAGAATGGCGTGGCCGTCGATAGCGATGTGCTTTTTGAGATACCCCTGCGGCGAGGGCGCTAGCGGCGCAAGCGGCGGAGTTGTCCGGCTGAGCGCAGGGCGAATTCAACTATGATCAAGAGAATGAATACGTCGGGAGGAGTCCCTGTGAAATCAGAAGGTCTTTGGGCGGTGGTACTGGCAGCGCTGATGGTGAATCCCGGTCCGCTGTTTGCGCAGGTCGTCCAACAACCAGCCCAGCGTGCGCCGAGCCAGCCGCGTCCGGCCGTCCAGCCGGCCCAGGTTCCGCAATTGGCCGAACCGCTGCGGCCAAACTACGTGATGGGTCCCGGAGACGTGATTCAGATCAGGGGCCTGGGCGAGGAGATTGGCGACAGGACCTTCCGCATCGAGGACAAAGGCGAGATCGAACTTCCCGTGATCGGTGTCGTTCGTGTGGCCGGCCAGACCGTTGAGCAGTTCCAAGCCGAACTGAACACGCGGATGAGCGCGTATTACGTCAACCCGAGAGTCATCGTCACGCTGGTGCAGTTCAGGAGCGAACCCGTATTCTTCGTCGGAGCGTTCAATGCGCCGGGCATTTACCCTCTCCAAGGGCGCCGCACTCTGGTCGAAATGCTGACATTGGTTGGCGGACTGGCCCCGAATGCGAGCCGCCGGATCCGGCTGACCAGGCGCAAAGAGATCGGGTCCATCAACCTGCCGAGCGCGGTCGAGGATGCATCCGGAAAGGGGACGACTGTCGAAATCCCCTTCAACGTGCTCTCGCGCGACATCAACCCACCGGAGGACCTGGTGCTGATGCCTTACGACGTCGTCTCGGTGGAGAAGGCGGAACTGGTCTACGTGACGGGTGAGGTGACCCGCCCGGGAGGCTATGAACTGGGCGAGAAGGAATCGGTGAGCGCCGTCGAGATGCTCAGCCTGGCGGGCGGCCCCGCGGCGAATGCCGATCTCAAGAAGGCGCGGATCCTGCGCCCGATCGCCAGGACGGGGCGCAGAGCAGAGATTCCGCTCAATTTGAAAGAAAAGCTGGAAGGCGCAGGCAGCGAGATCAGCCTGATGGGGGGCGATGTGCTCTACGTTCCTCGCAACTCGGTTTCAGAACGGATGAACCGGATACTCATGGTCGTGGTGCCGGCCGTCAGCGCGCTACTGGTCGCCGTCCTGGTGCAGCGCAACAACTGAGGCCGGCGGCAACGGTCTCGGCCGCCGTACTATCTCAGCGCCAGCGTCGCCGTATTCGAACTGCCGGTCGCATTTGCAAGCACGACGCTCACCGATTCCAGGGCCAATGCAGGCGGGATCGCGTCAGCAGTCTTGTCGGATGTCGCCAGTTGAAACTGAACGTCCAGCGTGAACTGGCCGCCAAAGGCCTGCGACGCCGGCGAATTGAACCACACGGCGGAGGTGCCGGTCAGATCCAGCGGGAATTGCAGGTTCGGCACGTTGAATCCGGGCGAGGCGGTGAACCGCACCTCCATTCGTCCGAGCGCTCTGGTGGTGGAGACGCCAAGCACCCGCAGAGTGAGTGTCGTCGAACCGCGTTCGGCAAGCTGCAAGCCAAGGATGCGTGGAGCGGATGCGGGCATCGAGAATCGAAGAACCGACGGCGACTCCGGTGTCAGATTCGCGCCGCCGGCAGTGGTGAACGCCGGCACGATCGTGAATGAGCTCGCGACGCTGCCCGTCTGGAGTTGGATCTCCGGACTGGCATTCGAAAACACGGCGCGGGTCGAATTCGCCGGGATCGTGAAGTTGACCGTTCTGCCGCCTGAACTGAACTGGGCCGAAGGGTCCACGGCGTGGGAAGAAGAGACCAAGAGCGTCAGCGTGCCGTTCAACGGGATGGGATAAGACTGGCCGAGGGTGAGCGTGATGGCAGGCTGTTCCAGCGGTCCGGCCTGCGACGGACCGCCGATCGTGTAATTGGTTACCGCAACGGCCGTATCTCCAGAACCGGATAGGGCGAAAGAAGCTGCTTCGACGCGCAGCGTGCCGGAAGCGAGGGTGGCTGCGTTTGGGAGGAACTGAATCCTGATTGAGACCGAGGACTGCGGTTGGAGAACAAAGGGGAGCGAGGGAAGATCGGGGGTCTTGAAGATATCCGCGCCTGCGGCGATGCCGATCGTGTTGATCACGGCCTGCGCGTTTCCCGAATTCGAGACAACAAATTCAACCGCGGAGGAGCGTCCGACCGCGGCGGCGGGCAGAACTACGAGACCGGATGGTTCCACAGCAACGCTGGCCGAAGCAGACAGCGGTCTGTAAGAGAAGGAGAGCAGCGGGCCCAGCGACTCCGCCGATAGATTAAAGACGTCGTTGCCGATCCGGAGGGCGCCGGAAGCCGATCCCGGAGTTGTAGGAGAGAAGACGACGGAGACCGATCCGGTTGCTCCCGGGGGCAGGTTCAATGGCAGGAACGGCAGGTCCGTGAGAGAAAAAGGCGCGCCGGTCGTGGTCAGCACGCTGGAGGTGAAGTCCGTGCCGGACACATTGGTGAATCTCACCTGGAGTTTGGCGGTCTGTCCGAGCGGCGTCTGCGCGAATGTGATCGATTCGTTGGGGAGAATGGCGGCTCCAGCCGAACCCGGCCGAACGATCTCGTATGAGAGCGGGGAGGAGATGCCGCGCCCGCCGAGCCGATAGGACTGCGTGACGCCACCGTCGAAGACGATTCGCAGAGTGCCTGAATCGCCGCCGATCCGGCGAGGCAGGTAGACGAGTTGAAAGACGAAGCCGCCCGCAGGCGCCAGCGCGGCCGGCAACGCCGGCAAGGCGGCGAGCGAGAATGCGTCGCCGGAAAGGGACACGGCGGTGACGGCGCCGTTGCCGGCGCCGCGATTCAAGACGCCGACGGCGGCGGTGGTGGCGGTGTTGACCACTGTGTCCGGGAACTGCATTTGACCGTCGGGAGGCAACACGACTGTGTTTCCGGCCGTTCCAATGACGTACTGCATCGAATAGACCGGCACGCCGCCGGACAGCGCCAGCATCAGCCGTCCCCTGACAGGCTGGCCTACCGGAGTCTCCGGAGTGGCAGGGGGCGGCGGGGCTTCAGTGAAGCCGATCTCAATCTGAGCGAGCGCCTGCGCAGTGGATGAGGGCGTATAGACAACGTCGATGCCGGTCGTCTGATTGGGGCGGAGCGACGGGCTCTGCAATCCGCCCGGCGAAGAGAAGTCCGGAGATCCGAGGAACGTTGCGCCCTCGGGGAAAGTGACGGATGTGTTTCCGACATACGTGATGAGGAGTTGAATTGAGCGCGCCGTGCCGGGAGCGGGAGCGCTCACGCTCAGGGTCGAACCGTTCGGCGCCTGGAACACGTTTGAACCTTGTTGAACACGCAACAGGAACTGGCTTTGGGAAAAGCAGACACTCGAGGCGAGGAGCGAAAGGCAGACGAGCCGTCCGTTGATCGATTTCATCGCTGGTCACCGCCAGGTACGAAAAAGACTTGAGGAGTCCCGGCGCCATCCAAAACCAACAGCGGCCGGTCCAAATCGAGCCGGTCCCCGAGGTGCCAGAGCGACCGGTCGTTCAGGCGAGTCAGACTTGACGGCGAGGTCTCCACATGGAGAGCGGCGCTCACGGCTCCGCTGTCCCGGTCCAGCCGGTAGATCCGGCTCGTGCTCCGGTCGGCGACCCAAAGGCCGGACGGTGCGGAAGCGATCGCGGTAACGTCGCCGAACCTCGCCGCGTCTTCGGCGACGATACTCATCGCCGCTTCAGCTTCAGATCGTGCATGGAGTTCGAGGATCTGTCCGCTGGAAGGACGGACAGCCCACATCCCGCCATCCTGCTCGAGGAAGTAGCGCACACCGTCGCCCAGCGCGGCGATCGCGGTCGCGGGATGAGTTCCGTCGAATCCGTACAGGCCGCCCGCGGCCGCAACGATCGTCGTTGAGTCAGACCAGACGAAATCGGAGATCTGCCGCAGGGACGGATCGAGCGGCGCGCTCGCCCCGGTCAATTCCGGCATTCCGAACTTCCGGGCGTTGTAGGTCAGGAAGCAGGCGCATCCGGGTTCATAGATTCGGACTGCAGAAGAATCGCGCCTCCACTTTGCGATGACCGCCGGTCCGAGGTCGGCGGCCAGCGTGGTCAGCGTGGGGGATTCCTGCTCAATGCCCTCAGCCCAGATGGTTTCACCTGAAACGGTCCGCGCGATCGACCGTCGTCCATCGGGAGAGGGGGCCGACCATTCGATATTCTCGAGGATCGGCGTGGAGAGTTGAGCGGCTCCGGGAAAGCCGGCGATGCGGCGGAGCGATTTGGTCGGGGGATCGAAGACCAATCCGCTCACCGGCCCGCCCCACCCGGGCAATTGTCCGAAGCACTGACCGGCAAAGCCGGCGATCGTGACGGTAAGCAAGCATGTTGACCTCATGGCTACCGGGGACCTCCGATGGTGATGATGCCCGGCGTCAGACTGATGGTCGGGATCGAGGTGCTGGTTGCGGACCTGTAGGCGAAATAACCGCCGGCTCCGGCTCCCGCGCCGATGATTGTCCACCACACCCAGTTCCTGTACCAAGGCCGCGAGGCAGACCTGCTTTCGAGGCGGGCAGCGCCGGTACTGTTAGTCTGCCTGATCGCCTCTGTGGCGGATTCATTCTCGAATCGGGCCGTGACTCGGATGATGAAACCGCCCGGCAAAGTGTTTGGCGTGAAGACCGCAACTGCCTGCCCGCGCGCATCGGTGCGGGTCGTGATCGAACTCTGTTGATTGTCGAAGCTTCCGCCCGGGCCGGTTGCTGGCGCTTCGAACGTGACCGAGGCGCCCTCCACGGGCGCGCCATTGGAGTCGAAGACCTGTACTGCGGGGCTTACGGCGGTTCGAGAAGCGAGGCTGTTTATAGCGTCCTGTCCGTCCAGAACGAGGATGCGAATCCCGCGAAATCCGCTCCGCCGCACCAGACCTTGAGCCGGCTGAGGCTCCTGCGCCGCCAGTGGCAGGCTCGAAAATACGAGGGAGGCGGCAACCAGCAGGCCAACTGCATCACGCGATTTCACAGCAGGCGCCCTCCTGTCGAGCGGCCTGGCTTTCAGGCACAATCGGAGTATCTGCCAATGATTGCTCCTCCTTCGAAGTCATTGTATGTCAGGGCAGCGTTAGAACGCTGAAACAGTCCTTCGCGTGATTCAAGATTAGCGAAGCTTCACCCGAAGCGCTGTTTGTGGGCAGTTGGACGGGCGAGCACGACGTCGCTTTCGGCCCTTAGTACGTAAGTTTTACCATTGAAACCGGAGTACCGGGTGCGCCGGCAATTCAGTCGGTTGTGTGAAGATCCTGGAATCAATGGCTTCACGGCGCAGCCGTGGTATGGCATCCGAGATGCAGTTCGGCACCGTGACTTTCAGTGTGTCTGATCCGCGATCTCAGCACCTGTTCTCCATTAAGGGATTCGGGCGTCTGCTCCGTTTTCCCTCAGGGAAAGCTTTCATCCTGTCAGAGAAGTGAGACGACGATGGATGGAACGAGTGGTTGCACTCACATCAGAAGACTCGATCGCAGATCGCGCACGGACGCTTGGGAAATCAAAACATGAAGAACTTATCATCCATCCCCAAATCAAGTTGCCCGCATTGCGGCCACATCCTTGACACAGCGGGGTCTCCCGAATGGCTTCCAGCAGACTCGGATAGATCGCACCCGCCGCTCTCGTTCCGGGAGCAGCAACTCGTGGACTTGGTGGTTCAGGCGAAATCGAACAAGGAGATCGCCTACGAGTTGTCACTCACCGTGGGCAGTGTCAAGGAGTACATGCACCGCGTATTCAGGAAAGTAGGCGTGCGAAGTCGGACGGAACTCGCTTTGTGGGGGGTAGGCGCGCAAGCTCAACCGGCCCAGGAACTGCTCTGTTAGACCGAAATCGCCGGCCACCCCGCACAGCGACGAACGGATGGTAAGCCCGGGCTGGACCTGGAGGTCCAGCCCGGGCTTCTCCTGTCTTGAGAGGTCAGTTCAGACCTTCGATGGCCATGGTCACCGTATTGCTGGCGAGCCAGCGGCCACCAGAATCAAGAACACTAAGTTGAACCGGTATCCGTTCGCCAAGCGGGGTTCCCAACGGGACTCTGACCCGGATCGATTGGACCGCTACGGCGTCGCCGGCGGGTTCGATCACTTCTATCGCAGCTTCCTGACCCCCGATGCGGACGGTCACCGCGGCTCCGCTCTGCGATGTGAAGCCGATTCCTGTAGCGCTGATCACGACTATGTCCCCGGGCTGAACCGGTTGGCCGGCCTGGCGGAAGTCGCGCTCCGCTGCAAGCAGTTGAGACTCGGGATCCCTGATCATGCCCTGGCTCTCCTCAGGACCGAGGCCCGGGAGGATCGTCGGGGTTGCCTCATGCTGGCTGCCGGCGATCTGCTCCGACCGGCCGTACTCAGTTTCGACGTCAATGGCGAACTGTTCTCCGATCGCGGCATCAGGACAGATGAAGTCGATTCGGTCGGGGCTGGCCGAAACCAGACGCGCGGGCGCGCGATCGATCGTTACTTTTGCGCCAGCGAGCTCCGTCGCCGCGGCAGAGAGATCAGCCGCTGCGGCGCCGTCCGGCGTCAGCGACATCCCGCGGAGGGTTGCGATCGCGCCAGGACTGCAGGCGATGTTCGAGGCGGCGTCCAACTTCGGACCGTTCCGGCCGACCCGCACGGGAACGGTCCGGGAGGCTGTTCGCCCGGCTGAGTCTGTCGATTGGAATATCAACTCGTGAATGCCTGCTTGTGCATCGTCCGGAGTCCATGAGAATTGACCCGAGTCGCCTTGGAAGGTTGCGCCGGCTGGCAGGCCAGAGCCGTTGGCGACTAGCGGCATTCCCTGTGCGTCAGTGGCGCCGACAATAAAGGCGAGCGGCTTGCCAGCTTCCACGGCCGTCGAGGCCGGAGCGTCGAGCGCCGGCTCTTCGGAGGGGATCACCGAGATCGCGGTCCGCGCGACGGACTGGCCGTCAGTCGCTGCAATACTGAGGACGGGCTCAGATGCGGTTTCAAGAATCCTCCCGAGGAATGTGGCGCTCCGCCCGCCGGGTCTGAGCCGGATCGTCGCAGGTATCAGGACATCGGAGGAGGGGGTCTCAAGAGAGTAGTTTCTAGACAGGCGGCTTCCCGGCCCGCGGAGGCTGAGTTCGCAGCGGAAAGAACTTCCGGCATGGACTACCGCCGGACCGCAAGCAAGCGAGATCTCGGGCACTGAAGCGCTGGAGTCGCGCAGTGCGGAGAGCCCGGCGGCTGGTGCGGGCAGCCGGCCGGCTTCGGCCTCAACGCTCGCTAGGGAAACGTTGTTGGAGGTCATGTCCGGGGTGGTGTTGAACAACACGTCGACCCAGTAGTTGCTTCCCCGGGCATTCCGCCACGGGAAGCCAGACTTGTTGTACTTATACACCGCATTGGCCCCGGTCTCGCCGTCCTTCAGCGCCTGCAAAGGACCGCTGTCGACACCGGAGGAGGTGAAGAACGATTTGTCTTCCGAGTAGTAGCCGTTCGGAGCATGATACGAGACTACATAGACGGTGTTGTTGGAGACTGGCACAGGTTGCGAGAAGTACGCCTGCTGCCAGCCTGAGCTCGTCTCATTCGTGAATGTGAGGGTTGCCAGCCGGGTCCCGTTCTTCGTCCAGAGACTCGCGGTGTGCGTGCCGGTGTTCTTGGGACCTTTGTAGAAGCGGACACCCAGGATGTAGCCGGCAACCTTAGGTTTGAACTTCAGACCGAGTTCGATCTGCTGGTTCCCTGTCGACGTAACGATGGCTGGAGTTTTCTGGGAAGACCAGACCGAGCATGGGCAGGTAACTCCCGGCGCGGGGGCTGAAAGCTGCAGCGTAGCGGTCGCCGATTGACCATTCAACGCCGCCGTCACGACTGCGGTTGAGGAGACGGTGATGGTCCCCGCGGTGACGGAGAAGGTCGTGGAGGAGGCGCCGGCCGGGACGGTCACCGTGGCGGGGGTGGTCAGGATGGCACTGTTGTCGGAGACGGCGACGGCTGCGCCGCCCGA
>WBZO01005445.1_pt1 | contig 12969 bp, 11 predicted proteins | sample 5204261 | NCBI WGS metagenome assembly WBZO01 (sample SAMN12412400, study PRJNA552823) | activated sludge metagenome | isolation source: activated sludge from anammox sidestream of wastewater treatment plant... | place: USA: North Carolina | collected 2017-09
CCGAAGTTCGAGCCGCGCTCTCAGATAGTCTTCACGCTGATCGTTTTCGGCGAGCCCGGCGCCGAGCCGTGCAAGCGCTGTGCGGGGTGAGGTATCGCCGCCGCCCGCGAGCTTCGTGATGGCCGGCACGAGGAAGATGAGAGCGCAGACCAGCGCGGAAACCGGGTTGCCCGGCAGGCCGAGCATCGGAATGTCGCGGTAGCGGCCGAACATCAGCGGCTTGCCAGGGCGCATGGCGATACGCCAGAAGTCGATTGAGAGCCCGTCTTCAGCGAGCGCCGCCTGCACGAGATCGTGCTCGCCGACGGACGCGCCGCCGAGCGTCACCAGCATGTCGGCTTCGGCGGCGCGATGAGCCGCGATGCGGATGGCGTCGCGCCGGTCGGGCACGATGCCGAGATCGAGAGGGACGCCGCCCGCCTCCGCGATGAGCGCGGCAAGCCCGTCATTGTTGGCGGAAACGATCTGTCCGGGTCCGACGGGTTCGCCCGGGCGCACAAGCTCGTCGCCGGTCGAGAAGAAAGCGATGCGCGGCGCGCGATGGACGCTGACGGCTGGCACGTTCATGGCGGCCGCCAGCGCAATATCGGCGGGCGAAAGCCTGCGGCCGCGGCCGAGGCCCGTCGTGCCTTCCGTGAAGTCGAGGCCCGCGCGCCTCACATGGCGGCCCGCCACCGCGCCCTGGCGGATGATGACGAAGTCGCCATATCGCTCCGTGTTTTCCTGAATGACGATGGTGTCGGCGCCTTCGGGGAGCGGCGCTCCGGTGAAGATCCGCACCGCCTCGTCACTGCCCACCGCGCCGCCAAAGGCGCGCCCCGCCGGCGCTTCGCCGATGACGCGGAGACGCGCGGGCACGCTTGCCACATCCTCGGCGCGAACCGCATAGCCATCCATGGCCGAGAGGTCGGCGGGCGGTTGCGTGCGCTGCGCGATAACGTCCTCGGCGAGAATGCGGCCATGCGCCTCGGCGAGCGCGACCCGCTCGGGCGCGGTCGGCTCGATGGCCGCGAGAATACGCCCGCGCGCCTCCGCCACCGGAATGAGCGGCTCTCGCGTCATTGTTACTTCGCCTCATAGGTGCCGGATTTTCCCCCGGACTTGTGCGTGAGCCGAATGTCGGTGATCCGCATCGAACGATCGACCGCCTTCGCCATATCGTAGAGCGTGAGGCAGGCGACGCTCACCGCCGTCAGCGCCTCCATCTCGACGCCGGTCTGTCCAGCCACCTTCACCGTCGCCTCGATGTCGATGCAGCCCGCCTCCGTGTCCGGCGTCAGTTCCACCGACACTTTTGAAATCGCGAGCGGATGGCAAAGCGGAATGAGATCGGCGGTCTTCTTCGCGGCCATGATGCCGGCGAGGCGCGCGACCTCAAGCGCGTTTCCCTTGGCAAGTCCGCCGCCGGTGACGAGCTTCAGCGTTTTGGCGTCCATGACGACGCGGCCCTTCGCCGTCGCCTCCCGCGCCGTTACGGGCTTGGCGGATACGTCCACCATGCTGGCGGCGCCGCGCTCGTCGAGATGGGTGAGTGATTTTTTCGCCACGGGCCCTGCCTCAATTCATTCCGCATGAAGACCGGCTTTGCGGGTCATGCCGACCATGGAAGCATGCAGCACATTCATATGTGCCGTCCACCCGGCCGTGTGAGGGGACGGCGCTGCATCAGCATTGTTCGGGGCAGGGCGGAGCCCCGCAAGGATCAGGAAAGAAGCGCGCGCGTCGCTGCTTCCACATCCTGCTGCCGCATCAGGCTTTCGCCGACGAGGAAGGCAAGCACGCCGGACTTTGCCAGACGCGCGAGATCGGCAGGCGTGAAAATGCCACTCTCGCCGATGACGAGCCGTCCCTTCGGCACGAGCGGGGCGAGCCGTTCTGTCGTCGCCAGCGTCGTCTCGAAGGTCTTGAGATTGCGGTTGTTGATGCCGATGAGCGGGCTCTTCAGCGCGAGCGCGCGCTCAAGCTCGCTTTCGTCATGCACTTCGATGACCGCATCCATGCCCCAGTCGAAAGCGGTGGCTTCAAGCTCGCGTGCCTGCGCGTCCGAAACCGACGCCATGATGATGAGAATGCAATCGGCGCCCATCGCGCGGGCTTCAGCGACCTGATAGGGGTCGTACATGAAATCCTTGCGGATGACGGGAAGCGAAACCGCCGCGCGCGCCTGCCGCAAATAGTCGGCGCTGCCCTGAAAGGAAGGCGTGTCGGTGAGAACGGAGAGGCAAGCGGCGCCGCCGCGCTCATAGGCGCGCGCAAGAGCGGCCGGGTCGAAATCGGCGCGGATGAGGCCCTTGGAGGGACTTGCCTTCTTGATCTCGGCGATCAGTGCATATTGCTTCGCCTCGACCTTGCGCGAGAGCGCGGCCGCAAATCCGCGCACGGCGGGCGCGGCGCGCGCTTCGCGCTCCACATCGCCGAAGGAGACGGCCTGCTTCGCCGCCGCGATTTCCTCGAGCTTGTAGGTTCGGATTCGTTCGAGAATGTCAGTCATGCGCCGCCTCTACGCCCGAAAGCTGGCCATTGGAAACGGCGACGAGCCGCTGAAGAGCTTTCTTCGCAGCGCCGCTGTCAATGGCCCCGGCCGCGAGGCCCACGCCTTCTTTCAGTGTTTCCGCCTTTCCCGCCACGACGAGCCCCGCGGCGGCATTCAGAAGAACGATGTCCCGATAGGGGCCCTTCGTTCCGTCGAGCAGTTGCCTGATCGCCTCCGCATTCTCCGCCGGTTCCCCGCCGCGCAGTTCGGCGAGCGTCGCTCGCGCGAGGCCGACTTCCTCAGGCGTCGTCTCGAATGTGCGGATCTTGCCGTCCTTGAGTTCCGCGACATAGGACGTGCCCGCCGTCGTGAACTCGTCGAGCCCGTCTCCATGAACGACCAGCGCGCGCTCCGAACCGAGGTTTCGCAGCGTCTCCGCGAAGGGTTCGACCCAGCGCGCCGCATAAACGCCGATCACATGCCGCTTCACGCCCGCGGGATTTGAAAGCGGGCCGAGCAGGTTGAAGATCGTCCGTGTGCCGAGTTCCGTGCGAACCGGCGCCACATGCTTCATCGCCGAGTGGTGCGCAGGCGCGAACATGAAGCCGATCCCGGCTTCAGCGATGCAGCGGCCGATCTCCGCCGGGGAAATGTCTAGCTTGACGCCAAGTGCGGTGAGTGCGTCGGCCGTGCCCGATTTGGAGGAGGCCGCGCGGTTTCCGTGCTTTGCCACGGGCACGCCGAGCGCCGCGACGACGAGAGAGGTCGCAGTCGAAATGTTGTAGGTCTGCGCGCCGTCGCCGCCCGTGCCGACGATGTCGATGGCATCGGAGGGTGCAGTCACCCGCAGCGCCTTCGCCCGCATGATCTGGGCGCCCGCCGTCAATTCATCGACGCTCTCGCCGCGAACGCGCAGCGCCATCAGAAAAGCGCCCATCTGGGCGGGCGTCGCCGCGCCCGACATGATAGCCTCGAAAGCGCTTTCCGCATCGGCAGCGGAGAGTGGCAGGCCGTCCGCGACCTTGGCGATCAGTGTCTTGAAATCCGGCATGGGTCCTCGATTACCTCACACAACCGCATGCGTTTTCACGCCCGCGATTTCGAGGAAGTTGCGCAGCAGGTCGTGGCCATGCTCGGTGGCGATGCTCTCCGGGTGAAACTGAACGCCGTGAATGGGCAGTTCCCGGTGCTGCAGCCCCATGATCGTGCCGTCCGGCGAATGCGCGGTGATCTCGAGCACGGAGGGGAAGGTTTCAGGATCGATGGTCAGCGAGTGATAGCGCGTCGCCTGGAGGGGGCTCGGCAGATGCCTGAAGACGCCCTTGCCCGTGTGAAGCACCGCGTCGACCTTGCCATGCATCAGCTCCGGCGCGCGGATGATGCGCCCGCCAAAGGCCTGGCCGATGGCCTGATGGCCGAGGCAGACGCCGAGAAGGGGCACGCGCGCATCGGCCGCCGCCTTGATGAGATCGAGGCAGATGCCCGCCTTGTCCGGGTCGCAAGGGCCGGGCGAAATGACGATCGCCTCCGGGCGCTTGGACATGGCCTGTCCGACCGACAGCTTGTCGTTGCGATGCACCTCGGCATCCGCCCCAAGCTCGCCCAAAAAATGGACGAGGTTGTAGGTGAAGCTGTCATAATTATCGATCAGAAGCAGCATGGTTCGGCCTTTGGTCGGGGGGTCCGGGCCCGCCTTCATGAGCACCTTATAGGCTCGGGAACGGGGCCGGGGCAAGAATTGGAAGCCCTTGCGCGGCTTTGCCTTTCGGGGTCCGGCATGCTCGTATCGCGCCGCGTCGGCAATCCGTGGTCAGTGAGTCGTGGAATTTCATGCGGCAGTTCGATTTTGTCAGATACTTCAAGGCCCTGGCGGCGAAACCGCAGTTTCGCCGCGACCTCCTTCTGGGCGCCGTGTCGGTCGCCCTCGGGCTGGCGCTTGCGAGCTACTGGATTGGCGAGAAGAAGCCCGAAGTGCCGGCGGGGCCGCCCGTGCCCAGCGTCAGCGGACAGGCATCCGGGCCGTTGACGTCCGAGCCGGCAGAGCCGCCCCACGCCAATGAAACCGCCCCGGCGGAGGCGCCCGAAGCGGCCCACCTGCCCGAGGCGCCGAAAGCGGAAGAGCCCGCCGTCAAGGAAGGCGGCCTTCCGGCCTGGCGGCGCTATGCCGCGATCCCCGAAACGACGCCGCGCGAGCCCATGGTCGCCATCGTGCTCGACGATATGGGGCCGAACCGCAAGGGCACCGAGCGGGCGATGAAGCTTCCGGCAACTGTCACCTTCGCCTTCCTGCCTTATGCGCCGAACGTCGCGGAGCTAGTCAGGGCGGCGCGCGACAAGGGCCATGAAATTCTCGTCCATGTTCCGATGGAGCCAGTGGGCTCCGCCGATCCCGGCCCCCACGCACTGCGGCGCGCCCAGTCTCCCGAGGAGATCCGCGCCAATCTCGAATGGAACCTCAAGCAGTTCGAGGGCTATGTCGGCATCAACAATCACATGGGAAGCCGGTTCACCGCGAATGCCGAGGGCATGCGCATCGTCATGGAGGAGCTGAAGCCGCGCGGCCTCATGTTTCTCGATTCACGCACCATCGGCGGTTCGGAAGGTGGCAATGCGGCCCGCGCGGTCGGCGTCCCCGCCTTGACGCGCAATATTTTCCTCGATCACGACGAGGAAGGGGCGGAGGTCACCGCCGAACTCGGCAAGCTGGAAAAGATGGCGCGCGAGCGCGGCTATGCCATCGCGATCGGTCATCCTCATCCCGAGACGCTGCAAATCCTCGAAAAATGGATACCGGAAGCGGAGGCGAGAGGCATAAGCATCGTGCCGCTGACGGCGATCCTGCGCCGCCACGAAGCGAGTTGAGGATGCGAGGGGCTTATTGCCGCCGCCCGCTCCGCGAGGCGTAGCGAACCGCTTCCTCGGCCGCGCGGAAGAGCGCCTTGGCCTTGTTGATGCTTTCCTGATTTTCGCCTTCGGGCGTCGAGTCGGCGACGACGCCGCCTCCCGCCTGCACATACATCCTGCCGTCCTTCACCAGCGCGGTGCGGAGCACGATGCAGGTGTCCATATCGCCGGCGGCCGAGAAATAGCCGACGCATCCGGCATAGGTGCCGCGCTTTTCGAGTTCCAGCTCGTCGATGATCTCCATGGCGCGCACCTTGGGCGCACCGGAAACGGTGCCCGCGGGAAATCCGGCGATGAGCGCCGCAATGGCGTCGTAATGGGGGTCGAGGTCGCCTTCCACGTTCGAGACGATGTGGATGAGATGCGAGGTGAGTTGCAGCGCGAACTTCTCCGTCACCTCGACCGTGCCGATCCTGGAGACGCGGCCGACATCGTTGCGGCCGAGATCGAGCAGCATCAGATGCTCGGCGCGTTCCTTCGGATCGGAAAGAAGCTCCTCGCCGATGGCGACGTCCTCCGCCGTGCTCTTGCCGCGGTGGCGCGTGCCCGCGATGGGACGGATCGTCACCCTTCCGTTCCGCACACGGACGAGAATCTCCGGGCTTGAGCCGACGATGGAGAACTTCTCGAAATTGAGGAAATAGAGATAGGGCGACGGATTGATCCGCCTCAGCGCGCGATAGAGCGCAAAGGGGGGTAGGGTGAAGGGCGCCTCGAAGCGCTGGGAGAGCACGACCTGGAATATGTCTCCCGCCGCGATGTAGTCCTTCGCCTTCCGCACCATGTCGAAATAGACGTCGCGCGGCGTGTTCGACACGGGCTCCGGCATGTCGGGCACGTTTTCGATCTGATCGGCGTGGGGGAGCGACCGGCTGAAATCGTTCACGACATCGGTGAGCCTTTCGCCCGCGCGGGCATAGGCGGCGCGCGCGCTGATGCCGGGCTCGGGCCGCACAGGCGTCACGATGGTGACTTCGTCCTTCACCGAATCGAAGACAGCGATGATGGTCGGGCGCACGAAGAGCCCGTCAGGCAGGCCGAGCGCGTCCTTGGGCTGGTTCGGCAGATGCTCCATCAGCCGCACCATGTCATAGCCCATATAGCCAAAGACGCCGGCCGCCATGGGCGGCAGTTCCTCGGGAAGCGCGATCCGCGACTCCTCGATGAGCGCGCGGAGCGAGGCGAGCGCGCCGCCCTCACACGGCTCGAAGGTTTCCGCGTCGAAGCGCGCCTGCCGGTTGATCTCGGCCTTGTCGCCATTGGTGCGCCAGATGATGTCGGGCTTCAACCCGATGATCGAATAGCGCCCGCGCGTATCTCCGCCCTCGACGGATTCGAGCAGGAAGCTGTTGGGCTTCCCGTCGGCGATCTTGAGCATCGCCGAGACCGGCGTTTCGAGGTCGGCCACGAGCCGCGTCCACACGACCTGCGCCGTACCGGAATTGTAGGCGTGCTCGAAATCCGAATAGCCGGGTTGAATCATCGTGAACTCGTGCCGAGGGTTACTGATTGTAGTCCGTGCTCGTCACGCGCTGGAGAAGAGCGAGGTTGAGCTTCACGCCGAGCCGCTGTTCGAGGTCGCCGACCGTCGTGGTGATCATGTCGGTCTGGAGCGAGTCCAGCATGTCGTCGTGGAGCTTCTTGTATTCGGCCGATTTGGGATCGGGCTTGGGATCGTTGATCGTCTTCACCTGCATGATGATGAGGCTTTCGCCGAAGCCGACGGGCCCATAGGTGAAGCCGCCCTTGGGCGCCGCGAAGAGGCGCGTCACGGCCACCCGCGAGAAGGTGTCGCTCTGCGAATAGCGCTTGATTTCGGGTGAGATGAGGACCGTGCGACCGAGTTCGCCGGCGAGCTTGTCGAAGCTCTCGCCCTTGTCGCCGCGCTCGACGAGCTTCTGCGCCATCACCTCGAGATCGGCCTTGCGCTTCTCGCTCTTCCAGAGCTTCACGACCTTGTCGCGCACCTTGTCGAGGGGCTCGAGCTGCTGCGGCTTCACATCGTCCACGCGCAGCCAGTAATAGCCGCCTTCGCCCGTGTCGCCCGGAGGGATCTGATCGCCGGCCTCGCTCCTGAACACGGTTTCGATGAGGTTCTTGTACTCCGGCAGGCCTTCGGGCTTCTTGCCGTCGAGTGTCAGGCCCTTGATGGAGACGCCTGAGAACCGCACGACCTTGAGGTGGTTCTTCTCGGCGATTTCCTCCAGCGAAGCGCCGCCCGCGCGCGCGTCCTCGATGCTGTTCTGGACATCGTAGATGGCCGAGCGCGCCTGCTCGTCGGCGAGCATCTTGCGAAGCTTGTCCTTGGCTTCTTCAAATGTGCTGACCTTACCCGGCTGGATTTCGGTGACATGCAGGATGACGGGGCCGAGCGGTCCCTTCACCGGCTCACTATATTCGTTGGGCTTGAGCGCGAAGGCGGCGTCGGCCACGGCGGGCGAGATCATCTGGGCGCGGGTGACGAGGCCGAGCGAAATATCGCTCTTGTCGAGGCCCAGCCCTTCCAGGATCTCGTCGAGCGGATGTCCCTTGCGCAGCAGCTCGAGCGCGGCCTTGGCCGCATCATCCGTGGCGAAGGGGATCTGCTCGACCATGCGCTTTTCGGCCACGTCGAATTCGGCCCGGCGCTGCTCATAGGTCTTCTGGAGATCGGCGTCGGAAATGGCGATCGTGGACATAAGGTCCTTGGGCTCCAGCACCATGAGGCTGAAGTCGCGCGTTTCCGGCACTGTAAAGTGGATGGCCGCCTTCTGGTGATAGGCGGCGAGGGTCTTCTCGTCGGGTTCGGCGATGGTGCCCACGGCTTCCGGCGGCAGGATCATGTAGGAGGCGACGCGCGTTTCCTGCTGATAGGTCGAAAACGCATCGAGCAGCGCGGTGGGCACGCCGACACCGAGGCCCATCACATCGTTGATCTGCTGGCGCACCATGAAGTTCCGCCGGTCGGCGATGAAGGCGCTTTCGCTGACGCCCGCCTGGGCGAGCGCCTGCCGGAATTCCTGCGGGTCGAACTTCCCGAACGGTCCCTTGAGGGAGGGATCGGAAGTGATGTTCTGCGCGACGGCCTCGTCGCCGACAGCGAGCCCCATGCGATGCGCGCCGCTATCGAGAGCGGAAAGCGCGATGAGGCGGGTGAGGGCGGCGCTGACAAGGCCGTACTGCTTGGCCTGATCACGCGTGATCGGTTGCCCGAGCCGCTGCGAAAACTGCTTCATCTGGCTGTCGAGCTCGCGCTCGAACTGGGGAAGCGTGATCGACTCCTTGCCGACCTTCGCCACCTCGTCCGTCGAGTAGCCGCTGAAGACGTCGGCGATTCCCCAGACGGCGAAGCTCACGACCAGAAGGCCCATCATGATCTTGGCAAGCCAGCCGCTGGCGCCTCTCCTGAGACTATCGAGCATTCGTCGTCTTTCCGCTGAGTTGGGCCGTTGCTGCGGGACAGGCCGTTTGGTTGTAGCCGCCGGACAATCCGCCGCAGCCTTTCAGAAAGGCCGCATGATAGGTGCGGCCAACTGAGGCCGCAAGCGGGTTGGATCGGCTTCGCGATTGATTTTCCAAGCGAAAACGGTTTGGCGAGTCGTCGGCTCTCTGATAGATCGACACGGCTATCACGGAAGCCCGACCGGGCTTCGCAAGGCAGGGACTTAAAGTTTATGGCGGCTACGGCAAAGGCACCGCGCATCAAGGCGCTTGTCGCGGGCAACTGGAAGATGAACGGCCTCAAGGCCTCGAAGAAGGAACTGGCCGGCCTTGCCCGGCGGCTGGCGAAGGGTGGCCGCCCTGTCTGCGATGTGCTCGTCTGCCCGCCCGCGACGCTCGTTTCGCTGCTGAAGGATGAAGCCAGGGGAACCCGGATCGCCATCGGCGCGCAGGACTGCCATGCCGCGGCCTCCGGCGCTCATACGGGCGATATCAGCGCGGAAATGCTGAAGGATGCCGGGGCAGGCTTCGTCATCGTCGGCCACTCCGAGCGCCGCGCCGACCACGGAGAAACGGACGCGCAGGTGCGGGCGAAGGCCGAGGCGGCCTGGCGCGCGGGCCTCGTCGCCATTGTCTGCATCGGCGAAACGGAAGCTCAGCGCGACGCGGGCGAAACGCTCAAGGTCATCCGCTCCCAGCTTTCCGGCTCGCTGCCCAAGGCCGCGACGGCGAAGACGACCGTCATCGCCTATGAGCCGGTCTGGGCGATCGGAACCGGCCGGACGCCGACCGCGGCCGACGTGGCCAAGGTCCATGCCGCCATCCGGGCCGCGCTGGTGAAGCGCTATGGCGCGGAAGGGGCCGCCATGCGCATTCTCTATGGCGGGTCCGTGAAACCCTCCAACGCAGCCGAACTCATGGCCATTCCTAACGTGAACGGCGCGCTTGTCGGCGGCGCGAGCCTCAAGGCCGAGGATTTCTACGGCATCATCTCGGCCTATATTAAAGGTTAAAGGATGAGGCCCGAAGGGGTGGGGCTGGAAACGTGGGGCCGCATGCGCTAAAACCCCGGCGCATTGCTGCCCTGACGGGCGGCCCCGTTGCATGAACAGACCGGATTCCGAGGCGACATGGCCACCATCCTGCTCATAATTCACCTGATGGTCGCGATCGCGCTCGTCGTGCTCGTGCTCCTGCAGCGCTCCGAAGGCGGGGCTCTCGGTATTGGCGGGGGCGGCGGCCTGATGACGGGGCGGAGCGCCGGCAACGCGCTCACCCGCGGCACGGCCATCGCGGCGACGATTTTCTTCGCCACGAGCCTCGGCCTTGTCATTCTGGCCGCTCGTGGCGGCTCGGGCGGGTCGCTGCTCGACAGGGTGGCTCCGGCTCCCGCGGGCACGCAGGCTCCGGCACCTGTCATTCCGGCGCCGCTTGGCTCCGGCCTCGACGACAAGGCCGCAAAGCCCGCCGCCGCGCCGCAGACGGCTCCGGCCCCCGAGGCGCCCCAGGCGCCAAAGACGGCCCCGGCGGAACCCAGCGTGCCGCGCGCGCAATAAAAGAACCCGGCCCGATCGGCACGAACGGGCGTAATTCACAGCTATTTGCGTCAGACCCGCCCTGTGGGCCAAGGTTTGACGATCCGAATCATTTTGTTGGTGTACGTTAAGGGCCCATGACGCGGTACATATTCATCACCGGCGGCGTGGTCTCCTCTCTTGGCAAGGGTCTCGCTTCCGCAGCGCTCGGCGCGCTTCTCCAGGCGCGCGGGTTTTCTGTCAGGCTTCGCAAGCTCGACCCCTACCTGAACGTCGATCCCGGCACCATGTCGCCTTACCAGCACGGTGAGGTCTATGTGACGGATGACGGAGCGGAGACCGATCTCGATCTGGGGCATTACGAGCGTTTCACGGGCGTGCCCGCGACGCGCGGCGACAACATCACCACCGGCCGCATCTATCAAGACATCATCGCGCGCGAGCGGCGCGGCGATTATCTGGGCGGCACGGTGCAGGTGATTCCCCATGTCACCGACGCCATCAAGGAATTCGTGCTGGCGGCCAATGACGGCGTGGATTTCGTGCTCTGCGAGATCGGCGGCACGGTGGGCGACATCGAGGGGCTTCCCTTCTTCGAGGCGATCCGCCAGCTCGGCAACGAGCTTGAGCGCGGCCAGACCTGCTTCATCCATCTGACGCTGCTGCCGTTCATTCCGAGCGCGGGCGAGATGAAGACGAAGCCGACGCAGCACTCCGTGAAGGAGCTGCGCTCCATCGGCATCCAGCCCGACATTCTCATGTGCCGTTGCGATCGGCCGATCCCGGCCGACGAGCGGCGCAAGATCGCGCTCTTCTGCAATGTGCGCGAAAGCGCGGTCATTCAGGCGATGGACGTGGACACGATCTACAACGTGCCGCACGCCTATCACATGGAAGGTCTGGACAGCGAAGTGCTGGCCGTCTTCGGCATCGAGGGATCGCCTGCGCCCGATCTCTCCAAGTGGAACGTCATCACCCGCAATGTCCGGGAGCCGGAAGGCGATGTGACCATCGCCATCGTCGGCAAGTACACGGGCCTAAAGGATGCCTACAAGTCGCTGAACGAGTCGCTCGTTCACGGCGGCATCGCCAACAAGGTCCGCGTGAACATCAAATGGCTCGAATCCGAAATCTTCGAGACGGAAGACACCGCCTATCACCTTGAAGACGTGAACGGCATCCTCGTTCCAGGCGGCTTCGGCGAGCGTGGCAGCGAGGGCAAGATCGCGGCGGCGCATTTCGCGCGCACGCGCGCCGTTCCCTATTTCGGCATCTGCTTCGGCATGCAGATGGCCGTGATCGAGGCCCTGCGCAATCTCGCCGGGCTCAGCGGCGCAAGCTCGACGGAGTTCGGCCCCACGAACGAGCCCGTCGTCGGCCTCATGACCGAATGGATGCGCGAGAACGAGCTTGTCCGCAGGGCGGCCGACGGCAATCTCGGCGGCACCATGCGGCTCGGCGCCTATGAGGCGCTCCTTCTCGAAGGCAGCCGTGTGGCGCAGATCTACGGCACGACGCGCATCAGCGAGCGGCATCGCCACCGCTACGAGGTCAACATGACCTATCGCGAGAAGCTCGAAGGCGCGGGCGTCGTCATCTCCGGCACGTCGCCCGACGGGCTCCTGCCCGAGATCATCGAGATCCCGACGCACCCGTGGTACATTGGCGTCCAGTATCACCCGGAATTGAAGTCAAAGCCTTTCGACCCGCATCCCTTGTTCCGGTCCTTCATCGAGGCCGCGGTCGCGCAAAGCCGTCTGGTATAGGTCGTCCCATGCAAGCGAATGCCATCGTCAAGGTCGGCAATCTCGAAATCGGCAACGACAGGCCGTTCACGCTGATCGCGGGGCCGTGTCAGCTCGAAACGCGCCAGCACGCCTTCGACATGGCCGGCGCGATCAAGGAGATCACGACGAAGCTCGGCATCGGCTTCATCTACAAGACCTCGTTCGACAAGGCGAACCGGACGAGCCGCAATGCCAAGCGCGGGCTCGGCCTCGACCTCGCATTGCCCATCTTCGAGGATCTGCGCAGCGATCTCGACGTGCCCGTGCTGACGGACGTGCATGAGCGCGAGCAATGCAAGGAGGTGGCGCATGTCGTCGATGTGCTTCAGATCCCGGCGTTTCTCTGCCGGCAGACTGATCTCCTCGATGCGGCGGCGCGCACAGGACGGGTCGTCAATGTGAAGAAGGGCCAGTTCCTCGCGCCTTGGGACATGAAGAACGTGGTGGCGAAGGTCGTCGATTCCGGCAATCCGAACGTGCTGGCGACGGAGCGGGGCGTTTCCTTCGGCTACAACACGCTCGTCAACGACATGCGCGCCATTCCGATCATGAAGGAGCAGTGCGGCTGCCCGATCGTGATCGATGCCACGCATTCGGTCCAGCAGCCCGGCGGGCAGGGCACGGCCTCGGGCGGCGACCGCCGCATGGTGCCCCATATCGCGCGCGCGGCGGTTTCGCTCGGTGTCGGCGCGGTCTTCCTCGAAACGCATCAGGACCCGGACAACGCGCCCTCCGACGGTCCGAACATGGTCAGGCTTTCCGAGCTTGAAGGGCTGCTCGCCAACCTCAAGAAATTCGACGAGCTGGCGAAATCCGCCTGAGCGGGAGGCGCCTGATCAGGAGGCGCATG
>WBZO01005446.1_pt1 | contig 12969 bp, 12 predicted proteins | sample 5204261 | NCBI WGS metagenome assembly WBZO01 (sample SAMN12412400, study PRJNA552823) | activated sludge metagenome | isolation source: activated sludge from anammox sidestream of wastewater treatment plant... | place: USA: North Carolina | collected 2017-09
CGGCGGCCCAGTATTGCTTGAAGAACACCGGGAAGAACCCCGCCATCACCACCGTGGCATAGGCCGAATTGGCCCAGTCGTACAGCGCCCAGGAAAAGATGCGTCGGTCCATAGCGATCAGTTCTCCGGAAAAGGGGTCAGACCCTTTTTCCTCTTTAAAAGGGTCTGACCCCTTTTCCTACGTAAATGCCGGATGATGCTCCCGCGCCTGCTCCGCGGTGAGCAGGAACACCCCGCCCCCTCCGCGCTCGAACTCCAGCCACAGGAACGGCACGTCCGGGAAACGCCGGGCCAGCGCCTCCTCGCTGTTGCCGACCTCGACCACCAGGAGGCCACCGGGCTCCAGATGATCGGGGGCCTCGCGCAGCAGGCGGACGACGATGTCGAGCCCGTCCGCCCCTCCGGCCAGGCCGAGTTCGGGCTCGTGACGATATTCGCGCGGCAGCGCCACCATATCATCGGCGTCGACGTAGGGGGGATTGCTCACGATGATATCGTAGCGGCGGCCCGCGAGCCCCGCGAACAGATCGGATTCCCGTGCCTCCACGCGGCCCGCGAGCCCATGCGCGTCGATATTGCGACGCGCCACCGCGAGCGCGTCCGCAGAGACGTCCACCGCGTCGACCTCGGCCTCCGGGAAGGCATAGGCGCAGGCGATCGCGATGCAGCCGCTGCCGGTGCCGATGTCGAGCACGCGCCGCACCGGATGCCTCGCCGCCAGCCACGGTTCGAAGCCCTGTTCAATCGACTCGGCGATGGGCGAACGCGGCACCAGCACCCGCTCGTCCACGTAGAACTTCAGGCCACAGAACCAGGCGGCGTGGACCAGATACGCCGTCGGGACACGCTCCTCCACGCGCCGGCGCACCAGCCCGTCCAGCCTGCCCTCCTCCTCCGGCGTCAGCACGGTCGCCAGCACCGTGTCCGGCACCTCGGGCGGCAGGCCGAGCGCGGCCAGCACCAGCCAGGCGGCCTCGTCCAGCGCGTTGTCGGTGCCGTGGCCGAAACTCAGGCCCGCGCGCTCGAAGCGTCCGGCCGCGGCGCGTATCGCCTGTTCCAGGGTCATCGTCCCGTCCCGTATCATCCGTCCGTCCCGCCGCCGCGCGTTTGCCGCCGGGGGCGCCTTGCCACTACACTGGTCGTCACAACCGCATCCACCCACCTCGGACGACGACGGCGCGCCGCCATATGGGACAGGCAGTTATACCACAGGACACGCGCATCCTGGTCGGCTGGCGCGAATGGGTCTCCCTGCCCGAACTCGGCATCCGCGCCGTCAAGGCCAAGGTGGACACCGGCGCGCGCACCTCCGCGCTGCACACCTTCGAGCTGCTCGCCTATCGCGAGCAGGGCCGCGACATGGTGCGCTTCAGCATCCACCCGCTGCAGAAACACACCGACACGGTGATCGTCTGCCGCGCCCCGGTGATCGACCGGCGCTGGGTCAGCGACTCCGGCGGCCACCGCGAGCTGCGTTACGTCATCTCGACGCCGCTGCACCTCGGCCCCCACGTCTGGCCCATCGAGATCACGCTGACGCCGCGCGACCCCATGCGCTTCCGCATGCTGCTCGGCCGCACCGCCATGGAAAACCGGCTTCAGGTCCTCCCCAATGCCTCCTATCTCGTCGGCAGGCCGCCGGCGGCGGCGCATTGAACCGCTTCGAGCGGAATAGGGACAGATTTATAAATCCGTCCCCTTTACACCACCCCCTGCCACGGGGACAGATTTTAAATCTGTCCCCGTTCCACCCGGCATTGATTCAAACCTCCCGCGCCAGCGGAATCCATGTAGGCTGGGCTGAGCAACGCGAAGCCCAACAGATCGTTGGGCTTCATTGCATTCAGCCCAACCTACGCCTCCTGGACCGCTTCGGGCGGAATGGGGACAGATTTGTAAATCTGTCCCCTTGATAAACGGATTCAGCCCGCCGGCTCCCCTGCCACCAGTTCGGGATCGAGTTCCTGCTGGCGGCTGCGGAACTCGGCCACCCGCGCGGCCGCCTCGCGCAGACGGCCGAAGCGCGCGATGTGGAAGACCGCGTCCCCCTCGTTGACCAGCGGCAGGTTGAGGCCGCCGATGACGATGCCGTGCGCCGGCGCCAGCAGCGCGACCTCGCGCTCGCCGAAGGGATCGGAGATCACGCCCAGCGCCTCGCCCTTGCGCACGTGACTGCCGAGCGGAAGCAGGGTGCGTAGGATGCCGCCGGTGGGCGCGCGCAGCCAGGCGGTGGAGCGCGCGATCACCGGTTCGCCCATCGGCCGCGGCCGGCGCACGGGCCTGGCCGGCAGCATCTCCAGCGCGCGCATCACCCCGACCACCCCGCGCAGACCGGCGCGGATCGAATCCTCGTCGAAGCGCAGGGCCTCGCCGCCCTCGTACACCAGCAGCGGAATCCCGCGCCGGGTGGCGACCTCGCGCACCGAACCCGCGCGCACCTCGGCGTTGATCAGGATCGGGGCGCGAAAGGCCTCGGCCAGCCGCAGCGTCTCCGCGTCCTCCAGCCGCGCGCGCACCTGCGGCAGATTGCTGCGGTGCAGCGCGCCGGTGTGCAGGTCGATGCCGTGGGTGGCGCGGCCGACGATCTCCTCCGTGAACAGATGCGCGAGCCGCGCCGCGAGCGAACCCTGGCGGCTGCCGGGAAAGCTGCGGTTGAGGTCGCGCCGGCCCGGCAGGTAGCGCGACTGCGCGATGAAGCCGTGCACGTTGACGATCGGCACGGCGATCAGCACCCCGCGCAGGCGGTCCAACAGCGGCAACCGGATCAGGCGGCGGATGATCTCGACGCCGTTGATCTCGTCGCCGTGCATCGCGGCCGAGATGAACAGCCGCGGCCCCGGCCGGCGCCCGCGCACCACGTGCACCGGCATGGTCATCTCGCCGTGGGTATAGAAACGCGCGATGCTGAGATCGACGGTGCGGCGCTCGCCGGGCGCGATCCGGACGCCCGCGATCTCGAACGGCGGCGGGGCCGTCTCAGCCCTTGCCGCGCGTGCGCGTGTGGTTCGCCCTGGCATGTTTCTCCGCGAACTCCACCATGAGACCGGCGATGTCCAGGCCAGTCACCCCCTCGATACCCTCCAGACCCGGCGTGGAATTCACCTCCAACACCACCGGCCCGTGATTCGAGCGCAGGATGTCGACGCCGGCCACGTTGAGGCCGATGGCGCGCGCGGCGCGCACCGCGGTCGAGCGCTCCTCCGGCGTCAGCTTCACCTTCGAGCCCGCGCCGCCGCGATGCAGATTGGAGCGGAACTCGCCCTCCTTCGCCTGCCGTTTCATCGCCGCCACCACCTTGTCGCCGATGACGAAGCAGCGGATGTCCGCCCCGCCCGCCTCACGGATATACTCCTGCACCAGGATGTTGGCCTTGAGGCCATAGAAGGCCTCGATCACGCTCTCCGCCGCCTTCGGCGTCTCCGCCAGCACCACGCCGAGGCCCTGTGTGCCCTCCAGCAGCTTGATCACCAGCGGCGCGCCGCCCACCATCGAGATCACGTGCTCCGCGTCGTCCGGCGAATGGGCGAAGGCCGTCACCGGCAGGCCGATACCCTTGCGCGACAGCAGTTGCATGGAGCGCAGCTTGTCGCGCGCGCGGGAGATCGCCACCGACTCGTTGAGCGGATACACGTCCATCATCTCGAACTGGCGCAGCACCGCGGTGCCGTAGAAGGTGATGGACGCCCCGATGCGGGGCACGACGACGTCGAAGCGGTCGAGCGCCTTGCCCTTGTAGAAGATGCCCGGACGGTGGGTGGCGATGTTCATGTAGCAGCGCAGCGGGTCGATGACCTGCGCCTCGTGGCCGCGCGCCTTCACCGCCTCGGTCAGGCGGCGGGTGGAATACAGACTGGGCTTGCGCGACAGGATGGCGAATCTCATCGGACACCGGGCCCCGGAGTTGCACCCACGATACCCAAGGCCCGCCGCCGCTCCCATGCCGCCGGCGGTGGGCCCGTTTCCGCGGGGTTTGTGCTAAGATTCCGCCCAATCCGCGACCTCATCAACATTATCCGGGAAGCTTCCATGGCGCAATACATCTTCACCATGAACCGCGTGGGCAAGGTCGTCCCGCCCAAGCGCGAAATCCTCAAGGACATCTCGCTGTCGTTCTTCCCCGGCGCCAAGATCGGCGTGCTGGGCCTGAACGGCTCGGGAAAATCGAGCCTGCTGCGCATCATGGCCGGCGTGGACAAGGACCACCTGGGCGAGGCGCGTCCGCAGCCCGGCATCCGCATCGGCTACCTGCCGCAGGAGCCGCAGCTCAACGCGACCAAGGACGTGCGCGGCAACGTCGAGGAGGCCGTCGGCCCGGTCAAGGCCCTGCTCGACCGCTTCAACGAGATCAGCATGAAGTTCGGCGAGCCGATGGGCGACGACGAGATGAACGCCCTGCTGGAAGAACAGGCCAAGCTGCAGGACGCCATCGACATCGCCGGCGGCTGGGAGCTGGACCGCACACTGGAGATCGCCGCCGACGCGCTGCGCCTGCCGCCGTGGGACGCCGACGTCAGCAAGCTCTCGGGCGGCGAGCGCCGCCGCGTCGCGCTGTGCACGCTGCTGCTGTCCAAGCCCGACATGCTGCTGCTCGACGAACCGACCAACCACCTCGACGCCGAATCCGTCGCCTGGCTGGAGCGCTTCCTGCACGACTTCCCCGGCACCGTCGTTGCCATCACGCATGACCGCTACTTCCTCGACAACGTCGCCGGCTGGATCCTGGAGCTCGACCGTGGCCACGGCATCCCCTGGGAGGGCAACTACTCCTCCTGGCTGGAACAGAAGGAGAAGCGCCTGGAAGCGGAAGAGAAACAAGAGAGTGCCAAGCAGCGCGCCATGAAGGCCGAGCTGGAATGGGTGCGCAGCAACCCCAAGGGGCGCCACGCCAAGAGCAAGGCGCGCCTCGCCCGCTTCGAGGAACTGGCCTCGCAGGACTTCCAGAAGCGCAACGAGACCCAGGAGATCTTCATCCCGCCCGGCCCGCGCCTCGGCGATCAAGTAATCGAAGTAAAAAACCTGCGCAAGGGTTTCGGCGATACCTTATTGATCGACGACCTCAGCTTCAGCCTTCCACCCGGCGGCATCGTCGGCGTCATCGGCCCGAACGGCGCCGGCAAGACCACCCTGTTCCGCATGCTGGCCGGCACCGACACGCCGGACTCCGGCGAGATCGTCTACGGCTCGACCGTCAGCCTCGCCTGTGTCGACCAGTCACGCGACTCGCTTGACGACAAGAAGACCGTGTGGGAAGAGGTGTCGGACAGCCAGGACATCATCCAGGTCGGCAAGTACGAGACGCCGTCGCGCTCGTATCTGTCGCGCTTCAACTTCAAGGGCACCGACCAGCAGAAACACATCGGGAATTTATCCGGCGGCGAACGCAACCGCGTCCACCTGGCAAAGCTGCTGAAGAGCGGCGGCAACGTCCTGCTGCTCGACGAACCGACCAACGACCTCGACGTCGAGACCCTGCGTGCCCTAGAAGAGGCCCTGCTCGCCTTCCCCGGCTGCGCCGTCGTCATCTCGCACGACCGCTGGTTCCTCGACCGCATCGCCACCCACATGCTCGCCTTCGAAGGCGACAGCCACGTCGAATGGTTCCAGGGCAACTACGCCGACTACGAGGCCGACCGGCACAAACGACTGGGCACCGACGCCGATGCCCCGCATCGGCTGAAGTACAAAAAGCTGACCCAGTGAAAACCGGGGACAGACCACGGTTTTCGTCGTCAATATCTCGACGGAATAATCCCACCACATAAAACCGTGGTCTATCCCCGGTTTCCTCGATGAAAACGAACAAAGGCATCTGGTACGCCCTGGGGGCATACATCTGTTGGGGCGTGTTCCCGCTGTACTTCATGAAGCTGCGCCACGTCCCGGCGCTGGAGCTGATCAGCCACCGCATCGTGTGGTCGTGCCTGATGCTGTGCGGAGTCCTGCTGCTCACCCGGCAATGGCGGGCATTTTGCGCCTCCGTTCCCCGGCCGCGGGTAATCCGCACCTATCTGATCGCCTCGGTACTGATCGGGATCAATTGGGCGGTGTTCCTGTGGGCGATCATCACCAACCACATCATCGAGGTCAGCCTGGGCTACTTCCTCTCGCCCATCATCAACGTACTGATGGGCGTCCTGTTCCTGCGCGAGCGCCTGCGCCCCTGGCAGTGGGCCTCCATCGCCCTGGCCGTCGCCGGCGTGCTGTATCTGATCCACGCCTACGGCGGGCTGCCGTGGATCGCCCTGGGGTTGGCGTTGTCCTTCGGTATTTATGGCCTGGTCAAAAAAGGCGCGCCACTCGGTTCTCTGGACGGCCTGACCCTGGAGACGGCCTTCCTGTTCCCGGCCGCCCTGGGCTATCTCCTCTACATCGGCGCTACCGGAGAGGGCGTCTTTCCACACGACGGCACCACCCTCGACCTGCTCCTGATCGGCTCGGGCGTGGCCACGGCCATCCCGCTGCTGTTGTTTGCCTCAGCCTCACAACGCATCCCGCTCTGGCAACTGGGCATGCTCCAGTACCTGGCGCCGACGCTGCAATTCCTCCTCGGCATCCTCGTATTCCACGAAGCCGTCACCACCACCCAACTGGTCGGCTTCGCCCTGATCTGGGCGGCGCTCCTGATCTTTGCCCTGGAGGGCTATCTGAGCGCGCGCGGACAGCCAGCCGCGGCGAAGGCATGAGCGGTCATTTTTAAACCAGAATCAATGGGGACAGATTTATAAAACTATCCCCGCAACCCAAGCCTCTCTTCCAGTAGCCCGGATGCAGGCGCGAAGCGCCGCAATCCGGGGATCATCCCGGATTACGCTCACCGCTCCATCCGGGCTACTGGCTACCTGCTTGCTTTTCCGTATATACGTATATACATTAATACCATGGACGTCAGCTTCGACCCCGCCAAGGATGTGCGGAACGTGGCCCTGCGCGGCATTTCGCTCGCACGGGCGACGGATTTCGACTGGAACAACGCGCTGATCGTCGAAGATACTCGCAAGGACTATGGCGAACCGCGCTACCAGGCACTGGGACTGATCGACGACCGGCTGCACATGCTGATATTCACGCCACGAACAGGCAAGACTCACATCATCAGCCTGCGCAAGGCGAACGACAGAGAGATCCGACGCTATGAAGAAACGAAAACCCAACCCTGAATTGATCGACGAAGAAAATCCGGAATGGACTGCGGCGGACTTCAAACGCGCCAGGCCGGCACGCGAGGTGCTGCCCAAACTGGTCGGCAAGGAGGTGGCGGAACGCCTGCTGAAACCTAGGGGCCGCCCGAAATCACCCGACGCAAAGGTCTCGATCAGCCTGCGGATTCCACCCCAGACCCTGGCGCGCTGGAAGGCCAGCGGCCCGGGGTGGCAGACGCGGATGGCGGAAACGTTGACGGAGATGTCGCCAAATTCGTGCAAACGCGCAGCCCGTAGAAAAGGGTACTGACCCCTTTTTCTGGGGCCCACTTTCCCGAATAGCTATGACATGCCCGTATGCTTGATGGTTTTCATTGTATCCGTGTCTAGGACCAAATACTCCGATTGCTCATAATCAAGTAGTGGGCGACCGAGGAGATTAACGGTCCCTGAAACCTTACTTGGCCAAAAGACAACATACGGCTTGCAACTTGAATACTTATATACCTTCATAACTTGCGGCGCACCACCAATGAGATCAAATGAAGGGTCCCTGAGCATGTCTCTCAACACCTCAAGGGGCTCCATGTTGAAACCGCCACTTTCAAGCTTCCTTTTTTTGCGCAATATAGCCACGAGACGTTCTTTGTACTCTTCCTTATAGTCTCCAGTAAATGCTAACACCTTGTCTTTATTGATGCCACGCCACCGCGTAATAGGGCGGAAGGTAAATTTCTTCAAGTGGGTATCGTAATGCAAGAGCCAAATCTTGAAACTATTGCGCCTCCATGACCAACCTCCAAAAAGAAAGGTGGTATCGGGATCGCTGTCGCCGTTATTGGGCAAATCACAAATGAGGGAGACCATACTATTTAGAACCCGAAGCAAATGGCCTTTGAGATCGTCAAGGTTCATCCCACGACTGAGAAGCCGCGCATGCTGAGACACAGCCGCGATCGCTTGCAGCATCACTGGGTAAGCATACATAGTGTTCCCAGCGAAGCAAATTGCGGAATCACCTCTCGGAAGGGCCAGAATTTTTGGGCAACAGTCCCACCTACACCCAAAGGACAAACGGCTGTCGCTAGCGACGACAAGCTCCTCAACACCCCTGAATTTTCGAACCCATGCGACAGAGATTGTCATTTCGTTTTGCGGCCCAACCTGCTCTGCCCTATTTCCTGCTTTTCTCTTCCGAACAACTGGACAAAGTTAATAATTATTTTGTTAGGATATACGTCGCTGCTTATGTACAGGAAGCACGATCAGTCTCAGAACCATACAAATAATACAAGACCCTGTAAAAATTTATATATTTCCTCTGCATCTATAAAAATACAGCCTCGGATCTTGTGAAAGTGCATTAATACAGCACCATCCGCAAGACCTTAATCTGGGAGATAATGTGATGCCGTCGCTTACCCGATTGATCTGTGTTGCTGTTTGTGTTCTTGCATTTACTGGATGTACCGTTCCCATCAGAAACGTCGACAAATCAACAAAGAGATATGATGCCCCCCCATTGGCGAAACACAAACCGCCGAATTAGGCTCCAGACTTCTTTATCAGCAAGATGTTGAAATAGTACGCGGCAGAAGGGTAACGCAGGTTACTCGCGGGAATATTGGTCTCTTCCCGGCTGATTTCTTTGGTATGTATGTTCGCGCAAATGATGGCAAAAATTATTGCGGAACCATTACTTTTCGAGATCCACTAAACAATGGAAAACAGAATGCTGTCTGTTTTACAGATAAAGAATTCCAGAGCAAGAACATTCCCTTTGAAGATGCCGAGGAGATAGTCCAGAATCCAAGAAATTTTCAGCAAGTACTCGAATATTCAGGTAGAAGTGGAAATACAATTTCAGTATTCTACAAAGAATTCCATGAAACTCAGGATGGCGCATTTATTCGCCCAGCATTTACTCAGGAATTCAAATTTGATCTCTCTGAAAGCAACCTAATTGGCGTTAAGGGGGCACGCATCGAAGTAATTGAAGCCACTAACACGGGCATTACCTACAAGGTAATTAGCCACTTCCCCTGAATAAGGATCGATGTTCCTGTCGCCCCAAAGAATGAGGAGTCAGTATCTTCTGATTAAATTAAAAGATACTGACTCCTTTCATACAAAGAATTCTGCCCAACCTAATGACAACACTAATAATCTGCTTCATTTCTACGTAAGCATGAATATTATTTCTACCTTATGAAATTTCCCTCTCCAACATAATCGCATCCTCCCTCCCTCCTTTGGCGGGATAATAATCCTTCCGCATCCCGATCCTTTTGAATCCCAGTTGCTCGTACAGCGCGATGCCGGCCGCGTTCGACGGGCGCACTTCGAGCAGCAGGACCGTTGCGCTGGCGGCGCGGGCGTCTTCGATCAGGTGATTGAGCAGCGCGCGGCCGAGGCCGCGGCGGCGCTGGTGGGGATCGACGCAGAGATTGAGTATGTGCGCCTCGCCGGCGGCGGCGGACACGACGCCATAGCCGGCGACCTTGCCGTCGAGCAGGATCACATGAGATCGATAACCGACGGCGAGGCAGTCGCGAAAAATGCCTTCGGTCCAGCAGAATTCGTAGGCACGCTGTTCAATGTCCATCACCGCCGGCAGGTCGGCGATGCGCATGGCGCGGAAACTGTGGGCCGGTGCGGGGCGGGACGGGATGTCGCTGCGCACCGTGGACATGCGGGTCTCAGCCCGCGCCGCCGCCGAAGGTGCGGGCGGCGAGTTGCAGGTCGTCCCAGGACTTGCGCTTTTCCAGCGGCGAGCGCAGCAGATAGGCAGGATGGTAGGTCACCACCAGCGGGATGCCGGTGTCGGCATAGCGATGGACGCGGCCGCGCAGCGCGCCGATGCGGGTGTCGGTCTTGAGCAGGTTCTGCGCGGCGATGCGGCCGACGGCGAGGATGATCTTCGGTTTGATCAGCGCGACCTGGCGCTTGAGATACGGCTCGCAGCAGGCCACTTCATTCGGACTCGGGTCGCGGTTGCCCGGCGGGCGGCACTTCAGCACGTTGGCGATATAGACCTCGGCACGTTCGAGGCCCAGCGCCCACAGCATCTCGTTCAGCAACTGGCCGGCGCGGCCGACGAAGGGCTCGCCCTGGCGGTCCTCGTCCGCGCCGGGGGCCTCGCCGACGACCATCCACGCCGCGCTGCGGTTGCCGACGCCGAATACGGTCTGCGTGCGCGTCTTTTCCAATCCGCACAGCGTGCAACCTTTCACGCGCGCCTGCAGCGCGTCCCAGTCGAGGCGGGCGACGTCGCTGTCGCCTGCCTCGATGGAAGACTCGGTCGAGAAGGACACCGGCGCCGGCTCGGCAATGGCCCCAGGGGCCTCGGCGACCCCGGCGGCCGCGGGCGCGGCGCCGCGCTCCGCCCATGCCTGGATGCCCATGGCCTCCAGGTATTGCAGTCGGCGCGCGTCGCTCATGGCGTCACGGCCGCCGCGTCACAGCGCCGCCCGCTGCGGGTGCTGGCGCTGCGAGGCGTCGAGGATCTTGTTCAGGCCGTTGATGTAGGCCTTGGCCGAGGCGATGACGATGTCGGTGTCCGCGCCCTGGCCGTTGACGATGCGCCCGCCCTTCTCCAGCCGCACCGTCACCTCGCCCTGCGAGTCGGTGCCGCTGGTGATGTTGTTGACCGAGTAGAGCTGGAGCTGTGCGCCGCTCTGCATCACCGACTCGATGGCCTTGAACGCAGCGTCCACCGGCCCGCCGCCCGTGGCCTGGGCGCGGCATTCCTCGCCGTCCACGCTGAGCGTGACCTGCGCCTCGGGCTGGGTGCCGGTCTCCGAGGCCACGCGCAGATAGGCGAGCTTGATGTACTCGTTCTCGCCCTGGTGCGCCTCGCTGACCAGCGCCTGGAGGTCCTCGTCGAAGATCTCGGATTTCTTGTCGGCGAGTTCCTTGAAGCGGGCGAAGGCGGCGTTGAGCGCCTCCTCGCCGTCGAGCTGGATGCCGAGCTCCTGCAGGCGGGCGCGGAAGGCATTGCGACCGGAGAGCTTGCCGAGCGTGAGCTTGTTGGTGCTCCAGCCCACGCCCTGCGCGCGCATGATCTCGTAGGTCTCGCGGCTCTTGAGCACGCCGTCCTGGTGGATGCCCGACTCGTGCGCGAAGGCGTTGGCGCCGACCACCGCCTTGTTCGGCTGTACCGGATAGCCGGTGATCTGGCTCACCAGCTTGGAGGTCGGCACGATCTGGGTGGTGTCGATGCGCGAGTCGCAGGGGAAGATGTCGCGGCGCACCTTCACCGCCATGACGATCTCCTCCAGGCTGGCGTTGCCCGCACGCTCGCCCAGACCGTTGATGGTGCACTCGACCTGGCGCACGCCGGACAGCACCGCGGAGAGCGAGTTCGCCACCGCCATGCCGAGGTCGTTGTGGCAGTGCGTGGACCACACCACCTGGTCCGCGTTGGGCACGCTCTCGATCAGCTTGCGGATGCGCTCGCCCCACAGGCCGGGGAGGCTGTAGCCGACGGTGTCCGGCACGTTGATGGTGCGCGCGCCGGCCGCGATCGCCGCCTCGAACACGCGGCAGAGGAAGTCGAACTCGGAGCGCACCGCGTCCTCGGCGGAGAACTCGACGTCGTCGGTGTACTGGCGCGCGCGCTTCACCGAGCGCACGGCCTGCTCCAGCACCTGCTCCGGCGTCATGCGCAGCTTGTGCTGCATGTGAATGGGCGAGGTGGCGATGAAGGTATGGATGCGGCCGGAGTTCGCCTTCTTGAGCGCCTCGCCGGCGCGGTCGATGTCCTTGTCCAGCGCGCGCGCGAGGCCGCATACGGTGCTGTCCTTCACCGCCTCGGCGACGGCCTGCACGGCCTCGAAGTCGCCCGGGCTCGCGATCGGGAAGCCGGCCTCGATGACATCCACGCGCATGCGCTCCAGCGCCTTGGCGATGCGGAGCTTCTCTTCCTTGGTCATGGACGCGCCGGGGCTCTGCTCGCCGTCACGCATGGTGGTGTCGAAGATGATGAGTCTGTCTTTGCCGCTCTCTTTGCCGCTCATGGGGGTGCTCCTAAGTTAGGGCTCAGTTTACCCCACCGCCGGACGGTTACAAATCGCCGTCGCGCCGCGGTCGGGGCGCATAAACAACAGGATTGGGGGAACGGGGTCGTGGCTGCCTTACGGCAGCAGCAGTCGCAGGGACAGCAGGGAGGCGCGGGCAAAAGAGACGCCGGCGCGCCCGGCGAAGGCCGCGCGCGAGGGGATGAAACCGGATGTCGTCGTATTACCCATGCGACCAACTATAGACCAAGTTTCGAATGATGCCAAGCGGGAGGCGTATCTCCCCGGCTCCGTCGCGCGCCCTCCGGGCTACGGCGGGCCTCCTGCCCCGTAGGTTGGGCTGAACGGAGTGAAGCCCAACGAACGACCGCACCACCTGCATCCGTTGGGCTTCACTCCGTTCAGCCCAACCTACAATCCGGATGCCTGCGCCCACGGGGATGGCGGGCTCATTCAGACATCGGCCAAACGCCGCGCGGCTTTACCGGCTGGAGGCGCTGGCGTCGGTAACGCGATGCCAGGGCGGCCACCGGACCGGACAGCGCATGGATCGGTAAACGTAGGTTGGGCTGAGCCATGCGAAGCCCAACATTCCCGTCTCGCGGGCGTTGGGCTTCACTCCGTTCAGCCCAATCTACGGGATCGACCGGAAGGTGGCGGGGCTTTACCGGCTGGAGTGGCGGTCCTCTTCGGACGGCGGTGTACCGTTAGCGGCATCGGTGCTGGCCGCCGGCGCGGGCAGTTGCCGTTCGCGCTGGCGCCGGCGGTGCGACACCAGCGCCATGAACGGGCCGGACAGCGCATAGACCAGC
>WBZO01005448.1_pt1 | contig 12967 bp, 15 predicted proteins | sample 5204261 | NCBI WGS metagenome assembly WBZO01 (sample SAMN12412400, study PRJNA552823) | activated sludge metagenome | isolation source: activated sludge from anammox sidestream of wastewater treatment plant... | place: USA: North Carolina | collected 2017-09
TCAAGACCGTGATTACCTCATCCCATTTTCTTATTGGTACAATCTCATTAGCCTCATGCCAGCTCTTTTGCTTGGCTCTTTTGTCAGCCAAATAATGTACGATAAGGCCACCAACAATTAAAAATACAGCCCAGTTATAGGATGAAAAAAAAACAAATATAATAAGACCTATAAAAAAGAATAAAAACCCTAAGGCAGCAATAAAAGAACACCATTCGTCAAAATCTCTTTTTTTATACATAAATATCTTTTTAGTATGCAGCCTTATAGTTTTATCGGGGTGAATGCTACTGAGAATTTTCGCAAAAATCGACAGTATAATGGCGCATTTTAGCCTCAACAGGCCATTGCGCCGCATATTAGCGTTTTTAGCAGCTCACATACGCGAATTTTCCGCCTTTTTTCCATGCACCGTTTTTGCACCGCAACTGTAATCTTCTTGCACCGCCCATAGTAGTAATTGCACCGAATAGAAGAGGGGATGCACCACATGTCTAGAATCTATGCACCAGTTGATGAACCAACCCTGGAGCAGATAGATCAGAATGCTAAAGAAAAGGGCATCAGTAGGGCTCAATGGGTTAGCACCGCGATAGAGTCTATCTTGCACCAAGAGGGAGGGAATATTGAGGATCTACGTCTTGAGCTGGAGCAAGCACGCACCGAAAGAGAAGAGACCTGGAGAGAGTTGGTGCAACTAAGGCGCACTCAGGAGCAAAGTAGCACCGATATAGAGCAACTGAGGAGCAAGTTAACTAAGCTGCAGGAAGAGAATAGCCTGCTGGAAGCCGATTTATCACGGTGCAAAGAAGAGCTGGAGCGGTGCAAGGTAGAGAAGGAAAAGATCATTGAGGCTATGAAGCTGAAAGAGGGCGAAATTGATTTTCTGAGGGGGCATGTAAGCCAGCTCACGCAATCGATCAGTCAGCTAGCACTACCACCAAGTCAGGAAGAAGCCAGGGCTAAGAGCTGGTGGCAGTTCTGGAGGAGAGGATGATCGACATTACCAGCCTAATAAGTGGCTTAATAGGTGTTATAATCGGCTCACTCATTAGTGCATATCTAGGATATGCCAAAACCAAAGCTATGATAAAATGGGAAACGAAATTCAACATCTATAATGCTATTCTTGACTTAGAAAACGGGATGGCTTTAGATGTTGTAGATAAGAAAAAGCAAATTAGATTAGCTAAGCTTCTAAAGGCGCTTTCAAGTAACAAGGATATAAAAAAAATCGCAGATCAACTAATTGAAGAAAGATTCGACAGTTTAGATGCCAGAGAAAGTTTTATTGATAACAAACTCATACCCGCGATGTACAAGGATCTAGAAGACACAATAAGTTTTTTCAAATGGCCATTCTGGAAATGACATCTCAGTCACAGCATGATAATCCCGCTCACCCTTCCAGGCAGAACTCTTAAGGCTCTCCAGAGTCCATATCCTCAAATCAAAGAGTGATTGGAAAGGGATCACTCCAGAAGGTACGAGGGGCTTTACCAAATGTGCATAGATTTTCTAAATCAAAATAGTGGTGCTATAACCTTAATTTTTACCATGGTTGTAGCCCTTGCAACAGTTGCATATGTCGTATTAACATGGAGCTTGGTCTCAGAAACAAAGAAACTGAGAGAGGTTCAAACAGAACCAAAAATCTCCGCTATTATTCAGCCAAGAGAGGAATGGCTAAACTTCATTGATCTAATTATCCAAAATATAGGGTTGGGCCCTGCTTACAATATACAATTTCAAGTTGACCCCGATTTTGAAGAGGAGGGACGTAGTTTTAAGCTATCGGATATTGGGTTCATAAAAAATGGTTTAAGATATCTAGCGCCCAACCAAAAATTACAAACGTATTTAACTAATTTAGCAGATAATTTTGAGCAAAAATGCAATAATCCATTTAGAATAGTAGTATCTTATCAAAGCGCCATTGGAAAAAGGTACAATGACGAATACTTGATTGATTTCTCTCAACGAAGAGAAATAAGAGACGTGGGCAAACCTGCAATAAATAAGATAGCCGATAGTATTGAGAGGATTGAAACGCATGTGGAAAAATACCTATCACAAGATGAGGAACGTATACGAAACCTAAACGAGCTACGCATTCCATTTGACATAAGACAATTATATAGCTCAGACAAAAAGAAATCAATTCGAAGAGAGAGTGACATTTCCGAAAATGAGACTGAGGAATAGCTTTAAATTAATATGATGCTATAGCAAACCAATAGTAAAATGGAGGCTTCAAAAGTGATAAGCAAGGATGAAGCCCCCGGTGGCTGTCCAGGCATACCGGAGGGTATCACCGCACAACAGGATAGTTGTACTACTAAAGATATAACGGTTTCCGTCCAAGATTCTATTTTAGAGATTCCCGTCTCAGAGCTGGAGCTTGTTTTGAAGGAGGCAACGGACTTCTTCAACCAAACCGCCGCCCTGGTGCAAGAGGCTGGAATCCTCAGGGGGAGGGAGTTATCACGGTGGATAGGCAAGGCATCCGCCAGCTTGAAGGCCACAGGATCGATCACTGAGAAGATTATGCTCGTATTTGCCTATCTCCGGCAATTACTGGCAAAGCTCCGGGAAGCATTGAAGGCCCGGCCAAAAGAGGGTAGCAAGGTGATTCAAGTCTGCTCAAAGATTCAGGCCCGAGCAATCCAGATCATCGACTACATCAAGACAACCGTTGCAGAAGGCTCGCAACGAAAGGAGATAGCCATAGATTCGCAGCAAGCCAGAATCCTATTCTCAGGAGCCGGAGGAGAGCCTGTCAGCAGGAAGGAGACCATCAGAGCGATGAGGAGGGCAGAAGTCCTTTGGCCTGCTCTGAGATGCGGCCATAGGCCCAATGATGGTAGGCAGACAACGAGACTGATCGCGAAGGTTGATGATCTGCAGGATACTCCACATTGTGACCTTTGGCAACGATCTGGAAGGAGAATAGCCCTAAGCTTCTAAGCTGGAGTTTGAAAGAAGTTCGATCTCAATTCTGTCGGTCCGAGCAGGATAATAGTGCTTGCTGCTTGCTTTAGTTGGCCTGCTAATAGCGATTCGGTCTAGATTCTATTATTATAGCAAATGAATATTATTTCATCGACCTGATAGATACTCTCTTCGAACCGTTGCCAAATGTAACGGTTTATAGGAAGCTTAAAGGCCTTGAAATTTCATCAGATGCCTGATTTCAATGGAAGAACTCACTGAAGAGAAGGTTAAACAAGTGCATGATTTTCTCATCGAGGAGACAGGCGGTCTTCCAAGAATTCGAGATCAAGGTACATTATATTTTTCAGTTGAAGCCATCAACCGTGAGGTGGACTTATTCAGAAAGGTAGCTCAAGCTCTATTCTTGGCAGAACGTCATCCTTTTTGGGACGGCCAAAAGAGGACTGCATTTGAGCTGGCGGATCTTATTTTAAGGCAAAATGGTTATCGCTTTGATAGAAGTGATAGGTCTGAGATAGTTCGTGTGATGGTAAGAATAGCTGAATACAGCTGTCCAGAAGGTGAAGAGATAGATACGATAGCAAAATGGGTAAAAAGGATGGTCGTAAGGCTGGAATAATCACTTGTCAGCGAGTTCTACCAGCATATCTTTGTTGTATGTGAAGCTATCAAGAAAATGCTTGCGTTCGCTAGGTGATAAGGCACTTAATCTTTCTCCGGGGGGCAAATAGCTGGAAGGTTTTTTCATCGACACCGTTCCTTCCCCAAATATGTCTGAACACATCATGTTATCATCTAGTTTTGCTCTTCATTTGTCGTTGTTTGCCTTGTTTGTTGCGCTTGTTTCATTTACTAGGGTGTTATGTTGTTTCTTTTTAGTATTTATCATTTGTCTCTATCATTTGAATAACGCAAAACAACTATTTCATCTATCGATCACAAAAGCAAGAGGCTGCCTGCAGGATACGCCCTACTTTTACAGCGATTAGTTCTATGACATTTTGAATCTCTCTTATGTAATCGGATAGCGCTCTGCTTCTATCATGAAGCAATGTACAACGTTTTAGACCAGATATATAGAGTTGATCAGCAAAAGCCAATCTTGAAAAATCAAGAGAGGCGAGGGGCAGAAACCTCAAGGCCCCTCTGTTTGCTGGCAGCAGCAGGGAGGGTTGTGGCGCGCCCCATGCTGCTGGTTTTTGATATAGTAAAGAAGAGCAAGGTGAATCGCTCTTTTCAAGATGTACAACAACCTCATGATTTAAATATTTTGCGCCCGATATCCTCAGCAGGTGGTGAAAATGTCGGTAAAACATCATAATGATCTTGAAAATATACTTTCAGATGTTAAGAGATTGAGGCTTGAAGGCCTGACTGCCAGGAGAATTGCTGCCGAAATTGACAGAATGGGGTACAAAAGGCCTTCGCCAACTGTAGCATGGCAAACTCATCACGTTTTAAATCTTATTCAAGAGTTGAGAAAGAGGGGAGAGCTCGCTCCGATTGGGCAATTCAAGGCGCAATCCCGACCGCCTGCCCAAAAGCTTTCTTGTCGTTTTCCAGAAGATTGAAATCTTCTTCATCCGGCAGGAGGAGAATGAAAATATTTTCTTTTGATTTTTCCAAATGGATTACCTCAGGGTTAGGGAAGCTTAACGAGCTTGAGTCCCATTGAAAAATCTTTTGCCAAGCGGCCTTGAGTCAGACATAGGCGCTGCTCGTCGCTAAGGCCCGGAGGGAGCTGTTCGCCCTCATTGAGAAGTGGGCAAATTGGGCCGATTTTTTTGATTGCTAAAATGTTTCTCGCGTACTCTGGCATTCAGAAGAATATTAAATTTCATAGTAAAAATAGATAGCGCTTATAGATAATGGCGTAGGCGATATCAATGATAGGACTACACTATAAGACGCTATAGGATTCATTTAATGGCATTTTGTTGTATTTTGAGAGACCCTAAATAGCAAAGCTTAAATATTCAGCCCTAAGGAGAATTGCATATGGGACAAGATAATTCGCATTCCGTCTTGCTGCCTCTACCTCATGATATCTATGAGTCGCTGCAGCAGTATGGGGAAGAGCTGCAGGTGAGCGTTCATTTTGTTTCAAAAGAGCTGCTATTGCAAGCTGTTGAACAATGGAGAGTTGGAAAGTTCAATGTAACGCCAACAAAACGCGCTAATACGGCCTACATGGCCGGGCGGAAGTTGAAGGAGACTCTGAGAAAGAAGAGAGAGAGGAAAAACAGGGGTAGAATATGAACAGGTTGATTCGACGAAATGCAGAAGTCTACGAGATGTCAGATGAAGAGGCACATAGTTTACTATCAGGGTTACTTACAGAGATTATTAAGAAAATTGACCATATAAACCCTGATGCATTTACTACGATAAGTGATTTTTGTGTCGGATTTATGGAAGACCTAATTAAGAAAGGTAAAATGTTCAATCAAAAAGCCGATAGTCTTCTTCCTGGAATACCCAACGAGTGCTTTGATAACTGCATGAAAATGAGTAATAGTCGGTTAAAAATGTACATGGGGTTTGCCTTAACAGATAATGAACAGGCTGCTATTGAACACGGGTGTACAGATATTCCAGAAGAAATGAAGTTTTGCGGCTGGGTAATTCATTGCTGGTTAGTAGATAAGAAGACCGGTAAAGTTATTGAAACTAGTCCAAAAAATGGTGTTCTTGCGTATTTCGGTTTCCAGGTTAACGTAGACTACATACGCAATTGGGTAAGGGCATTGAAGCAATACCCATTGACACCGCCGCTAACGAAAAAAGCAGTAGGACACAATACGATTAATGTAAAAAATTCAGATGTATTAGCAACGGCTAGCGGGGGATAAAAGCTGATGAGCACAAGTAGAAATAGATTTTGAAGTCCGGACGCCCTCTACAACGCCCGGTCTTCGTTTGGGAGTGTAGTATGACTTACAATGCGTTAAAACTAAATAAATGTTCCGATAGCGATTTAGAGAAATTTGAACCAGGTCTAGAAGTTGAGAAACATGAGCTATTTCATACAGGGCATGCCGCTATACTTGATGGCCTCTTCGAGGTCACCAAAAACGGCGAAGAAGAAGAGCCGCCTTTGATATATCTCAAAAACAAAGACGGCAGCCCTCATCTGAGCTATAATCCTTTGCTCCAAAAGAGATCTGTAATCTTCACAGATCGATGGGATCTTGAAAGTATTTTTTTTATTGGAACAGGCGACTTCAAGCCGGGATTTTGCAGGCCGGAAGAGACGGCAGAAATAGATATCGAGGCGAAAAGAGCAGCTTATCAACGTATTTCAACCGAAGAGTTGGAGAAGCTTTGTGAGCGCGCCGATAAGTATCCCGAAAGAGCGCTTGAAGCTCTTTTTCGACTATTGGAGAAAGATGCCTCCGAAGAGGTCAAAGATTATTTCCGAGGCGACGACTTAGCTAAGGAGAGCGCTTATCTTCATTCAGAACTGGTTAAAAGAGTTCGTCAACTGGCATATCCTCCCTTCCCGCCGGAAACGTCAGATGAAGAGCTGGCGCGAGTAGGACTTGCATGGCATCTAGACGATCCTGAGATAGCACGGTGGAGAGGAGTCGATCCTATTCCCGACTTCAGCCTTACCTATGATTTTGATATCTCCGGCGATCCACAAAAGGCCGCCGCATGGCTATTGAAGGATGAGGATATCAAAGAATTTGGGGAAGACGGCGAAGTAATAACTGTTCGCAGTCAAACAGCCGATACGGTTCTATATCTTGCTTCCCTCCGGACGGCAGAACCCTTAGAGTATGCTCGTATTAGTAAGAAATTGGCAAAGATTTTGGGCATATCCAAAAAAGATTTTGAAGCATTTTTACTGGAGAAGACTATGGTGATAGCAGCGCCTACCTCCGAAATACTTCTTGAAGATCTTCCCAGAATAAAGGATGAAGCTGCCAGGATCATAGCCGCCGATCAAGGTTTTAACTATTGTGTGCAGAGCTGGAATCGATCGCATACGGGAGACTTGCCAGTTGGTAAAATCCTCTTTATTCAGAGGGGTGTCCAATGCTGCGTCAATACTAAAGGGATACATATCCACCTTACCGGCTCATCCGCTGCTGGGAAGAGCGACGCCGCAAAATGTTATTGCGAACGTGAACCCAAAAATTTGGTAGTTAATGCCGATATTTCGCCCCGTGCTCTTTTCTATGCCGCTGATCTTGCCGGTGAGGGAGCAACGGTTAATGTAGATGATACGGTTTGGACGGATGAGTTAGGCAATCTGTTTAAGAAGGCTACAACAGAATTTCAGTGTGGAGCGCAGCTTTTAGTAGTAAACGACACAAAAAACGGACGGAAGACCGTTCTTGAAAAGATCAAGCCCCGCACTGCATTCATAATGAGTTCTGTTCGTGCAGATGCTGAAGATCAAGTCAGAGATAGAACTTTAGCCGTGCCGGTGCTCTCCAGCCCGGCACGCATCGAAGAGATAAAGGGTTTCATGGCTAGCAAGTTCATGAAGCCTCAGGTAAGGGCAAACGTTGAAGAGATAGCTGTTTGCCGTGCTATTATTAAAGACATGGCAAGTCATCTTTGGGAGGTTCTTATCCCATTTGCAGATAGGATAATTGTCCGAGGAGAGACACGGGCTATGGCTATGTTCCTGGATATCGTTTGTTCTTGTGCCTGTTGGCATTATACCCGCCGGGAGCAGATAGAAGTCGGTGCGGGCTTTAGCGGATTTAACCTTGTAGCAACTGAAGCGGATTTTTACGAAGCTAAGGAAATTTATGAAGCTGTGCAAGGCCATAGTCGGGAAAAGCTCACTGAAAAAGAAGTTTTGATATTAAAAACTGTAAAAGACCAGGGTCTCCTTAGTTCAAAGGATAATCAACCTATTAGAGTCATACAGCGAGGAGTGCTGCAAAAGCTGACAGGCATACCCGCTCCCACTTTAAGCAACTATATACATGGCCGAAAACACAAAGGCGGTGGGGAAAGAGGAAGCGGTCTTTTAGAAAAGGTTCCTGAAATGCAGTTTAGTAACAACAAGGAAAACATAAGGATGGTTCTTGAAGGTGGTTCTGAGATCTACAGTGAGTCACGTGAATTTATCTATTGGCTCCCTGATGATTATCAGGTAGTTGATTATATCTCCGTTGGTGCTAAAGACCTGGTATTTCTAAAACCTGAAGTGTGAAAGTTGTGTGAATGAAAGAATCGATATTAGTAGGCTTCTTTTTTCCAAAAAAAGAGCAACTTTCACAAACCCCATTTTTCTGGTGTGAAAGTTAAATCGATATGCGGCGAGGGTTTTTTTCTCAAAAATAGCATAATTCACACTTTTGCCCGGAAACGGGTAAATAAAAAAATTATCTATTTTTGAGGTGATTTGCCCAGAGAGAACTATGCTGGTTTAGACGATAAAAAAATTCCTATGCATTTTTCTTCTTTCAGTGTGAAAGTGTGAAAGATAGATAGAGAGAGAGAGCCGCAATGCGATTGATCATTCACAAAGCCAAAAAAGGGTTTGTGAACGTGTGAAAGCATAGCAGTAGAGCCGATTTTCGGGCATTTCTAAAAAGGGAGTGTGAAAGCATAGCAGTAGACGTTGTGACTTCTTCTCAACGGCAAAGAGCAGACAGTCCATAGAGGTAAAAACACTATCCGCAAGTCGGATTAAATACTGATATACGATTATACGAGCGCTAATTTTCATAAAATAAAACGCATGCAGGCGACATCAAATCAGGGAAGTAGCATGATAGTTGGATGTAAGTCACTTGAAACGAATTTTATCGGGCAGGATATTAAAAATATTTCAGCATTATTCAATCTATTAAAACACGATTTTAAGTGGGGCTCAGGCCCTGTCCACCGCTTCCCAAACCTCACCTCTCTCAACCCCTGCCAGAATTCGCTATCTGTGGCCACATTTTTCTATCTGATCGCATTCGGCCCCCGAGTCTTGCAACTTGCACATAGCAAATTGTACAACGTCTCATCCATCGCTTAACAGCCCTCAAAAGTCATTCTGGCAAACTTGCCATTCCATAGTCTATGGAATCGCAATCAAGCGCACTTGATCGACCGCTTGATACTGGTCACCTCCGGTTCCTGCTATCGATTCCGATAAGGCCATTTCCCAGCGCGCAACCCTATGGTTGTTGAGTCGAAAGTACTTTTATAAAATTATCCTGGCTTATTAGCGATGGAGTTCGCGGCCCTGGTAGCCTGCAGGTTGTACATAGCAACCCTGGCGGCAAAATAGATCGCAGCCGGTATTTATCGATGCCAGTAGACGGCACGAATCGAAATACCAGCACCGGGAGGGGTTTTTTGCGAACATGGGCCCTGCCGGAGGGAGGGAGTCCTGAGCTCCATCGAAATCTTACGCATGTCTTTCAGAAATAGACTAATACTATATAAATACTCGTATTATAAGGTCTATATTTTTTATCATATACTCCATAGTATTCTAATGATATTTATAAAAATTAGCATATCTATCATCATATAGACCTGTCCTCAAATTTTTTTGAAAATTTTCCAGAAAAAACAAGAGTCCTATAGCAGGTTATAGCATCGCTATATGCAGAAAAGCATTTATCAAAATGCGTTTATTGCAAATTCATGAAAAAATTATCTCAAGAAGATACGAAAAACCTCGTTGATTCTTATGTCCAAACTTTTGGACAAAGTGGAGCAGCTAAGAAGCTTTCAGAAAAGGGCTATCGTAGTCCCGAAGGTGCCCAAATCCTGCAACCCCACATCTATCGAATTCTAAATGGGTCTAGTACCTGCCTTTTGGCCCCTGAAACAGAAAACCAACAGCAAGAGCCGTCCACCACAGAAGAACCAATAGCTGCCGTCCCCAAGAGAGCCAAACAGATAGCAGCAGAGCTATTCGAAGATGAGGAATTGTTAAGAGCAGAGATGATCAAGGTTGGGGAGGAGCTTCGCGAGGAGCTGATAGCGGAAGAGGCAGCCCTGCATGAGATGGAAGCAAAATTGCCGCCCTTGATCCCGAGCATTGGGGAGCATCCAGGCAGAGAGGCACGGCATATGGAGAAAGCTGCCAGGGCTAGCGCCGTATTCGATCGCAGGGCTGAGGTAGAGCTGGATGAAGAGGCAACTTTCTACGGCATCCCAAGATTGAAGCGAAAGTCTGTTGAAGTCAAATCCCGGCCTCACCAGCCCAAGAATTTTGGTGCTAATCTTCTTTCGGCAAGGGATCTTAACGTGAGGCCTAAGAATCGGTCCTAGAGGCTCCTAGGGCCCCTACAAACAGCATTCAAAAAAGATTGAAAATTGCAGCCCTTTACATGAGCTGTAAGACCTGCTTTATCCCGCCATGGGTCTGTAGTAGAAGTCTGCCATTCGCGTCGCACCAGGGCTCAGGCTCCTCAACTCCACTATGGCCCTTAAGCTGCTGAGGCGAATCCTTCTTGCGCCCCTTCTCCTCGCCATTGTGGCCTCGGGCCTGAGGAGATGCTCCTCTGATCTGATCGCCCTCGATCCCCAGCTCCCCCAATGGCCGATCTGAAATAATGGGCGACGCATAGCGCTTCATATTCTCGCGGCCATAAACGCGCAAAGAATATTGCCTCTGCTCGAGCTCCCTTTCCTCCACCGTCTTAGAATCGAGCTGGTGCTGTCGCTCTTCAACTCGCGGATCAACAGCCACATTCATTCTCGCTTCGAATTCAGGATCTCGGGCCCTCCTCCCTGTCAATGTGGCTTCAAGATATTGATATTCGTCAGTTTTCATAGAGCCATCTCACTGATTCGTGCTGCATTCATAACCGGTTGGTAGTGGTGCGGATAGAAGGCACGATCGCATAGCCCATTCTCATCGCGCAAATGAGGCTCTAGCGCGCTCTTGAGCTTCTGCAGGGCCTCCAGCTCCACCGCGCCGTCCCTTATCGATTCTGCCCGTGCATCCTCCAGCTCTTTAATGTCCGGATGAGACCAAATTTCAGGAAGAGTTATGGCCCGGTTATGGACAATGAGATCGATAACAAGCCCATTTAATCTAACCTGCATATCCCTGCCTATCTGCCCGATTTCCTTGATTCTGTCGTCGATCGCCTCCATAGAGCAGGCCGGCCTGCCATGCTCTTCAAAGACGGATTCAATCCTCGCGATGATCTCCATTAGCTCATCCTTTTGTGATCGAGTCTCATTTAGCTGCTCTTGAAGGCCGATAACCTTCGCCTCATCCGAAAAGCCACTCACAACAGGCGAACCATCATCGCTCATTTCGATCTTCGTGAGCTTCTTGATCTGAGACTGCAGATCATCCAAAACTTCCTCCAGCTCTAAAACTGCTGTCGGAATTTTGAGAATAGAATCATTCATCCGCCCTCTCTTTTGCGCAATTTCGATAAGTACCATACTTACCCTTTTTGCATTTTTGCCTTAAAATAATTTTCGCACAAAACGATCTTATAGCAAAAATGCATTTGTAATTAATATGCCGGAAATTCGCAGAGTGATTTTAGACATTGATACATACAATGCTTTGAAGGTTGAAGCCCTTGTAAGGCATGAGAACCTCAAAAATACTTTGTCTGCAATGGTTCTAGAAAATTTAAGCCCTGAAGCTCATACAATCTTAAAATGCATTCGCGACAAAAAGAGCCTAAAAGTCCAAAAATCCAACCACCCTTGCGGCGCGTCTGATGCTATCGAAAAGAGTAAGCAATTATCTAAGAATCCTGATGCTTTAAATCAGATCAAGACCCTGTGGAATGCAGGAGAGAGGAATCGAGCTGAGATCGCCCGGAAGATAGGGTATCCAAAGGCGACTACTAGCGCTGTAATTTCAAAAATGATCAAGGCCGGAGAGCTGGAGGAGCAGGCAGATTGATATCTGCTCCTGCCCTCAGCTAGACCACATGGCCCGCAACCTGTATATCTGCAAGATACAAAGCGATCTTAATGACAGAAGACCGCTTAATGATCTTTATTGACGGCCAAAACCTGATGGGTGGAGCACGCAAACTCCATGTACAGGTTGATTGCGTTAAGCTTAGAGATGTATTAGCAGAAGGGCGTAAACTAAAAAGAGTGTACTATTACAACTCGATACCACCTAACCCAAACAATGATCTTGAATTAAAAAAGGCGATAGACAAAGAGATGGGTTATTATCATTATTTGGAATATTCAGGATTTAAGAATTCGATTATACCTTTGAGAAAAAGGAAATTCGAATTCAAATGCGAAAAATGCGGAGAGACTACCACTATCGAAAAGGATGTAGAAAAAGGCGTAGACGTTGCCTTAGTGTCTGACATGCTATCTCTGGCAACAACAGGAGCTTATGATGTAGCCACAATCGTATCCGGCGATCTGGATTATCACAAAGCAATAGACGAAATTCAGAGACGTGGATTAATCGTAGAAATTGCGTACTTCAGAAGTCAGGGCATCAGCAAAGACTTGATACGATTGGCAGATCGCTTCATTGACCTTGAGGAAATTCTAGACAAAATCAAGCGTGATAATAGGTAGTAATTAACCAGGCGGCAAGCGGTTGCCCGCTGTTTTCGAAGGGATAAAGTCCCCGCCGCCTGTGAGCTATTAACAACATATACTAAGTATCCGCCTGGTAAAAGCTTTTCGGTATATTCGGCCCATTAACGAGCTAACTTAGGCGGAAGATAGAGGCATGAAGCAAAAAGGGAGCGACGGCATGAGGAGGCCGATTGTATCCGACTGACTCAAACGAACACCGCTATCGGTACCTCAATGCTTTTGCAGCCTGAATGACCTCAGCGAATTTTGTAGGACCCATTACAGTCCAATCATCTGACCAATCTTTGAGTATCTTTACCGCAATTCGGGTCATTTCATTTGCCTCATTTGGATCATATCCGGCTTCAATAAAAGTACTCTTTATTTTCAAGACCGTGATTACCTCATCCCATTTTCTTATTGGTACAATCTCATTAGCCTCATGCCAGCTCTTTTGCTTGGCTCTTTTGTCAGCCAAATAATGTACGATAAGGCCACCAACAATTAAAAATAC
>WBZO01002018.1_pt2 | contig 12965 bp, 12 predicted proteins | sample 5204261 | NCBI WGS metagenome assembly WBZO01 (sample SAMN12412400, study PRJNA552823) | activated sludge metagenome | isolation source: activated sludge from anammox sidestream of wastewater treatment plant... | place: USA: North Carolina | collected 2017-09
ATTCCAAACAATCCATAACACCTTGTGTACCATCTTCGCCAGGTATTTCAAGTTTTTTTCCTTTTTGTGCACCAACAGCAATAAATACTGCTTTATAACCTTCTTGAAATAAATCTTGAATTGTTTGCAGTTGCCCCAGGCGCCTGAAAAAATTGCCGCTGTGGCAATCTCTGTTGCGCCTGTTGAAGTTGCTGATCCTGTTGTAGATGGCGTGGCGCAATCGGCTGGCATACAGAAAGTAGTGGCTGCGCCCATGATGCAAAATCAGCCAATATCGCCTGTTGCTTCTGATGTGCAGGTCTCACAGGGGGTTGCGGCGACTGGCGTTATGCCAACTGTTGTTCCTAAAGAGCAGAAGCCTGAGGATAAGGGTGTTCCCGCTGTAGCAGGCCATGTTGAAGCAGCTACCGGGATTACGGTTCCGGCTGTCATGGCCGCACCTGCACAGGCGCCCGTGCAGGAGGTTATTGAGGCTCCGGTTGTGGATGCGGGTGAAGAGCAATCTTCGCCCACAAAAATTGTGTTACCTGCAATTCCGCTGACTGAGGAAGAACTGGGAGTGCCGATTGCAGTGGATGTTCCCGCGAATGCACCAAGAGAGCGAGTGGCAAAGCCCAACGCAAAAGATTCATTGACGCAACAGGGACAGACGGTGGTTAAGGCTGGAAATGGAAAGCCTGGCGATGAGCGCCGTATCAATGCGCCAAGCTTTGTCGAAGGAGGGGTGGCTGCTGGTCAGAACCTGAACGCAGAAGGTACATCTTCTCCTGAAGTGAATGCAGAGGGAACTGTCGATGCCATTGATGGTGGCAGAAATGCGCTGCACCTGCGCGAAGCCGTGGCAAACGCAAATAATAATACCTCCCGTGCGGATGCAAATCGCCTTTCCGTATTGAAACAGGATGCGCCTGTGCCCGTGGCCGAGCAGGTGCTGCTTAAAATTCGCAGCGGCGTTACGCAAAACCAGAAACATTATGAAATCCACCTTGAGCCGAATGACCTGGGCAAGGTTGAAGTGCGAATGGATGTGGGTGCCGACGGCCGCACGCATGTGGCGATGACTGTTGATAAGAAAGAAACGCTGGATCTGCTGCAGCGCGATCGCGTCAGCCTTGAAAAAACGCTCAACGATCTCGGCCTCAAGGCCGATGCGGGCAGTATGAGCTTTAACCTGCGCGAGCAGGGCCGCGGGCAGCAGTTTGCTGATCAACAGCAAGGTAATGGCGGCAGCTGGAAGGGCGAGCCCCTGCCTGAGGAATTACGTGAAGACGCAACCCCGGCCCAACCTTATCGAGGCATGATTCTTAGTCTCGATGAAGGGGTAAATATACAGGTATAAGGAGTAAGGAAAATGGCAGTCGGCAGTACAACAAATAACTTAGCCAAACTGGATGCAAAAACCAATCCGGCGCTGAACTCGCTTAAGGCGGATGCTACGAATACGTCGAATGCCGATCAGGCGGCGAAAAGGCTGTCGGATAATTTCGACGATTTCATGCTGCTGCTGACGACGCAGTTGCAGAACCAGGATCCGACTGAACCGCTCGATACCAATCAGTTTACCCAGCAGCTGGCCACCTTAAGCAGCGTGGAGCAGGCTGTTGCGACCAATAAAAACCTGGAAACGCTGATTAGCATGACTCAAAACCAGCAGGTCAATAATGCGGTTGGGTTTATCGGCAAGGCGGTTGAAACCGACGGTGCCGAAGCATTCCTTGATGGTGGAAAAGCGAAGCTTGCTTACGATGTTCCTGCCGGTGCCGCGAAAGTGACCCTGGCAGTATTCGATCAGGCAGGCAAAGCGGTTTACACCACAGATGCCCCCAAAACTGCCGGTCGCCAGGTGTTTAACTGGGATGGTACTAACAGCTTCACCGGCCAGAAAATGGCGGATGGCCTTTATGCCTTTGGCGTGGTGGCACGGGATGCGAAGAATAGTGAAATCGAGGGAACCAAAACTTACACCATTGGCAAGGTAACCGGCGTTTCTCTCGACAACAAAGAAAAGGGCATGCAGCTGACTATTGAAAATGCCTATCAGGTGCCGCTGGAGGATGTGCTTTCCGTTTATGAGGCGGAGCAGCTGACGAACAGCCCCAGCACAAATAACACAAACAGCACGGGTACTAACAATAACAATCAAGGAAGCGGCGCATAATTGGGTAATGGGTTAACGCGCATAAGCGCAGAACGAAACGACTAGAAGGACTAACGGAGGTTTAACATGAGTTTATATGGTGCATTATTTACTGCAGTTTCAGGGTTGAAAGCGCAGGCAAACAAAATCGGTGCGATTTCAGACAACATCGCAAACGTGAATACCGTGGGGTATAAAGGGGTTGCCGCCCAGTTTGAAACCCTGGTGGTGAACGCTGCGGGCAACGTTTCTTATGCGCCTGGCGGTGTATTGCCTAATAACCGGCTTAACATTGACAAGCAGGGACTGCTGCTGGCCACTGATGCGCCGACCGATATCGCTATCGCGGGGCAGGGCTTCTTTGTGGTGAACGCTGCCGCGGATGGATCGGAAACCCCGCTTTATACCCGTGCCGGTTCGTTCCGTAAGGACTCACTGGGTAACTTTGTTAATGCAGCGGGATATTATCTGCAGGGCTGGCCGCTGGATCGCGATGGCAATCTGCCTGCAACCAGCGCGAACCTTGATAGTCTTCGTACCGTGAACGTTGATACTGCCACCGGTGTGGCAACTGCTACCACCGATGTGCAGATCGGTGCGAATTTCGATGCTTCGGAAAGCATTTTCCCCGGCGAAGGCGGCACCCTTGTCATGGATGCGCTTTCGGCCGCTAACTATGGTATTGCATCGGATGATATTATCCTGCCGGATGAATTTGGCCTGGCACCGACAAACAGTATTATCCGCGGCGATCAATTTACGGTCTCTACGGGTAACGGCCTGTCTTATGACTATCAGTATGGTGGCTTCAGTATTGGTCGCGATATTTCTACATCCGGTTCAGCCAATGTTGGTGATAACGGCGTGGATGTTACGGCGCTGACGACACTGGCGGCCGGCGATATCCAATACGTAGCGGGTGGTGCAACCTTCACCATTAACATCCCGAACCATAACCTGATTGATGGGGACGTCATCACACTTTCCGGTCTTGCAGCCCTGGGTGCAACTCCGGCAGCGGAACTTAATACCACTCATACTGTGACACGTGTGGATGCTAATACAGTATCTATTACCGTGACTACAGCGCATGGTGCGGCGGCTGGTCCCGCTAACGCCGGTGGTGAAACACTGGATTACCGCCAGTTTATTGGTAATATTTTTGACGCGACCACTGCCAGCCAGGCCTTCCTTGGTACGATTGGCGTGAGCGGATTTACCACGGCGGCAAGAAGCTTCACGATTACGAGCAATACGTCAGGGACGGTCACCTTTAAATATGTAACCAGTTCCCCCAGCGCGATTGCGGGTGAGTTTACCAACCTTACCAACCTGGCCAGCGCTATCGACGAAGTCGTGGGGCTGACAGCGCGTATTTACAATGATCGACTTGTTGTTGGAGCGGAAGATGCCAATGAGGCGGTTACTTTCGCTAACGTAGACGCAACCGGAACGTCAACCAAGCGCGGGATTGACTGGGTAACCGAGCTTGATCTTGCGGATGTGGGAACAGGCAGCCGTCGTTTCTCAACGCTTGAAGGTCTTGCTGATCTGGTGAATGGCGATGAAGGCGTCAGCGCTTCTATTTCCAATCCGCTTTCCAATGCTAATCTGGAAATCCGTGTGGATGATCCGCTGGATACCATTCAGTTTGATGACTATGTACAAAGCCCGCCTGAAGCCATTCCGGCCAACGCACTGACTTTTGCGGCTCCTGTTTTATCCACTAACCTCACGATTACCATTGCCGACCCGTCTGTACCGTTTGCGGTGGGCGATGTGATTCAGCTGGCCGGGATATCAACAGGTAATGCGGCGCTGGATGCAGTTCTGAACGGATCCGCCTTTACGGTGACGGCGACGACCGCGGCAACAGATTATACTATTACCGTACCCGGCGCATTGATTAGTGCCGGTGTCGTAGCCGGTGGCGCGGGTGCAGGTGTAGGCGGTACATTAGGGACTGCGGCACAGACCAATAATGGTAGCTTGCTGGCTGAATTTGGCCTGGTGGATTCATTAAATAGCGGCACGTATACCCCGCAAAGCACCGGCGCTCTTGGCCCCCGGTATGACTCCGGCGGCGCGGTGGGTGAAAACATGGCTTCGGGCGATATCGAAGCTGATTTCAGCCGCAGCATCCGCGTGTATGACTCGCTGGGGTCGGCGCATGACCTTACAATGGCTGTTATTAAGATCGGTGATAATGAATGGGCGATGGAGATCTATTCAATACCGGAAAGCGATGTAAGCACCTCGCTGGTAGATGGCCAGGTGGCGGTGGGTACGATTTCCTTCAACGGTGATGGAACCCTGCGCAGTATCAGTAACGGCCTTATCAACCCTGTATCAATCAACTGGACCAACGGCGCTGTCCCCAGCGAAGTGCTGTTTGATTGGGGTACAGCAGGACAACCTATTGGTACCGAAAATGCCTCCTCTATCGGTGGCACGGACGGGTTAAGCCAGTTCGATTCAGACTTTAACGTGGCATTCGTGAATCAGAATGGCGCCCAGGTGGGTGAGCTCATCAGTGTGTCTATCAATTCCGATGGTATTGTTACGGCGAGCTTCAGTAATGGTGAAACGCAGGATCTATATAAGATTCCGCTGGCCGACTTCTCCAACCCTAATGGTTTGAACGCGCTTTCGGGTAACGTTTTTGCCAGAACCCGTGAATCGGGTGAGGTGAACCTTCGCGAAGCAGGCACTAACGGCACGGGTGACGTGGTGGCGGCATCGCTCGAATCTTCCAACGTGGAATTATCCGAGCAGCTGACCGATCTTATTGTGGCGCAACGTGCCTATCAGTCGAACACGCGGGCCATTTCTGCCTCCGACGATCTGCTGGAGGAGCTGAACCGGCTCTAAGCTTATTTGATGGGGGTAATACCCCCATCACTTACGCTTTCTGACCATGAAATACCCCTTCACGTGCCGAATCCCTGGCACGTAACTTTCAAAGGCTTCTGCAAGTCCGCAGGAGCCTTTTTTTCTTGTGGCCATCCTGCCATAACTGCCAGCAAAGGCAAAAAAAGGCATGCAAGTGGCTGGTTTGTTAAGAATTTGTTTAATTTTTGAATTTATCGGTGTAAGGGAGAAGCGATATTATTAAAGCTAAAACAAAGACGTTTCAGATTTTAGTTGTAAATAAATAAATTAGGAATTATTAATAATTTCCGGGGAAATTGGACCATGACCTATAAGAACCGACTGCTAGATAAATTAAACCTTCCGCCTCGGGCTAAACCCCGCGCTGAAGGTGAGGGGCCTAATGCACGTGACATCACTGAAATGATGCTGGACCCGCGCTATCTGCGCCAGTCTTCGAGCCTCATCAATGAAGCGCTGCAAAAAGGGTTTGACGTTCTTCAACTGGAAGACGGCGAAATCATTATGACCGGAACTAAAACCATCGTTTACCGTTATCAATGGGACGTGGAAAAGGGCAAGCTGGTCAAGATGGAAATTCCCGTTGACGAAGAGCAGCTTCGCCGCGAATCCATTTTTGAATCCGAAGAAGCGTAACTGCTTCGCTGCATTAACTTTTTCTTCAGTATTACTTGCCACTATGCGCGGAAGCAGCATGGCAGTCATGCAATTAGCAATTGATAGATAAAATAGGATTGTAGGGGATATGCTTTTTATTCTTGGCACCATTACGGTGCTCGGTTGCGTGGCAGGCGGTTATCTTATGCACCATGGCAAGCTGGAGGTGCTCTGGCAGCCTAATGAATTTGTCATTATCGGCGGTGCCGCAATAGGCTCCTTTCTTATCACCAACCCCATGAAAGTGGTCATCGGCGCATTAAAGGCGCTGAAGTTTCTTTTTAAAGGCAGCCCTTTTAAGGAAAAGCATTATGTGGAGCTCCTTACTTTACTTTATGCCTGCTTTAAAACCATGCGCAGCAAGGGCATGCTGGAGATGGAATCGCATATTGAAAATCCTGAGAACAGCAGTCTGTTTAACGCTTACCCTGGCTTTATGAAGAACCATCATGCAGTGCATTTCCTATGCGACTATTTGCGCGTGATGACCATGGGCGTGGAAGATCACATGCAGATGGAAGAAATGATGGATAAGGATCTTGAAGCCGGCCATCATGAACATGAGGCTATTTCGATGGCCTGGGTAAATATGGGTGACGCAATGCCTGCGCTGGGTATTGTAGCTGCGGTACTGGGTGTAATTACCACCATGGGCAGTATCAACGAGCCTCCGGCGGTGCTCGGTGGCCTTATCGGTGCGGCACTGGTGGGAACCTTCCTGGGGGTGTTGATGGCTTACGGCTTTGTAGGCCCTATCGGAAAATTTATCGGCTCTTATTACCATGACGAGCATAATTATCTTGTCTGCATTAAGACCGGGTTACTGGCGCATCTTAAAGGGAATGCACCGGCGGTTTCCATTGAATTCGCGCGCAATGTGATTCCTTCTGCGGAAAGGCCGGATTTCAAAACGGTGGAAGACGCAGTCAGCGCCGCGCCTGCGCCCGGCTGAGGATAACCAGCCATGGCCGATGCCAAAGCCCCTATTATTGTAAAAAAGATAAAAAAAGGCGGACACGGCCATCACGGCGGTGCCTGGAAAGTGGCTTACGCGGATTTTGTGACCGCGATGATGGCTTTCTTCCTGCTCCTGTGGCTTTTATCTTCTACCTCAGAAGGGCAAAAAGACGGCATTGCTGAGTACTTTACCCCCACAGTAGGGCTGAAGGATTCCATGGGGATTGGCTTTGAAGGCGGAGAAAAACCCTCCAAGGAAGGAAAAAGCAAAAGCGACCTGATGCCTCCCGGTATCGTGATGGGAGCGGTACCCCCAGGTGAGGCACCCGATGCCCCTGAGCAAAGCCTGGTCGACGGTACGACCGACGCCAATCTCTTTACTAAGGCCGAAGAGGAAATAAAGCAGGCGATCGAATCTGACCCCAATTTGCGGGAGTTTAGCGAGAATATTATTGTCGAGCAGACACCCGAAGGACTGAAACTGGAATTGCGGGATGATGACAAGCACCCCATGTATCTGCCAGGCAGCAAGGATTTAAGTGATTTCGGTAAAAAAATTCTCACTGCGCTGGTGCCGTTTATCAAACGCATGCCCAATATGCTTTCAATTATTGGCCATACGGATGCAACGCCTCTGGGTAAAGCGGGCTATTCCAACTGGGAACTGTCGGCGGACAGGGCAAATAGTGCTCGTCTTTATCTGCAGGCGCAGAACCTGACGGAGAAGCGTATCGGGAAAATTGTCGGCCGGGCTGACAGGGAGCTGCTATTGCCTGAAGAACCTGCCTCGCCGCGCAACAGGCGTATTGAAATTATCCTGCTGAAAGGATCGCATCTGGCTTCCATGCCTCAGAACCAGGTGGCGCCACGCGCGTTGCTTTCTGCTCCCCGGGCCAGCGATACGCTGAAGAAGATGGAGCAACGGCAGCAGCAGAAGAAAATGGAAATTGATGCGGAGCAAAAGAAGAATGAGCCGAAGCCCGCGAGTTCGCTCGAGAATAACTCTTCCGGTTCCGGCATTTCGCTGAAGCCGATGGCAAAACCCGGCCAGGGCGGCATGCAGCAATATGCGCCTCCGCCGATTTTTAAACAGCCTGGGGTGCCGCTTACTATTCCTTCTTACGGTAAACAGCCGGCAGCGCCTCCCGCCGGTGGTTAAAAAGAAATTGGATTTTTACATAGGACTGTCCTAACCTTGATGAAGCGAGGAAAATGTGAACCACAGTAATCACGCCTTTAAGGAATTTGATCAGTCACTGCTGACACTGGAAACTCAATTCACTGCAACGATTGATAAGATATTGCAGATGAATGACCTGTGCCAGCGTGCACTGAAAGGCATTGCCGACAAGGAGCAAGTGGAAGGGTACCTTAAGCAGGCGCGCGCGCTGGATAAGGAAATCAATACTATTGAAAATGAGAATATCGCCGTCATTCAGAATATCATTGGCAAATATACGCCGCGGGGGCGCGATCTGCGCTTCATTATAGGCAGCGTGAAGCTGGCGACGTTGCTGGAAAGTACTGCCGATAAACTGAAAAATTCCATCAAGCGCATGGTGAAGATGGAAACGCCACCCGGCCGGGAAGTGACGGCAGCATTGCAGAAAATGCTCGAAGAAAGCCGCGCGCTTATGCAGATATTGCCGAAGCTTCTGGATGAATTTGATGAAGAAATTTCTGCCGAAATGATAACGCGCCGCCGACAGATTGAAGCGCATTACCGGGAGGTCTGGCTGCAGAAAGCCACGGTAGATGTGAATTACCATAACACCGTAATGCTGGCGAAGAATATTGAGCGCATGGCGGATCTTTCGAACGATTTGCGCAAGATAATATATTTTATCCATACCGGTGAACGCTTGCGGAAAAAGAAGACGCCTAAAGAATAGTCGGTTTGGCAAAACGTGAGCGCGGTTGCGGGCAATCGAGCAGATAGTGCAGGCCGCGACTTTCCTGCCTTGTAAGGCCTGAGCGCGTAATCAGCATGGCCACTTCCAGCAGGTTGCGTAATTCATTGATTTCAACACCGGCCGGGCTGGACTGATAAAGTGCTGCTGTCTTCTGTTTCAGCGCCTCTAATGCATCAAGCGCTTCGGCCAGCCGTGCGTTGGAGCGCACAATACCCACTTTATGCCACATCAGGCTGCGCAGTTCTTCACGGTATTTCTGAATGCGTTTTAAGTGACTTATTTTAGCCAGTTTAAAAGGAGAGCGAGGAAGTTTTTTTCTATGCTCCAGCGGAGGCGTGGCCAGGGAAGTGGCGGCTGCATGACGGCTGAAAACCATGGCTTCCAGCAGCGAGTTGCTGGCGAGACGGTTGGCGCCATGCAGACCTGTATAGGCGACTTCGCCGCAGGCGAGCAGGCGGGGAATAGTGGTTTCTGCCTTCGCATTGGTAAGAACGCCGCCGCACTGGTAATGCGCAGCCGGCACGATGGGGATGGGTTGTTTCGTAATGTCGATACCGTAGCGGAGGCAGGTTTCAAGAATCGTAGGAAAATGCTTTTTGATTTTTGATTCCGGCTGATGGGAGATGTCGAGCAATACATATTCCTCGCCCCGCACTTTGAGCTGATCATCGATGGCGCGGGCAACCACATCACGCGGTGCCAGTTCGGCTGAAGGGTGATAGGCAGGCATGAAGCGTTCGCCCGCCTGATTAAACAGCAGGCCACCCGCACCGCGCACAGCTTCTGAAATCAGAAAGGACTTGGCGCTGGGATGGTATAAGCAGGTGGGATGAAACTGAAAAAACTCCATATTGGCGATTTTTGCCCCGGCGCGGTAAGCCATCGCAACGCCATCACCGGTTGCGATTGCGGGATTGGTGGTATGCTCGTAAACCTGACCGGAACCCCCGCTTGCCAGCAGGGTCGTGGAGGCCTGTACCGCGTGTATGGTGCCGTCGCGTTCGTCAACAATCCAGACGCCGCGGCATTCTTTTGCGCTGATAATTAAATCAAGGCAGTAGTGATATTCCAATACTTCGATGTTGCGGTGTGATTGCACCTGCGCCAGCAGGCTGCGCTCGATCTCGCGGCCAGTAGCGTCAGCCGCGTGCACAATACGGCTGCTGGAATGCCCCCCTTCCAGCTCAAGATGGAGTTTTTTTTGTTTTGTAGCCTGCTGTGGATTATTTTCCATTGTGAATTGTGTGCCTAAAGCGACCAGTCCCCGTACACAATCCGGGCCTTCTTCCACCACGATTCTCACAATAGCGGGATCGCAGATGCCGGCTCCGGCAATCAGCGTATCCTCAACATGACGGTCGAAGGAATCTGTGCTGTCCATCACGGCGGCAATGCCGCCCTGAGCATAATTGGTATTGGATTCAGCCGAATGTTTTTTAGTGATAATTGTGACTTTACCATGCCGGGCCATATGCAAGGCATAGGAGAGCCCGGCAATGCCGCTGCCGATGACAAGATAGTCTGTTTCCAATAGGTTAACCATGATAAAGGCAGTGTAACAGCTGCTTGCAGATTGTCATCTTATCTTCTCTTGTAATCATTGGTTAAGCCACCTATCTTAAAAATATGCAGAGCGAAATCATTATCAATCGAGCTCAGTATGCGATCGGGGCATGCGTATGCCACCGGCTACTGGGTTATCGCGGTGTTGTCGTTGATGTTGACCCCCGTTTTGAACATTCCGACAAGCGTGTGAACGAACAGGCAAAAGAGCTGATTTCCCGCGAACAGCCCTGGTATCATGTGTTAGTTCATGACACCAACCAGGTGACTTATGTGGCCGAGCAGAACCTGCGCAGCGACCATTCGGATGAGGAAATCGAGAATCCGGCGGTGGATTTGCTGTTTACCCGCGACGAGCACGGGCATTACCAGCGTCGTGTCAGCCTGCAGTAGCAGGTTTATTTTTAAGGATTTCCGCCATTAAATCCCGTTCGAGCAGGGAAGATAAGGCTGCTATTTCGCGCTCCAGTATTTGATATGCCGGGGTGCCCTTGCCATTGCTGCATTCGGAGCCGCAGGGTGTAAAGCCGACAAAACCCGGATAAGTCTCATCGACATATTCATCTGTCGAGTGATGGGCGACCCGGATATGCGGTTGCCCCCCATGTTCCAGTTCAATCGGATATAACCAGCAGGCAAAGGGTTTATAATGCCAGCTGTCATGGCCTTTTTGCGTGCTTAGCATCTGCAGCGAGCAGGCTCCGCCTGTGCCACGGAAAATACAGGCAGTTGCCGGAAAATGCGGAGGAAGAATCCCTTCAGGGTAAATAGTTTCACGCGTGGTGGTGGAGTAATTAATCTCGCCGGTTTCAGCATCGGCTTCTTCCTCAAAAATCTGGGCGGGCATAGGCAGGCCCAGTTGATTAAAAAAGCCACGATTTTCCTCGACCAGTTTGGAGATAGTGTGTTTTTCTTCCTCAATATAGAGACTGGTGCCGCCGTTACAGCAAAGGCCATAACATTCATTCATACCGCAGGCTTTATAGTGCCGCAGGAAAGACGCGATATCCAGCGGTGCGCTTTTATAGCGGCTTTTTAATTTCTGACGGAAGTTATCGGCCTGGCTGAGCATCTATCCAGCTAAGACAGCTTGGCGCAATTGTCAAAAAATTGTCATTAAGTTGCCACAAAACAGTAATCGCATGTGCGTAATGTAGCTGAATAAGGAGTGCATTATGGATATTTTGACGACGCTTTATATGGCTACAGGCTTTGTTTTTGCCGCGGGATTTATCCCGCAAATCCGCACTTTACTGAAAGATCGCAGTGGCGCTGTAGCTATTAATCTGACAACTTGCGCGACTTTTACTATCTGCACGGTGATCAGTTTCCTTTACGCCTGGCTTAATAACGGTGATGTCTATTTCATGCTGGGTAGTGGTTTATGTGCTATCGGCAATGGCGCGGTTTTCCTGATTGCGCTTAAGCGTCGCCTGGAGATGCAAGCTGTTTGCGTAAGAATGCAGCAGCAATATTAAGGCCCTCTGCATCAATTCCATGTGGCAACATAGGTCTTGCGTGAGTTTCAACCTGAACTCCGGCAGCTTTTAAAGCTGCTTCAGCCATGCCCATCGCCATGAAGGGCACAACTGGATCGGCCATGCCGTGAATTAAACAGACAGGCGGTTTTGATTGGATTTCCCGGGGCAGGTATTGCGGGCCGACCATAGCGCCGGAGAAACCCACGACTCCACCCAAAGCCTGTTGGCGGCGCAGGGCAACATGCAATGACATCATGGTGCCCTGAGAAAAACCCAGCAGAGCGATTTTATTGTCAGGCAGGTTGTAGGCTTTTTTCTGACTATCGATAAACTGGTTCAGAATCGGCGCGGCAATGCAAGTGCCTTGCCACATGCTTTCCTCCGTCCAGCTCATCAGCGAAAACCACTGATAGCCATAGGGCGCCATATCGCAGGGAAACGGAGCGTGCGGCGAGACAAAAGCTGCGTCGGGCAGCGCTTCGGATAATTCATCGGAAAGCCCGAAGAGATCGTTGCCATCCGCCCCCAAGCCATGAAGCAGGATTACCAACTGCTTTGCAGTGCCGGAAGCGGCGGGGCGGAAGGGACCGGAAAGAGAGGGAAGAGTCATAGGCATGACATAAGCTAACAAAGCGCTGTCATCAAGCAGTAACAATGCTTTGTTAGAATTAACGCCATGCGTGGAAATCTAGGTATACAAGGGTGCCCGGCCTTGGAATTCGAGGCTGCTACCGGGCTGACCGGTATTGCTGCCAAATGGCATCTGCCTGAATATGGAAGTTCCGCGCAATATGAATCTAAAATCAGCCAGCCGCTTTGCATGAGATTGCATTCCGTGCAGAATACGTTGCGTGATTCTGCCAGAGCCGCGGCGAAGTATTGGTGGCAGACCAAGAATTTCGGTAAAATGAAACAATATGGTATTCCCCCAGAGCGTAATGCTTATCTGGAATTCCTGAACGGCCTGAACCGTGACCCGGATTATATACAGACCATGGCGACGGATCAGGAAAATCCGCAACAGGTTTCCGCGGAAAAGCTTGAACAGTTAAAGGTGCAAAGCGGGCTTGCGCTGCAACAGGCAAATCGTGAATTTGACAGGCTCGCGGAACTGAATCCGGAATTACGTACCCTGAAAGTGGATAGAAATTCAGCCGTGCAGATGGGTGATGTGCTGATGGGGATTTCGTCGCAATTTAATCTCAGCGATATTCAGTTTTATATTTCAGAGCCCAAGTTGCGCCTTAAGCATGCGGACTACCAGCAGACACTTGAAGAGAAATCCGGCGCAAGTATCGAGTGGCGCCCCAGCGCGGAAACTCTCAATAAGATTAATCAGCAGCTGGAGCAGCGCGGCCAAAATGC
>WBZO01005450.1_pt1 | contig 12965 bp, 11 predicted proteins | sample 5204261 | NCBI WGS metagenome assembly WBZO01 (sample SAMN12412400, study PRJNA552823) | activated sludge metagenome | isolation source: activated sludge from anammox sidestream of wastewater treatment plant... | place: USA: North Carolina | collected 2017-09
GTACTTGATGGCCGGAGCGCACATGTTCAGCGACCAAGTGATTCTCTTGGTAGGCATAGCCATCGATGTAGAAGCACGATAGACAGAGATGTGCGATCTTCATGGCTTCCGATTTACTCGGAGCGCTTCGACGAACGCTGTCGGGTCAGGTATTAAATGACTCACCCGAGCGAGCATGGTGTCATCCAATTCCCACCATCTGGACGCCAGCAGCGCCCCGCTGAGTTCATCGGAAAAGCGCTTGCGAATAACGCCTGCAGGATTGCCGCCCACAATTGTGTAAGGTGGTACGTCGCGCGTGACCACCGCCCCCATTCCAACTACTGCGCCGACTCCGATCGCTACGCCGGCCTTGATGAAGACGCCGTCTCCGACCCAGACATCCGCCCCAAGTCGCGAAATATGGCTGGGCAGGTAATCGTGACGGGCGAGCTTTGTGCGCACGCTGTCGCGATGGGAGAGAAAGACCGGACTGGTGGAAACGAAATGCATCGGATGCATCGCGCCTCCGATCGTCACGCGGGTGCCGATGGATGTGAATGGTCCGATTTCCGCATCGACGATCGTGCAGTCATAGCCGCAGAAGGAATGGCGCGCCAGCGTCGAGCGAACGACGACGGATCCTGACTCGATCTTGGAGTCGGGGTGGATTCGACTATCCCGGATGGCCGTTCCACGAGCCTTCTTGAGCAGTTTGTATAGGATGTACTGTGGCGTCATAATTGCGTCATTCAGAACAACGTAGCTACGCAATCGACGGGCTTAGGTGACAAAGAATGATACCGCTCGGCATGGTCGGCAGGATGCGCGCGCCCAAGTTGCCAGCATCCGGAAGCAAGTGCCGGCTGTAGTTGCCATCGACAGCTGGATCAACGACCGTTATACAAACGCTGAAGCTCTGGTGAGGTGATCCTACGCCTGCACGCATATCGAGCCGAGGGCAATGCTCAGACCAGCGTCTAGGAGGCGCGCCTGCCAGACTGCGGCTCGCGGTCGGTTCGGACACCCGGTGCCGCAGTCGCGAGTGATGGGGTTAATCCGCAGTCACAGGAAAGCGTGCTGGATCTTCGACTGCGGTCGGTTCCGTTCCGAGTTGGTGCAGTACGCGCGGTGGTCGAGGATCATCTTACAGATCGAGTCGAGATCGAAATGCGAGATACGCTTGGGTGGCGGAGATGATGCCTTGGAGGTGAATGGGGTCGCGTGTTTCGACTGGGAGCGGTACAGGATCGAGGCACGGACGCGCGCAGCCGGTTCAGCAGGTTGTAGCGGTAGCGCAGCTTGACGATCTTCGCGCCGTGGTCGAAGTAGGTTCGAGCCGGCTTGCCCGGGTCGTGCCGGTCCTGGTAGTAGTCGAAGACCGAATCGAAGGTCGACGTGACGACGGTCACCTGGTGTCCGTGCTTGCGGTAGTACTTGACCAGCAGGTTTTCCTGGTACTCGAGCGACTCGTCGTAGAAGTCGCACAGCATGAGGATCTTCATCTATGTGGGCCCCGGCACCAGCCGCCGCCTGGACGATCGGACGCGCCGGCGGGTGCTTCGGCCGAGAAAGGCAAAGAACAGAAGCCAGAAGAAGCCGCCGAAGGACAGCAGCGTCGTGGACAGCTGCCCGTTGGTCAGGGCGACGCCGATCGGCAGCACCGCCAGCTGGCTGAAGCGGCGATCCCATCTGCTGCTCACCCGGTCCAGTGCGTACAGGTACGCGGCGAGCGCCACCCCGACCACGAGCACGCCCGCCGCACCGGCGGCGGCGATGCCGTCGCTCGCGAACAGGTTGGCGTTCATGTTGAACTCGGGCATGCCGAACAGGCGGTCGCCGAGCATGTAGCCCAGCCCCGGCCAGAGCGGATCACCGGCGTAGGCGGCGGGCGCGGGGATCACCAGATCGAAGCCGCGGATGTGGCTCCAGAAGGTGAAGCCCTGAGTGTCGAACTGGTCGAAATACTGGCTGAAGGTGAGGCCTGGCATGGCGAGAGTCCGGCCCACCAGGAACAGGGCGAGCGCGCCCGCGACGAGGTTGTCCTCCCACTGGGCGACGGCGATGACGGTCACGACCGCGAAGACGGTGAGCGGCGCCGCGATCGTGCGCAGTGCCGGGACCCGGCTGGACAGCTGCACGTGGACCGCAACCATGAGCAGCGGCAGCAGCAGCACGGTCTTCTGCGCGTTCACCGTGTACATCAGCACGCTGCCGACGACACCGAGGACGATGGCGCCCGGGCGCCGGTACCTCAGCCCGATGGCCAGCAGACCGGGGTTGACGACCCCAGCGTAGTAGGTCTGGATGTAGGCGTTCAGCGCTCCGGTGCTGGCGCCCGCAGCGCGCTGGCCGTAAACATCGTCCAGCGCCACGAGCGTCATCACATCGCGGTAGGTGGCGACCAGGATCAGGCTCATCGCGATCCAGGCGACCAGGAAGCCCGCGAGGATGGCAGGTCCCGGCACGACTGTCGCTTCGCACTGCTGCCGGTGCACAGGTGTCGACCGGGCCGACGCCCAGCTGGCCGTGGCCAGCGCCGCGAGCATCGCGAACGTGTACGGCAGGTAGCGCGGCATGCGATCCGCATCGACGCAGAACGAGATCAGGATGCTCGGGACGTAGACGATGATGTAGAGGAACATCAGCACGGTCGCGGAAGGGCGGGTCAGCCTCGTCGGCACGACCATCGCGCCGCCGGCGAGCAGCACCACGATCGCCAGCACTTCGAAGCCGTCCGGCGGGCGAAACGAGAACCCGAGGTAACCCCACTGCGGCTCGAGGTAGACGCGGTACGCGTAGTACAGGCTGGCCGCGTACAGCGCGGTCGCCACGATCACGGCCACGCGGGCGGGGATCGCGCTGGGCAGGCGCCGCCCGCTGCAGCGCCGGCGCATCGCGGGCGCGGTCCGGCCGGGCTTGCCCGTGCTCGCTGCCGCTGCCGGGTTCATTGCCACCACCGAGCGAGCGCGGCGACGATGACACCCGCGCCGGCCCAGATGCCGATCGGCAAGGCAGCGCCTGCGATCGCCGCGCGGAACTGGGCAGCCTCGCAGTTAGCGACCGCGGCGGTCGCAAGCAGGCCGGCCAGGTAGAAGAGCAGGCCGGAGAGCGCGTAGGCCTCGGTCAGGTACGCGCCAAATAGCTGGTGGGCGAGCAGGACCGCGCCGCAGCGCAGCGCGAGCCCCGCGAGCTGCAGCAGCATCGCCAGGCGCTGGCGCGCTGCGACGTGCAGCGCCATCGACACCGGGGAGGCCAAGAACTGCATCACGAACCATGGTGTCAGCCAGGCGACGATCGTACCCGCGCGCCTCCAGTCAGCGCCGAACAGCGGCCCGAACAGGAACGGCGCCGCCAAGCCCAGGAACAGCAGCGGCCCGACGCCGGTGCGCAGCAAGCCGCCGACGACGCTGGTCGTCAGTGCGCCCAGCTGGCCGACGCGCCACGCCTCGGCGGCGCGCGTCAGGTAGACCTGCCCGACCGCGGTGCCCAGCAGCGCCATCGGCGCCTGGACGACGTACATCGCCAGCATCAGCTGCCCGGCCTCGGCGCTGGACGCGAGTGCGGCAATCAGCATCACCGGCAGCTGGATCGCGGCGCTGTTGGCGAGGGCCTCGGCGGTCGAGAACAACGGGAAGTTGGCGTGGCTGCGGGCGGCCTGCCACATCCGCGCCGCACCGATCGCGGGTAGCAGCCGCTGGCGTTGACGGAACAGGTGCGGGGCGACGCGCAGGCAGCCGGCCGCCAGATTGACCACCGGTCCGGTGAGCAGACCGAAGGCCGAAGCGCCGGCTGCGCCGAGTGCGAGCTGGCTGCCAGACGCGGCGGCCGACTGACTGATCCGGGTGCGGGCGAGCAACGCGAACTGCTTGTGCCGCAGCAGCCAGTACTGCTGCGCCGCGTAGACCCCCGACAGCAGGATCGCCAGCGGCAGCAGCCACAGGTAGCTCTCCAGGCGCGGCTGGCCGAGCCAGCCGGCGACGATCGCCCCGGCCGGCAGCACGGCCAGCGCACTGGCTGCGCTCACCAACACGGCCGCGCACACGGCCACGGCCAGCAGGTTGGCGGCCGTGTCCTCCGCCTGCGGGATCGGGATCGCGATCTCGTAGCGCAGGCACGCGGCCACCGCGACGATCGCGAGGGCCGCGGAGAAGACCGCGAACAGGCCGAAGTCGTCGGGCGTGTACAGGCGGGTCAGCACCGGCATTGCTACCGCGGTGATTGCGTGCCCGATCGCGGTCCCGCTGACCAGCAGGCCGACCGCCGGGGCGAAACCGCCGGCCCGCAGCCGTGCCAGCCGCGTGTTCAGGCTCCGCTTGAGATCTGCGCGCAGGGTTGGCATCGGGGAGGGCGGTGCGAGTTCCGTTCGGGCCGCCGTTCGGTGTGGCTCACCGAAGTTGCGCGGCGTGCGGGCCCGAGGATGCGTTCAGGGTCTTGCTTCGGGTGCGTCCGGGCGGGTCGACGACGGCGATGCCACGGGGGCAGGCGGCTACAAGAGCCAGCCGTGGCGCGGCCTGCGTCTGGTGGCGAAGGGACCCGCCGCGGTGACGCGTGGCCTGCAAGCCGCGGCCGGTGCAGTCCGGGGCGGGACCACGGCTCGCGCCCGCAGCCGCGGCTGCGCTCGTGCTGCACCCCGGGTAGCCACCGCTGCAGGACCGGATCACGACCGGTCGGCCCCGGCAGTCCGGTTGAAGGGCGCTGCGGCGTAGGCGCGGGCGATGCCTTCGGCCAAGGGCGTGCGTGCGCGCCAGCCCAGCGCCGCCAGCCGGCTCACGTCGAGCAGCTTGCGCGGCGTGCCGTCGGGCTTGCTCGCGTCGTAGACGATGCGCCCGCGAAAGCCGACCACCGCCATCACCGTCTCGGCCAGCTCGCGGATGGTCACGTCCTCGCCGGTGCCCACGTTCAGCAGGCCGCCGGCGTAGCCGCGCTCCATCAGGAACACGCAGGCGTCGGCCAGGTCGTCGACGTACAGGAACTCCCGCCGCGGCCGGCCGCTGCCCCAGACCACGTACTCGGTGTCGCCGCGCAGCTTCGCCTCGTGCGCCTTGCGGATCAGCGCCGGCAGCACGTGGCTCGTCGCCAGGTCGTAGTTGTCGTTCGGGCCGTACAGGTTGGTCGGCATCAGGCTCACGTACTGGCGGCCGTACTGGCGCTGGTAGCTTTCGCACAGCTTGACGCCGGCGATCTTGGCGATCGCGTAGGGCTCGTTGGTCGCCTCCAGCGGGCCGGTGAGCAGGTACTCCTCCTTGATCGGCTGCGGGCAGTCGCGCGGGTAGATGCAGCTCGAGCCCAGGAACATCAGCCGCTGCACGCCGGCCAGGTGCGCGCCGTGGATCAGGTTGGCCTCGATCTGCAGGTTCTGGTAGATGAAGTCGGCGCGGAACTGGTCGTTGGCCTGGATGCCGCCGACCTTGGCTGCGGCGATGAACACGTAGTCCGGCTGCTGCTCGGCCAGGAACGCGTGCACCGCGCGCTGGTCGAGCAGATCGAGCTCGGCGCGCGTGCGCAGCAGCAGGTTGTGCCAGCCGCCGGCCTGCAGCCGGCGCACGATCGCGCTGCCGACCATGCCGCGGTGGCCGGTGACGAAGATGCGCGCGTCGCGCGCGACGGGGTCGCTCATGGTCTGGTTCCCTGTTCGCCGAGTTCGCTCTTGAGCGAGGCGATCGTTGACTCGAGTTCCACGAATTCGGCTTCCTTGCGGCGCAGGAAGGCGCGGGTCAGGCGCAGTTTCTCGCGCAGGCCCGACGGCGTGAGCACGTACGCATAGGCGAGCTTGCGGTCGCTGCGGCGGAAGTTGCCGGCCTTGACCAGGCCGCGGTCGAGCAGCGAGTGCAGCACGTAGTGCGTCTTGCCCAGGCTCAGGCCGAGCGCAGCGGACAGCTGGCGCTGCGACAGATCCGGGTTGCGTTGGAGCAGCCGCAACACCGCGAGCCGCGCCGCCTCGGCGTCGCCGGGAGCCGCCGCCACCGGCTTCGCTGCGTCGGGGTGTTCAAGCATTGAACGCGATTGTAGGGCGGCGCCGGCCCGCGATCCGGCCGCGGCCGGCGGCGCGCCTGTGCGGCGGCGAAGCTCGGGCGGCCCTCACGCGTGCGCGCCGCAGCCGGCATCGAAGGGCGGGGCAGCGGCATCGCGCGCGCTCAGGATCGGCGCCATGCCGATGTCGGGCCAGGCGATCGCGAGCGTCGGGTCGTCCCAGCGGATGCAGCGCTCGGCCTGCGGTGCGTAGCGCGCGCTGCACTTGTAGTGCAGGTCCGCGCAGTCGCCGAGCACCAGGAAGCCGTGCGCCAGGCCCGGCGGCAGCCAGGCGCTGCGCTGGTTGTGCTCGCTCAGCTCGGTGCCGACCCAGCGGCCGAAGCTGGCGCTCGAGCGGCGCAGGTCGACCGCGACGTCGAACACCGCGCCGCGCGTGACTCGCACCAGCCGGCCCTGCGCGTGCGGCGGCAGCTGGTAGTGCAGCCCGCGCAGCACGCCGCGCACCGAGTGCGAGTGGTTGTCCTGCACGAAGCGCACCGCCTCCCCCACCGCGTCGTCGAAGGCCTGCTGCTCGTAGCCGACCACGAAGTAGCCGCGCGCGTCGCGATGCACGGTCGGCTCGAGGATCAGCAGGCCGTCGATCGCGGTGCGGGTGATCTTCATCGCCTGATTCCGGGTGGCGGCGCGGCGTCGGGGTCAGCGCGCACGGTCGGCCAGTTCCTGCACGGTGCGCGCGACGCCGCTGCGCCAGTCGGGAAGGGTCAGGCCGAAGCGCTGCCGCAGCTTCGACGTGTCGAGGCGGCAGTTCAGCGGTCGCGTCGCCGCCGCCCGCCGCTGCGCCGAGACCATTGGCACGATCGCTTCAGGCCGCAGGCGCAGCGGCATGCCGGCAGCCCGCGCACACGCGACGATGAAGCGCGCATAGCTGCAGCGGTCGGTTTCGCCGGCGGCGGCGACGTGGTAGGTGCCGGCCAGCGCGGGGGCGGCCAGCGCGGCGCGCAGCGCATGCGCGCTCACGTCGGCCAGCAGCTGCGCCCCGGTGGGCGCGCCGACCTGGTCGGCGACGACCTCAAGCCGGTCGCGCTCGGCCGCCAGGCGCAGGATCGTGCGCACGAAGTTGCGGCCACGAGCCGCGTGCAGCCAGCTGCTGCGCAGGATCAGGTGGCGGCCACCTGCGGCGCGCACCGCCTGCTCGCCGGCCAGCTTGCTGCGGCCGTACGTGTTCAGCGGCGCCGGCGAGTCGTCTTCGGTCCAGGCGCGATCACCGCTGCCGTCGAACACGTAGTCGCTGCCGAAGTGGACGAGCCAGGCGCCGAGCGCGGCCGCTTCGCACGCCAGCAGCCCGGGCGCGTGCGCGTTCAGCGCTGCGGCCGACTCGGGTTCGAGCTCGGCCCGGTCGACGTCGGTGTAGGCCGCGGCGTTGACGATGACCGCGGGCCGCAGCCGCTGCAGCGTGGCGCGCAGGCCGGCGGCGTCGCGCAGGTCGCCGACGAGCGGTGCGGCGTGGCCGTCGCGGTCGCACCGGGATGCGCCAGCGCCCGCCGCCGCTGGCGCGGCGAGCGTGGCCGGGTGCGGCTCGACCCCGGCGGTACTCAGCGCGACGAGCTCAGCCAGCGGCGCGAGCGCTCGCTGCAGCTCCCAGCCGAGCTGGCCGCGGCTGCCGAGCAGCACGATGCGCATGGCTTGCCTGGCGTCTGCGCTGCCTGTGCTGGCCCCCGCGGCACCCTGGGGTGCGCCTGCGTGCGTGGTCTCAGCGCCCCAGCGCCGCGCGCAGCCGCGCCATCTGCGGCGCCGCCGCCGGGTCGCGCGCCGCCTCGCGCCAGTGGTGGCGCAGCAGGATGTAGACCGCCAGCAGCACGAAAGCGGCCAGCGTGCTGGCCACCGCGATCAGCGCGCGCTTCGGCCCGCTCTTGTACTCCGGCGGGTGCGCGACGTCGACGACCTGGATCAGTGCGCCTTCGCGCGCCTCGTCGACGCGGGCGAGCTCGTACTGCCGGGCGAAGATCTCGAACAGCGCCTCACGATACTTGTACTCGCGATAGTTCGACACGTAGTCCTTGGCGCCGCCCGAATCGCTGGCTGCCTCCAGCTTCGCCAGCTGCGCGCGCAACGCGGCCAGCTGGTCGAGCTGCTGGCGCAGCTCGGGTGCGGACTCGGCGAGCTTGCCGCGCAGGACCTTGGTCCGCACTTCGGCGGCGGTCACCTGGGCCTTCAGCCGCGCGTAGGCCTCGGCCGCCGCCTTGGGCTCCACCCGCATCGCGGCGATGTCGAAGCCGCTGGCCTGCAACGCCCGCTGCGCGGTCGCCAGCTGGTCGCGCGCGTCCTTCAACTCCTTCTCGAAGAAGACGCGGCGCTGCTGGGCTTCGCTCACGGCCAGCACCGACGTGAGCCGGTGCAGCTGCTCCACGTACGCGTTGGCCAGGTCGGCAGCGCGCTTCGGGTCGTGGTCGTCGACCTCGATCGTGATCAGGCCGTCCTTCTTGCCCACCGCGATCTGGGTGTTGCGATCGAGCTCGCGCCGCGCATCGACGCGGAACTCCTCGTCGTACACCTGCATCAGGTCGAACTGGTCGATCAGCCGATCGGTGGCGTTGACGCTTTGCATCAGCGCCACGTACTGGTCGGCCGGACTCTTGACCACGCCCGACAGACTGGCCAAGCCGCTAAGCCCACCGAGTGCGGCCAGCGCCGAGGCCACGCCGCTCTGATGCTGCTGCGGCGGCAGCAGGCTGCTGCGGGCGGTGTAGGTCACCGGCACGACGAAGGCGATGCCCAGCGCCAGCAGCCCGACGCCCAGCGAGCCGAACACCCACAGCTTCCAGCTCTGCAGCAGCGGCAGCAGCAGATCGATGAACTCGATGCCGGCGTCGTCCGGGTCTTCGAACAGCGGCTCGTCGGCTTGAGTCGTCATCGGCGGGCGCTCGATCGGCATCAGTTGGTCAAGGTCACGAATGCCGCCGCACCCAGCGAGAACTGGTACAGGATCTGCGTCCAGTCCTTCAGGTGCTGGGCGACCGTGGTCTTGTCCAGCTCTTCCGGCACGAACACCGTGTCACCGGGCAGCGCGGCGACGTTCTCCAGCCCGCCGCTGTAGCCGCGGTACCAGTCACGGTTCTGCAGCCCGCTGATCACGCTGCCGTTCGCGCGGATCACGAAGGCGCTGGCCCGGTCGGCGCCGCGGGTCGGGCCGCCGGCCTGGTCGATGTAGTCGCCGAGGGTGCGATCCGGTGCCCGCACGAAGTTGCCGGCGTTGAACACGCTGCCGAACACGCCGATGCTGCTGGGCACCGGCGGCACGTAGATCCGGTCGCCGTCCTCCAGCTTCAAGTCGGGCAGTTCACGGGCGTCCGGGGCCACGTCCAGGACCACGCGGCCGGTGGGCTGCACGGTGCGCAGCGTCTGCAGCAGGCGGTTGGTTGCGGCGATGCGCCCGCTGAGCGCAGCCGCCTCGTCGGCCGATGCCACCCGCTGCGTGGCCGAGGTGCGCGACAGGTCGGCTTCGAGGTTGCGCAGCGCGCGGTCGTAGTTCTGCTGCTGCAGCAGGCGCACGCTGGTCCGCGAGAACTGGGTGCCGAACACGAAGGCTGCCGGCGTCAGACCCCCCGCCGCCCGCAGCGCGGTGCCGATCGTGCTGTCGGGCGGCAGCACGTAGTCGCCGGGGTTGACGACCTCGCCCTCGACCCGCACCAGCTTGTTCTGGCGCACGATCGGCGCCGCGACCGTCGCCGCGTTGAACGCGCGCAGCACGTCGCCGTTGCGCAGCAGCGTGCTGGCGAGCTCGGTGCGTGCGACCGTGACCACGCGCAGCGTCTCGCGCTGCTCGATCCGCTCCAGCGTGAAGCTGTCCGGGTTGGCCACCGGCGAGATGCCGCCGGCCATCTTGAGCACGTGCTCGGCGTTCTCGCCGGGCTTGAGCTCGAAGATCGCGGTGCGGTTGAAGGCGCCGACGGCGGCGACCTGCAGCCCGACCGGACCGACGAAGATCACGTCGCCCGCCTGCACCAGCCGGTCACCGCTGCGGTCGCCGCGCAGCAGCAGGTCGTACAGGTCGAGGACGCCGACCTGCTGACTGCCACGCCGCAGTTCGATGTGCCTGAAGCTGCCAGCCGCCGAGGGCCCGCCGGCGCGCGCGAGCGCGCTGAGCACGCTGGTCAGGCTGTTGACCGTGTAGGCGCCCGGGTTCGCGGCGAAGCCGGTGACCAGGATGCGCACGCCGCGCAGCTGCCCGAGCGAAACCGCGAGCTCGAAGTCCCTGAAGGTCTTCTCGACCCGGCGCCGCAGCACCCCGGCCAGATCGCCGTAGCGCACCCCCGAGACCATGATCGCGCCGACCCGCGGGATCGAGATCCGCCCGGCGTCGTCGACGATCAGCCGCAGCTCGGCGTTGACCGCGCCCCAGATCGACACCACGATCTCGTCGCCGCTGGCGATCAGGTAGTCCGGCGGCACCTGCGGGCTGTAGTCGACGGTGTCGGCGCGCAGGCCGGCGTCGAGCATCAGGTCGATGCCCAGACGGCGGATCGGCGTCGGCAGGGTCCCGGCATTGGCGTTGACGAACTGCTCGAACTCGCTCAACGGCGGCGGCGAAGGTGGCGGCGGCGGTAGGCGCATCGCGGCGGCGTTGCCGTTGTCGGCCGCCGGCCGGCGCGCGCCGGTGCTGCTGGCGCTGTCTGCACCCCGCGGCGGCTGCAGCGTGATCACGCCGCCGCCCATGTCCGTCGCGTCGGCATCGTTGTTGCGCTGACCCCAGGCGGGCCCGCTGCCCAGCAACGACAGCGCCAGCAGCGCCACGGACAGCAGATGGATCGATCGGGTCATCGGGTTCGGTACCCCCCGTGCCGGCGTGCGGCACGGATCAGGAATCGGGTTCGCGGGCCGCTGGCGGCAGGTTGCCGCATCGTCTAGTGCGGCGCCGCGGCCGCGCGCGGATGGCGCTCGGCGGTGCGCGCGATTCTAGCCAGCCGATCGAGTGCGCCCGTGGCGCGTCGATAGAATTCCGCGGATGCTGGCGCTGCTGGTGGCGTTCCTGGTTTCGCTCGGGCTGACGCTGCTGCTCGTGCGTTCGGCCCACGCGCACGCGCGCCTGTCACGCCTGTCGCACGACCACGACCTGAGCGGGCCGCAGAAGTTCCACGCACAGCCGGTGCCGCGCATCGGCGGTGTGGGCATCGTCGCCGGCCTGGCCGCCGGCCTGGCGGCGATCGCGCTGCTCGACGCGGCCTCGGGCCGGCTCGGCTTCCTGCTGCTGGCCTGCGGGCTGCCCGCCTTCGCGGCCGGCGTGACCGAGGACCTGACCAAGGGCGTGACGCCGCTGCGCCGGCTGCTGGCGACCGTGCTGTCGGCGCTGCTCGCTGCCTGGTGGATCGACGGCGTGCTGGTGCGCACCGCTCTTCCGGGGCTGGACTGGGTGGTGTCGTTCCCGATCGGCGCGGCGCTGGTCACCGCCTTCGCGGTGACCGGGGTGGCCAACTCGATCAACATCATCGACGGCTTCAACGGGCTGGCGTCGATGTGCGCGGTGCTGATCCTGCTGTGCCTGGCCTACGTCGCCTTCCAGGTCGACGACGTGCAGATCGCCTGGCTGGCGCTGGCCGGCGTCGGCGCGATGCTGGGCTTCTTCGTCTGGAACTTCCCGGCGGGGCTGATCTTCCTCGGCGACGGCGGCGCCTACTTCGTCGGCTTCTACATCGCCGAGCTGGCGGTGCTGCTGCTGCACCGCAATCCGACGGTGTCGCCGATGTTCCCGCTGCTGCTGTGCATCTACCCGGTGTTCGAGACGGTGTTCTCGATCTACCGCCGCCGTTTCCTGCGCGCGCAGCCGTCGAGCATGCCCGACGGCATCCACCTGCACTCGCTGATCTACCGCCGCGTGATGCGCTGGGCGGTGGGCAACCGCAGCGCGCGCGCGCTGACCCGGCGCAACTCGATGACCAGCCCGTACCTGTGGCTGCTGTGCATGCTCGCCGCGATCCCGGCGGTGCTGTTCTGGGACAACACGCCGGTGCTGATGGCGATGATCGTGCTGTTCGGCGTGAGCTACGTGGTGCTGTACTGGCGGATCGTGCGCTTCCGCTCGCCGCGCTGGCTGATCTTCCGCCGCTGAAGCGTCCGCCGAAGCCCCCTGCGCGCGGCTGCGCCCGCCGCCGGTGGCGGGCGCAGCCGGCGGCGCGCGGTGGCGACGCGCGGGCCCACTGCCGGCACTGGCGGATAATCGGCCGCGCATGACTGACATTCCGCAGGCCGGCCTTGCCGGCGAGCCCGGCACCCCGGGCACTGCCGGCGCCGAGCCGCCGGCCCCTCGATTCGACACCCTGCCGCTGGATCCGAAGCTGCTGCGCGCGGTGGCCGACCAGGGCTACACGTCGATGACGCCGATCCAGGCCAAGGCCATCCCGGTGGTGCTGGCCGGGCGCGACGTGATGGGCGCGGCCCAGACCGGCACCGGCAAGACCGCGGCCTTCTCGCTGCCGCTGCTGCAGAAGATGCTGCGCCACGAGAACGCCAGCATGTCGCCGGCGCGCCACCCGGTGCGCGCGCTGGTGCTCGCGCCCACGCGCGAGCTGGCCGACCAGGTCGCGGCCAACGTGCTCGCCTATGCGAAGCACACCCGGCTGCGCAGCACGGTGGTCTTCGGCGGCATCGACATGAAGCCGCAGACCGCGCAGCTGAAGGCCGGGGTCGAGGTGCTGGTGGCCACGCCGGGGCGGCTGCTCGACCACATCGAGGCGAAGAACTGCGTGCTCAACCAGGTCGAGTACGTGGTGCTCGACGAGGCCGACCGGATGCTCGACATCGGCTTCCTGCCCGACCTGCAGCGCATCCTCGCCTACCTGCCGAAGCAGCGGCAGACGCTGCTGTTCTCGGCCACCTTCTCGCCCGAGATCCGGCGGCTCGCGCAGAGCTACCTGCAGGATCCGGTCACGGTCGAGGTCGCGCGGCCGAACGCCACCGCGTCGACCGTCGAGCAGCACTTCTACAGCGTCGCCGACGACGACAAGCGGCGCGCGGTGCGC
>WBZO01005453.1_pt1 | contig 12962 bp, 10 predicted proteins | sample 5204261 | NCBI WGS metagenome assembly WBZO01 (sample SAMN12412400, study PRJNA552823) | activated sludge metagenome | isolation source: activated sludge from anammox sidestream of wastewater treatment plant... | place: USA: North Carolina | collected 2017-09
CCCTGAATGCCCGGAAAGACGTACTTGTCCACTGCCGCTGCGTACTTTTGCTTGCACAGGATGATGCCGCTGCGCGGACCGCGCAGCGTCTTGTGCGTTGTGGAGGTCACGATGTCGGCCCAGTCGCACGGGTTGGGATAGAGTCCCGCCGCGACCAGCCCGGAAAAATGGGCCATGTCCACCAGCAGGATCGCGCCAACCGTATCGGCGATCTCGCGAAATTTCGCAAAGTCGATGATCCGGGAGTAGGCGCTCGCTCCGGCGATGATCATCTTCGGCCGGTGCTCGGCGGCCAGGCGGGCCAATTCTTCGTAATCGATGATCTCCGTGTCGCGCCGCACGCCATAAGGCACGATGTTGTAGGTCTTGCCCGAGAAGTTCAGCGGGTGGCCGTGCGTCAGGTGTCCGCCGTGGGCGAGGTTCATCCCGAGGATGGTGTCGCCCGGATTCAGCACGGCCCCGTAAGCTCCGGCATTAGCCTGCGAACCCGAATGCGGCTGCACGTTGGCGTGCTCGGCCCGGAACAGTTGTTTGGCCCTTTCCCGGGCCAGCGACTCCACGACGTCGGTGTGCTCGCACCCGCCGTAGTACCGCTTGGCCGGATATCCCTCGGCGTACTTGTTAGTGAACACGCTGCCGGCGGCTTCCAGAACCGCTTCCGAGGTGAAGTTCTCACTGGCGATCAATTCGATGTAGGTGTGCTGCCGCTCCACTTCACGGCGGACCGCCTCGGCGATCTCGGGGTCTACGGCCGCCAGGGGGCGGGCCATTCGCTCCATCAGGGTCATCGTATGGGTCAATCTCCTAACCGGTCAGCGTTCAAGCCGGACGCCATTTCTCCAGCTCCATCATTTTGTTCACTCTCCGCTCGTGGCGGCCGCCGTCGAACGGAGTCGCCAGGAACACATCCACCATCTCTTTCGCCTGCTCGAGTCCCGTGTACTTCGCTCCGAACGCCAGGACATTGGCATCGTTGTGCGCGCGCGTCAGGCCCACCTCTTCGGTGTTGTAGGCCAGCGCCGCCCGCACGCCCTTCACCTTGTTGGCCGCGATGCTCATGCCCACGCCGGTCGAGCAGACGAGGATGCCGCGATCCGCCTGGCCGCCGGCGACCGCTTTCGCCACTTTTTCGGCATAGTCGGGATAGTCCGTCGAATCGCTGGAGGCGGTCCCGAAATCGACGACCTCCAGGCCCTGCTTGAGTAATGCCTCCCGCAGGCGCTCCTTCAACGAGAAGCCCGCGTGATCGGCGCCGATCGCGATTTTCATGGGGAACTTCTGAGTTTATCACGCGTCCATTTCAAACCCGCGCCCGCCGCCAGGCAGAGCGCCCACCACGCCGGATGCGAATACCGGATGGCGGTGTGCACCAGCAGCGCCGCCGCCGAACAACCGAGCGGCGCCAGCATCAGGGGCAAGCCGCGGGGTCCTGCGGCGATCCAGCCGGCCACGGCCAGCAGCAGCACCGCCGCGAGCCCGCCGCGATGCCACCAATAATCCGAGTACGGGATCCAGAAACGAGCCCAACGCCGCGCCGCCAGGCGGGCGAACCCGGCTTTGTGCCGGGAGATCCAGGCCAGCGCCTGCGCGCCGCATTCCCGGTAGACCTGCCGCTCGCCGAACTGGCGGATGCGCAGACACTGCGCGCGGCTGACAAACGGATGAACCCGCTGGAAATGCGCCGTCCCCACGTTCTCCCCGGCGTCGGCCGAGGCGCCGTCGAAATTCGAGATGTTGAGCTCCAGTCCGAATTCGCCGCGCACGAATGACCATCCTCCGAAGGCCAGCCGGTTCCGCACGATCCATGGACCCAGCACCAGCGCCGCGCACACCGCCGCCACGCCGAGTTCGCCTGGTCTGAAGCCTCCGCGCCAGGCCGCCAGCCCAGCCAGCGCCAGCACCGCCAGCAGCATCGAGGGGGAGACGAGCAGCAGGAATCCGGCGAAGCCGCCCAGCGCCGCCGCCTCTTTCATCGACGTTCGATCCGGCCCCTGCAGCCGCGGTCCGGCCCACCCCGCCAGCACCAGCAGCAGCCACGCCGACAGCGTGTTCTCGAACACGCCCATGGCTTCACCCCAGTAATGCAGCGGAATCAGCGCGCCGCCCCACCCGGCGGCCAGACCCGCCCATCTGCCCAGCCCCAGTCGCGCCGCCGCCCACGGCAGCAACGCATATTCCAGACTTGCCAGCAGAATCGTCAGGGCGATGCGCAGGCGCTCGGCCTCCACGCCATAGCCCGCAATGGCGAAGATGGCTGCCTGAATCGCGGGATACACCGGCGCCGTGTGGGATGTCGGGCCGGTGGGGATGGCATAGGGATCGGCGAACTGCCCACGCTCCAGCAGGCTCCGCGCGATCAACTGCACTTCCGTCCAGCCCGTGTCGACCCGCCCCAGGCCGAAGGCGAGCGTCAGCCTGAGAATGGCCGCCGCAGCCCAGATCATAACTGCCTGCTTCGCCATCCGAGTGCTAGCCTAGTCGTTTATCGCCATGCTTTGGAGCCGTCTTTTCATTCCCACCCTGCGCGAGGACCCGGCCGAGGCTGAAGTCGTCAGCCACAGACTGCTGCTTCGCGCCGGCTACATCCGCCAGTTGGGCGCCGGTCTTTACAACTACCTCTACCTGGCTCAGCGGTCCCTGCTGAAAATCACCCACATCATCCGCGAGGAGATGGACGCCATCGGAGCCCAGGAGTTCTATCTCCCGGGCCTCAACCCCGCCGAAGTGTGGCAGGAGTCCGGCCGCTACGACGTCATGGGCGACAACCTGTTTCGCCTCAAGGACCGTTTCGGCCGCCCGATGTGCCTCGGCATGACCCATGAAGAGGTGATGACCTCCATCGCCCGCGGCGAACTGCGCAGCTACAAGCAACTGCCCCAGATCTGGTACCAGATCCAAACCAAGTTCCGCGACGAGCCGCGCCCTAAGTCGGGACTTCTCCGCGTGCGCCAGTTCATCATGAAGGATAGCTACTCCTTCGATCTCGCGCCCGAAGGGCTGGACGTCAGCTACGAAAAGCACCGCACAGCCTATTGCCGCATCTTCAACCGCTGCGGGCTCGAGTACGTCACCGTGGAGGCTCACTCCGGCGCCATGGGCGGCAGCCAGAGCCAGGAGTTCATGGTTCGGACAACAGCCGGCGAAGACTATGTCGTCATCTGCCGCCAGACCGGCTACGCCGCCAATCTGGAGAAGGCCTCTTCGCGCCCGGTTCCGCCCGTTCAACCCGACCCCGAGGGTGAACTCTCGCCCGCCGAGGTCCACACGCCCGGCGCCAAGACCATCGAGGAGGTCGCCGCGTTCCTGAAGGTCCCGGCCACTTCGCTCATCAAGACTCTTGTCCTGGTCGCCACGGACGGCGAGGGCAAGGACCGTCCGATGGTCGCGCTGCTGCGCGGCGATCATCAGCTCAGTGAGACCAAGTTCCAGTCCGTTGCCGGCTGCGGCGAGTTCCGCCCCGCGCACCCGCTCGAAATCCGCGAGTGGTTCGGCGCAGACGCCGGCAGTCTCGGCCCCGCCGGGACCGTCAGACTCCCGATCTTCATTGACGCGGCCCTGAAGGGCCGCCGCAACATGATCTCGGGAGCCAACAAGGACGATTACCACCTGCTCAACGTCACCCCGGATGAGGACTTCACGGGCACCTGGGGCGACATCCGCCAGGTTGCCGAGGGCGACACCGAGATTGAGACCGGCGCGCCGCTGGAAATCGCCAAGACCGTCGAAATCGGCCACATCTTCAAGCTCGGCTACAAGTATGCACACTCCATGGGCCTCAACGTGCTGACGCACGATGGCGCCGAAGTGCCGGTCATCATGGGCTCCTATGGCATCGGTCTCGAACGTATTCTGTGCGCTGCCGTCGAGCTGTTCGCCGACAAGGATGGCATCTGCCTGCCCGCGCCGATCGCCCCGTTCGAGGTTGTCATCACGCCGGTCAAACTTGCCGACGCGGGCCTCCGCGCGGCGGCCGAAACCGTCTACGCCGAGCTGAAGAAGGCCGGCGTCGACGCTCTGTACGACGACCGCGACCTGAGTCCGGGCGTCAAGTTCAAGGACGCCGACCTGGTCGGCATTCCCTGGCGCATCGTGCTCGGCAAGAAGCTCTCCTCGGGGCTTGTCGAGATCGTCGAGCGCCGCACCAGGAACACGACGGAAGTCCCCGTCGCCGAAGCCGCCGCCTGGATCGCGGCCAAGGTCGGCGAGGCTAAGGCCCGCCCCAGTGACTGATTGGACCGGGATCCGCAAACAGTTTCCCGCCCTCGAGGGGCGGACCTTCCTCAACACGGCCACCTTCGGGCAGCTCTCGCTGAGGACCGTGGCGGCCATGCACGCCCACATCGAGCACCGCCAGCGAAACGCCTGCGCCGATTTCCTCTCCTGGTTCGACGACCATGACCGGCTGCGCGCCAAACTCGCCCGGTTGATCCGCGCCGGCGTCGAGGACATCGCTTTCGTCCCCAACGCCGCCGCCGCTCTGGGGACCCTCACCGCCGGCATCGACTGGCGGGAAGGCGACGAGATCGCCACCCTGGAGAATGAGTTTCCGAACCAGGTTTACGCTCCCAAACACATCGCAGCGCACGGCGTTACGGTGCGCGAAGAACCGTGGCCCGGACTGCTCGACGCGATCACGCCGCGCACGCGGCTGGTCTCCGTCTCCTCGGTGAACTACTCGACCGGCTTCCGCGTTCCCCTGCAGGCCATCGCGCAACGCTGCCGCGAAACCGGCGCGATCTTTTATCTGGACGGCACGCAAAGCTGCGGCGCGCTCGACTTCGACTTTGCCGCGATTCAGCCGGACATGTTCGCGGTGAACTGCTACAAGTGGATGCTCGCTCCCAACGGCGCCGCGTTCATGGCCGTGCATCCGCGGCTTCGCGCGCGCCTCGAGCCGCTGAGCATCGGCTGGCGCTCCCACGAAGGGTGGCGCAACGTCGACAACCTGTACCAGGGCGCGCCCGTTTTCAAGCATTCGGCCGAGAAATACGAGGGTGGGATGCTGCCCTCCGTGGTGCTCTACGGGCTGGAGGCGAGCGTCGATCTGCTGCTCGAAACCGGGTTGGACGCCATTGAAGCGCGCAATCTCGCCCTCGCCGCGGAAGTGCGCGCCGCCGCCGCACGGCTGGGCGGCGAGTCGCTTCAATGCCCGGATTCGGCCATTGCGGCTCTTCGCTTTGAAGGTGTGGACTCCGGCCGGCTGGCCCGCGCGCTCAAGGCCCGCGACATCCAGGTCAGCGCCCGGTATGGTCTGCTGCGCGTTTCAACGCATTTCTACAATGACCCCAGCGATGTGGAAACTCTCGAGTCTGCTTTGCGCGCTGAGCTTCGGCGTTGAGTCACTCGCCGATCTGCCGCTGGAGCGAACCCTGCCGCTGGCGGGCAATGTCCACCACGTCCAGGGCATCGCCGCCGCCGGCCCTACGCTCTACGTCACCGCGGTGGAGCGCGCCGCCGCCAAAGGCTGGCTCTTCGAGTACGAGCTGGCCTCCGGCAAGCGCCTGCGGGCCGTTGAGATCCAACAGGGCCGGCGCTTCCATCCCGGCGGCCTCGACATTGACGATGAATCGCTGTGGATTCCGGTCGCCGAATACAGGCGTGAGAGCTCCACGGTCATCCAGCGCCGCTCCCGCCGGTCGCTGGATCTGATCTCCAGCTTCGAGGTCAAGGATCACATTGGCTGCCTCACACGCGCGGAGGACCGCCTGATCGGCGGCAATTGGGATGCCCGGAAGCTCTACGAGTGGTCCCTCGACGGGCGTGAATTGAACGTCCGGCCCAATCCTCGCCCTACGCGTTACCAGGAGCTGAAGTATCGCTACGGCGCGTTGATCGGCTCCGGCCTCACCGCCCCCGGCCGCGGCGCCATCGAATGGCTCGACCCGCTGACGCTGTCGGCCATGCGCATCCTCGAAGCCGGCCAGACCAGCCGCCATGTTCCTTACGCCCAGGAGGGCTTCGACCTACGGGACGGCAGGCTCTATCTGCTGCCCGAAGACGCCCCCTCGCGGCTGTTCATCTTCCGCGGCGACTGAGCCCGGACCCTCGCCTTCGGGCCGTCTGCCGGACGCCGGTCACAGCGTACCTGGGTTTCCTCCAATCCGTTCAACCTGAACAGGATGTGGCCGTGCGCGCAGGTTTGCGAGACGCTCGTCGACGCGCCCCGTATGCTAGCCTCGCCGCGGGAGGCAGCCCGGCAATGTCCGCAACCATCTTCAAACTCCAGCCGGATCGGACCATCGCCCTGCGCGGCTTCGATCACCTTGGCGCATCGGCGGCGATTCATGACGCGACGGCCGATAGCTTCAGCGTCTCCGGCAGCTTCCGGGATCCGGCCGATTTCGCCGTGGTGACGCTGTACGACGCGGACGATTTCTACAATCATCCGCACTGGAAGTGGCTCCCTGACTTCGACTTCGACGGCCTCGTCCTAGAGTTCGACGTCGACTGCCAGGGCCTGATGCCGCTCAACTCCCGCAAGTTCGCCAGCATCGACTGGCCGTACCTGGACATCCTCACCCCGAGCGGCACGACCGGGCGGATCCGGCTTTCCAACCATGCCCAGACGATCGCCACGCCGGACTCTCCGGCCACGGCTGCAGTGACGATCTCGGGCACTCCGTTGAACAGCGGCGACGGCGTCGCCCTCTGGTATCAGAACATGGCGTTTGAATACACCGTGCCCGGCAAGGTCGAGACCGAGTATCCCTTCTTTGCGCAGGGTGCGGGCGCCCAGCATTTCATTCGAATCGCCGGCCGGACCTACACCTACACCGAAGCTGCCGGCGACGGCTCGGCGCGGGTGGCGGCCGGCCTGGTGGCGTTGATGTCCGCGGATCCGGACGCCGCGGCCGCCATCGGCTCGGAGCCGCACAAAGTCCGGCTGCGGGCCAGGCTCGACACCGGGGCCGCGTTTGCCGTTGCCGCAACCGGACAGACAGGCGACACGCTGCACCATGTGCAGGCGTCGACCGTCGCGGCCGCGCTCGCCGCGCTCATCTCGAATGCGAACTACGCCGAGGCCGGAGCCCCTTACGCGCTCGCGGCCGCGGCGGAGGGTTCCGAGATCGCCATCGGCACGGTCGAGGGTGGCTATGACGCCAACTTCCTGCGCATCTATTCCACATCTCGTAGCGCGAACCTGACAGCCACGCCCGCGGTCGCGTTCAGCGGTGGCGCCTCGACGGCCAAACTACGGGTCACGCTCGACTTTGCCGCGCTCGGGTTTCCATCGATCCGGCAGATGTGGCTGACACTCGCCCCGCGGCTGCAGGACAGCGTCGATTTCGTCGCCACCGAGTGGCGGGCTGGCTTCAGCAACTGGACTGTTTCCGGCCCCGAGTCGAAACGGCGGTTACGGTTCGCCTCCGACGCGTCGTTTCTCATCGGCTCGCACGACAAGGGCGTGCGCTACGAGGGCGCGTGGGTTTCCGAAGAGGGCTTCTATCAGGACGGGTTCGCCATGGTCGCCCGTCAGGCCGGGGCGGCGGTCAGCTTCCGCTACCACTCGCCCGTGCCTCACGAGCTCTGGCTCGGCACGTCGCTGTACGGCGACCGCGGGGCGGCGCGCGTGATGGTGGATGGGATCCTGGCGGACACCTTCGACGCGCGCCTGGCGTGTGAACCCGCGATTCTCACCCGGCGCAAGGTCGCCTCCACGCTGCCCCCGGGCGACCACGACATCCGCATCGAAACGACTGACGCGAGCCCGTTCTACTTCGACTTTCTCGAAGCTATTGTCCCTGGGGAGCCGGCCTCCGCCTGGGCTCCCCAGGCTTTCGTTACGCCCGCGCTCGACTATTCGACCGACCATGCCTTCAAACTGCCGCCGGCCCGCATCTGGTGGCTGCTGGACAAGATGGGCTGCCAGGGAACGGTCAACGAGTACCTGGGCGTCTTCTGGTGGAACGAGCGCACCCGGCAGAACGGGTCGCTGCCCAAGGTGACTCTCACGTTCGATGGAACTTTCACGGCCGGCATGCAGGTCTTCGTCGACATTGGTGGTCAGGTCTGCGGCAAGACGCTTCTGCAGGACGAGCCGGCCGCGAACATCGCCAGGCACTTCGAGTTCCTGATCAATGCCACCTATGTGGGCGTCATCGCCCGCGCCGCCGGCGCAACCCTCGAGCTCCACGCCCGCTCGGCTGCGCCCAGCTACGAGTTCTCCGTGGCGGCCAGGACGGAGAATGGCGCCGCCACCGTGACCGGCGGCGGCCTGCTGGCCGGCGGCAGCATAGGAACCTGGGTCATCGACCCTTCCGCGCCCAACGGGCTCAACGCCGGAGCACGCGCCTGGCATGCCGACCTCTACCGCCAGGCCGCGCAACGGTTGCGCCAGGTCACCACGGCCATTTCGATGGAACTGGTGAATCCGCCGCTGGATTTCGCGGCACGCTTTCCCGACGGTCAACCGGTACTGACTTCTGTCGGCTTTGGGTCTTTGGTTTCAACGCATTGCGCGTTTGGCGGCTCCGTGCTCGCGTACCAGAAAAAGGTGCTATCGCAGGTCGTGGCGCTGCAAGTCGAGGCCGGCCTCACCCCGGAAGTACAGTGCGGGGAGTTCTGCTGGTGGTATTTCACCAACAAAACCGCTCAGAATCCCGGCGGCGGGATGGCCTACTGCGATGCGTCGACGCAGGCAGCCGCGCTGGCCGCGCTGGGAAGGCCGCTGCACCGTTTCATCGCCCCGACCGACGATCCCGGCGTGAACGGCGGCGTGGACGCAGCCTTCCTGCGAAACCGGCTGCGCGACCATGTCGGCTCGATCGCCGGGCATCTTCGATCGCTCTATCCGGCTGCAAAGGTTGAGGTTCTGTATCCACACGACGTCAACCACCCCGCTCCTCAGGGCGTCCACGCGCTGGGCGGCGCTTTGAACCACGCCGTAAACCTCCCGGCGGAGTGGACCTCTAAAGTCTCCAGTGGCCTGGACCGATTTAAGGTGGAGGCCCTGGACTTCAGCGCCTGGTCACGCAATGCGGATCTGGCGGCTTCCTGCCTTCGGTTTCCACTGGAAATCGGGTGGCCGGCCGGGGATGTGAAGGCAATGATCGCCGTCTTCCGGGGCGGTGGTCCATGGAGGAAGGAACTCGGGTATGCCCGTGAGCTCGGTCTCTCCGGCGTCAACCTGTGGGCGTTGGACCACGTGTGTCTGCACGGGTTGGAGTGGGAGCAACGGGGGCTTCGCCGGGCGTTTTTGGTCGGATGAATGGCCTCGGAGGAGCGAGGTCAGGGTTTTCGGCGACTCTTTAGGTGCAAGTCCAGCCTGATAGGCGACAACAAATATACCTAGATGGCTCTTTTTCAGCGGACCCCTGCTACTATTCGGTCAAAGAGGAAGCCGAACTGTAGTGCGAACACTACCCCACGAGGAACGAGCGATGCGGTGCCTACGATGCGGCAAGGCGCTTAACCCCCTTCGCCAGCTCACGGACCGGCAGTTCTGCAGCGAACCATGCCGGAAGAAGGGTCCACGTGCGTCGGCTTCGGCTCTGCGAGACATCGAATACGTTGAAGATCCATTCTGGATCTCCCAGCACGACGCGAACTCAACTCCTAGAAAACAAAACTCTAGCGCAGCTCTGGTCTTTATGCTGACGGCGACGGTCGGGCTAATGGTGGCGGCCGGTCTCTGGTTGCCGGACGCCCAACTCGCCGGCGGACCGATTGCCGGCATGGCCCCCTCCACTGCGCCGTCCATCGAGGCGACGGCGGCTTACGAACGCAGGCCCGCGCAGCCGACCGGCTGGGCGGCCTGGATCGAAAACCTGATTCCGGGCGACAAGCCGGTACGGCTGCGCACCGATCTGGTCGCGGATCTGCGCGAGTGGGCGGGACATGGGGGCAAAGTCATTCGTGGCGTGGGATTTAACCCTGGCGTCATCCGGCTGTGGAAGCCGACGCTGAAAAGCAAGGACTACGAGTGGACATTCCAGGCCGCGATTGAAAAGAAAGGGATGGGCTGGGCGTTCCGGGCCAGTGATCCGGAACACTACTACGCTTCCCGGATCCTGCTGACCAAGCCGGGCGTGCTCTCCGGCGCCTCCATCCTGCGCTATGGACTGGACGGCCGGAAGACCTTCCGCCGGGCCGAACTGCCACTGCCGATTCCGCTGCATCGCGACCGCCGCTACGAAATCACCGTCCAGGTCCGCGGAGACCAGTTCCGGACGTGGATCGACGGCCGCCTGGTCGACGAGTGGCGCGACCAGCAGTACCGGGCGGGCGGGGTCGGGCTGTTTGCGGCCGAAGACGAACTCGCCACGGTCACCCGGTCGGACTTCAACGAGATCAAGGGCATCCTGAGCCGTTGGATGGCGGCCTGCTTGTTCCTGCCGCCCGGCGCGATGATGCCCTGAGTCGGGGGCGCGATCCCGCTCCGGGGTGCGATGATACTCTGGTATTTCGCCCCCGCATGCTGTTCGAGTCAATCTATTCCCGCTGGCTGAACGGGTGGGAATCCCGCCTCTGCTTCAAAGCGACCAACCGCGTTGTGCGCGGCTTTGACTGGGGGCTGGACTGGACCTCGGCCTGGCCCGTCGCCGCGCGCCTGCCGGCCAACGGACACGACCCGAAGGAGTGGCTAATTCGTCTCGGCGAGGAGGCGATCGGAAACAGCCACGAGTTCTTCACGGCTCCGGCGCCGTCCGACTATCGGATGCACGGCAACATCCTGCGGTTCACATCTCCTGTGCGGACGCCCTTCCCAGAGAACAATGTCGTTCACGGTCAATGGTTTAAGCCGTCCAAACTCCGCAAGCCCGGCAAGGCCGTGCTCGTGCTCCCGCACTGGAACGCCCCGAGTCATGCCCACAACGCCCTGGCGCGGGCATTTGCCGGGTTCGGCGTTCCCGCGCTGAGACTGAGCCTGCCCTACCATGACTTCCGCATGCCGGCCGAACTGGAACGAGCCGACTACGCCGTCAGCTCGAATATCGCCCGGACCATCGACGCCACACGCCAGGCGGTCATCGACATCCGCGCCGCGATCGACTGGCTGGAGACGACCCAGGGGGTAGGCGAGGTGGCCATCGTCGGAACGAGTCTGGGCTCCTGCTACGCCTTCCTGGCCAGCGCGCACGACGAACGGATCCGCGTTAACGCCTTCAACCACTGCTCCACGTATTTCGCCGACGTGGTGTGGACGGGGCTCTCCACCATCCATGTCAAACAGGGGTTAGAGGGGCGGGTGGATCTGGAGACCCTGAGGAAGCTGTGGCTCGCGATCAGCCCGACGGTCTACTTCGACAAGTTCGCGGCCAAGGTGAAGAAGTCGCTCTTTCTGTACGCCCGGTACGATACGACATTCCTGCCGTCGCTGAGCCGGGAGACGATTCGCATGTGCCGCGAGTACGACCTGGACTTCAAGGAGGTGGTGCTGCCGTGCGGGCACTACACGCTCGGCGAGACACCGTTCAAGTTCGTGGACGGCTACCACTTGGTCAACTTCGTGCTTCGCAACCTCTGATCAGCTCTGCTCGTCGGCGGAAGGACCATAGATGGCCGGGACGGGGAGATCCAAGAGGCGGAGATACAGGCCGAGTTGGGCCCGGTGGTGGACGATGTGGTTCATGATCATGGAGCGAATGACGGCGACACGCGGCATGGTGAAGGCGACCTGACCGGCGTTGAGCAGCGACCAGGGCGCCAACATGGCCGCATCGTCCGCGGCGCTCAAAGCAGCGCTGAAAGCCTCCACGTTCTTGTCGAACGCGGCGACCGCCTCTGCAGGGGAGTTGTAGACTGGCGGGTTGAATTCGGGGCCGCCCGGCGGGTTGATGTCCAGCGATTCGGTGGCGAGCGTCATCGAACCCCAGGACGGAATCGTGGCCAGGTGGCTGGCGAGACTGCCGACGCTGAACGACTTCGGGTGTGGCGCCCATCCGAGCCTGTCCGGCGGGGTCCGTTCGAGGGTCTTGCGCGTTAAGACTGCTTCATGTTCGAGTTCAGCGACAAACGACTGTGCGATGGTCATGGCGACCAGTATGCACTCCAGTCGAAGCCGGTACAATGACGGACATGAAGCTGAGTTCATTTCTTTACATCGGCGCCGCCTTTCTGGCGGTGGGTGCCACCGCTTCGGCCCAGGGCGGCAAATGGGTCAAGATGTTCAACGGCAAGGACCTCAAGGGTTGGGAGGCGAACCAGAGCCCGGAGAGCTGGACGGTGGTTGACAAGACCATCAAGGGCGCAGGTCCGGTCAGCCATCTCTTCTGGAAAGTGGAGGAGTGCGAGAACTGCGAATTCAAGGCGGATGTGAAGATCATGGACGGGGCGAACTCGGGCATGTACTTCCGCACGGCGTTCGGGCCCGGATTCCCGAAAGGATATGAAGCTCAGGTGAATGCGACCCACAAGGACCCGGTGAAGACCGGCAGTCTCTACAACTTCGCCAAGAACCTGGTGTCGCCGAGCAAGCCTGGAGAGTGGTTCACGCAGCACATCATCGCCGATGGCAATCACATTGTGATCAAGGTAAACGAGAAGGTCATCACCGACTTCGTCGATGAAAAGAACACCTTTACAAAGGGCTTTCTGGCGTTGCAGCAGCACGATCCGAACAGTGTCGTTTATTACCGGAACCTGATGTACCGGAAGCTGCCGGCGAAGAAGTAGCCGAGCGAACGCTGTTCCCATCGTCCGGACGGTGGAAGCAGGCAGGAGCCGGAGTGCCAGGCGCGCGTGCGGCGGCGCCCGCCACGGGGCGGCGGCGTGCAGCGGACGCTGTGCATCTCACTTCGCCAGGCGCAGTGTGGCCGTCCGGGGGTCGGCGAAGACGACGCTGAACCAGGAAGCGGGCACAACGCCGTGAGTCGAGGACGCCGGGGCCGGCGAGGCGATGACCACGGCGTGCGCACTGTTGAGGGCCAGCGGGCCGACGGCAACCTCGCGGACGAGGCCAAGGGCGGCCGGGGCTGCGCCGGTGTTGGTCAGGATCCGGCGTGACGGGTCGGAGGCGTCCA
>WBZO01005454.1_pt1 | contig 12959 bp, 8 predicted proteins | sample 5204261 | NCBI WGS metagenome assembly WBZO01 (sample SAMN12412400, study PRJNA552823) | activated sludge metagenome | isolation source: activated sludge from anammox sidestream of wastewater treatment plant... | place: USA: North Carolina | collected 2017-09
GCCGACTCCGCGATGCCAGCCAAGCAGAATTTGGCGCCATCGACTACGCACGAGTCAGAAAACGCCTTACGGTTCCAACCAAGCTCCTCAAGAAACAGGCCGAGCAGGTCTCCGCCGGCGATCCGTTCTTTCGCGGCACCGGCATTGAGGGGCATCGTCTACGCCGGCCTTTCCGGGACCAGACCCATGGAGCAAATGATGCGCGGCTCGCGATACTCGCCCTCCTCCGAGACCTTGCAGAGCGCGCCCTCGTCGCGAAGGCGAATAACCAGGTCGGCCAAAGCGTGGTCCTCGATCTGGGCTCGCAGCTGGCGGTTCAACGCATCAGTCGCCGACTGAAGCAGCGGGAACCGGTAGATGTCCTCGATGGCCCGAGGAAGCTCCTCGCGCCAAAAGATGGTTCCGGCGACCGCAGCTTCATATCGCTTGAGCCGCTCGTAGGTCTTGAAACGGGCACCGGACGGCCGCCCCAGCTGCCCGCCGGGAGAACTCTCCTCGGTGAGGATGTGGCGAACAGCCTGGGCGACGAGCTCGTGGTGCTTCTCGGAGCGCGGCATGGCCTGCGTGTCTGGCTCACACGCTGCCGCGCGGAAGATGCTTACGGTGGACTGGCTGACCACGCTGCCGGCGTCATCGACCCAGGCGAGCGCGTCGTTCCCCTGGGCGGTCTCAACAAAGGCCAAGGCCCCGAGGGGGCGCCCGACAGCCGCAGTGTGGGCTTTCGCCGAGTAGACAACGCCCGGGAGGGCTTCCACTTTGCCCCGCAGCGAGGGATCAGCGTCGATCGCAGACCTCCAAACCTGGTAGGCCTCCGAAGCCAGGTCAACCTCTCCGTCCTCGTCCCCGTCCAGGATGCCGGCCTTCTCGTTATACAGGTCGAGCATGCGGTCGGTCGTTTCGTCCTCGAAGAACGCCTCGTCCGTCCCGACCACTTCCGCGTTTTCGGTCAGGCGCTGACGTACTCGCTGCCGAAGGCGGATGACGCTTTCGATCCCGGCTGCCGGCAAGAACGAGTAGCAGAGGATGGTCGGCGCCCGTTGGCCAATCCTGTCGACACGGCCGGCTCGCTGCACCAGCCGGACGATGGCCCAAGGCAGGTCGTAGTTCACAACGATCGAACAGTCCTGGAGGTTTTGGCCCTCACTGAGGACGTCGGTCGCGATGAGAACCCGCAGTTCGTCGGCGGGAGACACGCGGTCTCGGCGCTTGTTGCTTTCGGGGGAGAAGCGCCAGGCGGCCTGAGTTGGATCAGCGTCGGTGCCAACGACGCCGAGCATCCGCTTCACGCCGCGAGCGCGGAGTTCCTTTTCGAGGTAGTGCACCGTGTCCGCGAACTGGGTGAACACGAGCACCTTTTGGTCCGGATGAGTCCCGTCGAGGAGGTTCTCCAAGCTCGCGAGCTTGGCGTCGCGCGAGGGGTCCCAGGCGCCACACGTCTGGAGAAGATCGATGAGCGCTCGCGCGTCGTCGAGCAGGTCCTTCTGCAGCATCGCTGCCTCGAAGAAGGCCGGACGGATCCACTTGAACCGCCGCCGATACTGAGCCTCGTAGGCGGCGTAGACGTCCGCCGCGCGCCGGCGGTAGTCGCCTTCGGTGCGGACTCCCGAGCCGCTCACGGTCGATTCTGTGGTGGTCTCATCGTCGACGTCTTCGTTCGCGGAAAACCACGGAGTAACAACATCGGCGTCTTCGTCGGTTCGAGACTCGTCGAGGAATACCGCGTCCTGCGTACCGATGGGTAGGGGTAAACCGTTCTCGATCGCATGAAGGTAGACGAAGTTCCTGAGCGCGTGTCTTTCCACCGACTGGATGAACGCGGGACCGCCGCTTTCGAGGCGCTTGAAGAGATTGGTGCGACAAAACCCGATCAGCCGTTGCCTCGCCCGCCCGAGGCCATCGATTATGTCGCGCTCCGCGGGGGTGGGCTGTACCTGCCTGGAACGCGCCAAATAGCCGCCCAGGCCATAACGCGGGAGCGCGAGGCGGTCAATCGTGTCCACCACGTTCGGGGAATACAACCGGGCATAGGGGTCGTCAGGAGACGACTCATCGATGTGGAACTTGACGGTCTTTGGAATCCGGTCCGGGAAGTAACTGCGCTCTCCGTCGGCGAGCAGCAGGTACTGGCGCCCATTAACCGGGTCGGTGCTGGCGTAGTTGTTCCTTATGAAGGTCCGCGTGCGCCGTACCAAGAAGAGCCGCATGAGCTCACGCCAGTCGTCGACGTAGGTGCTTTGTTCGAATGCGGCGAGCGTCTGCAAACCACATTGATGCCGACGAATGAACTCAACCTCGCTGGTGGCGCGGATTGCTGCCTCCGGCCGAACGCCCAAGTCCTGGTCGCTTCCGACGAAGAGGCCGAGCTGTGAACCGAGATCGGCGTATTCCTTGTTGTAGGGCGTCGCGGAGAGGAGGATCACCCGCGAATCGTTGCGATCGATGTAGTCGGCTATCAGCTTGTGGCGCTTCCCTTCGCGATTGCGAAGGTTGTGGCTCTCGTCGATGAGCACGACTCGGAAACGCCGGAGTTGGGGCAGCTCTTTCTCTACGCTCGTGACTGACACGACACGAGCATAGAGCCGGTACTGATCGACGTAGTCCTGCCACATCTTGACGAGGTTCTTCGGGCAGATGATGAGCGTTTCGAGGTGCTGGTCGTCCTCGAAAATCTTGGCGAGGGCGGTGGCCATCAGGGTCTTCCCGAGGCCCACGACGTCGCCGATCATCACCCCGCCCCGCTTGTTCAGGTGATGGGCGGCGATCTGCACAGCCTTCACCTGAAAGTCAAAGAGCGTAGCCCCGAAGTCGGGCGGAATCCTGAACTCGGCGATCCCTTCCTGCGCTTCGCGCGAAAGGTGGTAGGCCATCTTGAGATAGACGAGGTACGGAGGAACCGGCTCCTCCCTCGCCCAGCTCTCGTCGATGACCTGTGCGAGTTCGTCCGTGATGTCCCAGCAGAAGCGGTCGCTCCAGCGGTCTTCGAACCATTTCCGCAACTTCTCGCAGGCATCATGGTCGAGTACGTCGACGTTCAGTTCGCCCTGGTGAACCAAGCCAGCCATCGTCAGGTTTGAACTGCCCACGAACCCGACGATGGGGGACACGGGGTCCGGACGGTAGTTGAGGTAGAGCTTCGCGTGCAAATTGTGACGAAGGAACAGCTTCACAACCACTTTGCGAGCGCGGAGTTGAGCAGACAGGCGCCGCAGCCCGGCCTCATCGACATTCGTCGGCGCTCCAAAGGTCAGCTGCTGTCGGAACTCGTCGGCTATCTTGAGCCGGAGGCGCAAGGCGCCGGCGTTGTCGATCCTGTCGTCCTCGCCGACGAGACTCATGGCCTGGCGAAGATCGTCGGCGGAGCTGGTCTGCATGCCGATGAGCAGCCGGCACTGACTGCCGTCGCCACCCGTCCAGCGCTCCACCAGGTCGTCCAGGCCCTTCCAGCCGCGAAGGTTGAAGTAGCCAACGCAGTAGTCCGAACGAGTGGAAGAGGCGAGCGTTTCCCGTAGGCCCGTGAGCAGGTCCGGCGGCGTCATGTTGTCGAAGATTCGAGGCAAAACAGCAGCTCCGCTCGCCAACGGCGACGGGGGCAGTTTGGCGCACGGGAAAGGATTCGACAACACCGGGCGACATAGACGACAGGAGATGTCGCGATGCGCCTGCCCGGTGCGTCTTCCGAAATCAATTCGGAAAAAGGAGAGTGGCGGGGATGTGCCCGCCTGTCTGGTTTCACCCCTCGGTCGGAACGAGGCGGCGGTGGTGCGATTATAGATGGAGTTCCCGGCTAGCGAGGAACTCACGCGGAGCGCGGCAGTGCAGCACCTTACCCAACGCGTCGCCTGGCACGACAGACGCTGGAACGGCCACATCTGCGCGGAGCCATCGGCCAATGCCTTCTGCGTGCTGCTCAACGAGGTTCGGAAGAATCGCCAGGACGAACTCGAGGACACCTTCGCTGGCCGCAATTGGACTGACCTCGGCGATAACCAACTTCCGCGGTGCAGCACGCAAGCCGGCGGTTTCATGAACGCTGACGGGTGGACCCGCGTAGTCCGGCACGTCTACCAGACGAGCGCGAAGACCGAGGCGACGCGTGGCCACTTGGAACCAACGCCGATCCGAGTCGATCCCTTCTCGTTGTTCGCCGTTCCGCTCTGGTGGATGCTCACGGAGAACCGCCCGGACCTCGAATGGCTCCTCGACGCTCCCTACCCAAGCGCCTCCTTCCCCGGCCTCAAGCGCAACGAACTCAAGCAGTTCGCCGAATACCGCACCCAACGCTACGTCCTCCACGCCTACGACCAGATGGCGCGGGGAAAGATGCCTGACTTAAAGGGGGTGTAGCCAGATGTTAGAGAACGCGCGCACGGCGGAGGTGAGATACGGATGCCCAGCGGAATGAAGAAAGGCAAACCGGAGCCTCCACCGGCGGGCGACTCGAGAAGACGCCGGCAAGGCTCAAGCGCGAGCGGAACACGCGCAAGAATGAAGAGGCCCGCTGGAAACGCCTCAACGGGCCAGTTACCGTGCGAAGAGAGAACGAGAACTCGGGCGACTCGAGGTGAATGGCGAATACCGCACCCAGCGCTACGTCCTCCACGCCTACGACCAGGCGGCGAGGGGCGAGGCGCCGGACTTGGAGGGAGTGTGATGGCAGCCAGGGGGCAGTTCCGTTTCGGATCTCTCATCGACTTCGAGGTGCCGCTGAGCCGCTCGATGTCGGTTGCCCTCTTCGACCTGAGCCAGCATCTCGAACTTCCGATGACAATCAGCGTGCCGCCGCTCGCCGAACAGAATCAGGCCTCGTTCGCCGGCAATCTCCTCGAGACATCGGGCCGATTCTTCCGCGTTGAACCGCGCCCGCCGGAGACCAACTAGCCATGGGCCGCGTCCGCTCACTGCAGATCGGCGGTTACCGTTCGGTGCGGGACGACATCCTCGTGCTCTTTCCGGAGAACACGCCGATCGTTTTGGTCGGCGAGAACAACTCCGGCAAGTCCAACATCGTCCGCGCACTGGACTTGCTCCTTGGCGAATCCTATCCCGGCACCCACGAGCCCGACGACCATGAATTCTACGGACGAGATAAGTCGACCGGCTCAATTGAGATCGTCGCCGAGTTGTCAGGGGTCTCGCATGACGATCGCTACGGAACCGACAGTGTGAAGTCGATGCACTGGAAGTGGCCACCAACTGAGGATCGGCCCTACTTCATGACCCTCTGGAAAAGGGGAGAGTCGAGATATGTCTCGAACGAAACGCGCGGCCAGTGCACCTGCATCTACATCGGCGCCGATCGTCGGCTCGACTACCAGATGAGCTATGCGTCGAAGTTTACCTCCTTGTCGAAGCTCATGCGCAAGTTTCATGACCGGCTGATGGCTGACACGGCGCGGGCTAATGACCTCCGCCAGAAGTTCAGTGAGACCAAAGCCATCTTCCTTGGAGTCCCGGAGTTCGCCGAGTTCACCAGCGAGCTACAGGCACAGATCGCGGAGCTTTCCGGGAATCTCCAGTACGGGCTTGAGGTCGACTTCTCAGCCTACGATCCCTCCAACTTCTTTCACGCGCTCAGGGTCCACGCGAGCGAAGGCGGTGAAGTCCGCACGATCGAAGAGCTCGGGAGCGGGCAGGAGCAGCTTCTCGCCCTCAGCTTCATCCAGGCGTACGCCAAGGCGTTCCACGACGCAGAGGGCCTCGTGCTTGTCATCGACGAACCGGAGGCGAACCTTCACCCGCTCGCGCAGGACTGGTTGGCCAGGAAGATCCGGGACCTGGCCGCCAGCGGTGTGCAGGTCGTTGTAACCACGCACAGTCCGGCGTTTCTCGACGTCGCAGCGATTCCCGGCCTCGTGCTCGTTCGCAAGAACGATGGGTGCACAGAAACGGTCCAGATGACGGCAACGGAGCTCGCGCAGTATTGCCGGGAACACGGCGGGGCTCGGGCCACGGCCGACAACATCCTTGGCTTCTACGCGGCAGCAGCGACAGAGGAGATTCTTGGCGGCTTCTTCGCTCGCACGATCGTGCTCGTCGAGGGGCCAACTGAAGCCGCCGCGTTGCCCGTTTACCTGGAGCGCGTCGGTTGCATCGTCGCCAAGGAAGGGATCGCCGTCATCGCCGTCCACGGGGTCGGAAATCTGGCCAAGTGGTGGCGGCTGTTCTCGGCCTACGGCATTCCAACCTACGTTGTGTTCGACAATGACGCGAAGGACGACAGGGCCGGCGCGAAGCGTTCGGATCTCCTGGCGACGCTCGGCGTTCCGGAAGACCGTCACGCAGGCTACATGATCACCACTGATTGGGTCATCGAAGACAGGTTCTGCGTCTTCGGCAGGGACTTCGAACTGACCATGCGTGCCGGGTTCCAACCTGAGTATGAGGTTCTCGAAGACGATGCTCGGGCGCTTCACGGCTTCGGCCAGGACTCCAAGCCGCTGCTCGCCCGCCACGTGGCGCAGCGGCTCACTCTGGATGGAGTCCCAGAAGCCCGGGCGCGGGTAGTGAGACTAGCCGAAGCGATCACCCGCTGTTCCGCTGAGGAGGGACGAAATGGCCAAGATTGATACGAACGTCGGCCACCTGGTCGACATGATTGAGCGGGGCGAGCTTCGGCCTCCCGAGCCTCACCGTGGCTACGTCTGCCCGGCGACACGGGTCCGCGATGTTGCCCCTGCGCAGGAGGAGCACCGTGAAAGCTGACATCCTGACTCTCAAAGCTCTCTTCCAGAAGGACGTGCGATACGTCATCCCTACCTTCCAGCGCCCCTACGTCTGGAACCAGGAGGACCAGTGGGAGCCGCTCTGGAACGATGTTCGCAACATCGGGGAGGAGTACCTCGAACAACTCGAAGAGCTCGGGGAACACAAACAGCCCCTGGCCGAGCAACGCGCGGGAAGCCACTTCCTCGGTGCTGTCGTCCTCCAGCAGCAGGCGACCGGCTCGGCCGAACTGGAGGCCCGGAGCGTCATCGACGGCCAGCAGCGCCTCACGACACTCCAGCTCCTGCTGGACGCGGCCCAGGAAGTTTTCGAGACAGATGGCTTCGCCAAAGAGGCGAAACAGCTCCGAAGGCTTGTCCTCAATGACGAGGATTTCGCAACCGCCGACCCGGACCATGTGTTCAAGCTCTGGCCGACTCTGGTCGATCAGGAAGCATTTCGCCGCGCGATGGCCAACGAACTCGTAGTCGATGGCTACGACGCGATGCCAATTGTGCAGGCGCATGCCTTCTTCCAGATCCAGATCCGCCAATGGCTGGAGCATCAATCGGACGGTGCCGCGGCCCGAGCAGCCACTCTCGTGGTCGCCATGATTGGCCTGCTCCAGATGGTCGTGATCGACCTGGATCCCACCGATGACGCCAACATCATCTTTGAGACGCTGAACGCCCGCGGCACACCACTGCTCGCTTCCGACCTTATCAAGAACTCCATCCTCCATCGGGCTGACACGATCGGGCTGAACAGCGAGGCGCTCTACAAGAAGCACTGGCAGGGATTCGATGAGCAGTGGTGGCGCACCGAGGTCCGCCAGGGCCGAATCACGCGTCCTCGCATCGACACGTATCTCAACTACTGGCTGACGATGAGAACCGGCGAGGAGGTCTCATCGAGCGACGTGTTTTCGCGCTTTCGCAAGTACTCGGAGGACCGGTCCGTACAGGATGTGGTGGCTGACATCGCCGAAGTCTCACAGGCGTATAGGGCACTCGAGGGCTTCACAGACCGGTCGAGAGTCGGCGTGTTCCTGTACCGATGGCGCGTCATGGAGGCTGGCGTGTTCACACCCGCGCTCCTCTGGCTCTTCCACAACCGGAAGGCAATCGGCGAATCCGATTTCGAAGCAACGATCGAAGCGCTGGAAAGCTACCTGGTAAGGCGGATGATCTGTCGAATGACGACAAAGGACTTCAACCGCCTCGATATCGAACTGGCATCGCAGCTGAACGCGGGAAGTCCCCAGCAGGCCCGCGCCATCGTCGTGGATCGGCTGGCGTCGGAGACGTCCCCGTCGCGCGTATGGCCGGACGACGAAGCCGTTCGTAACGCAATTCTGGAGCTTCCGCTCTACCAACTGCTCACGCGGGGAAGGCTCCGAATGCTGCTGGAGGCGATCGAAGATTCCTTGCGCGGTCCGAAAACGGAGGAGCAGTTTGTCCAGCGGAACCTGACAATCGAGCACATCATGCCCCAGGCGTGGCGTGCCCATTGGCACCTGCCGCCAGACGCGCCTCAGGATGCCACCGCTGCTCGGGACCGACTCGTCCAGTCACTGGGAAACCTCACGCTGGTCACCAGGGCTCTCAATCCGGCGCTATCCAACAGTGCTTGGGCTGTGAAGCGTCCCGAGATCGAGGAGCACAGCGTACTGCGGTTGAAGCATGATCTCCTGAAAATGGCCCCTAACGACTGGAACGAAGAATTGATTCAGCAAAGGGGCGCGTCCATGGCCGACACCATTGTCTCAATTTGGCCGCGACCCCACTGACAGCCTGCCTCAGCGAGTTCCTGGTGAACGCGCCGGAGGAGCGTGCTGGCGAAGCATGCATCCGGTTGTGGGAGGGGCGGATCAACTCTCAACGGCTTTACGCCCTGGAACCGTCGCTCCCCCTCTTCTCACGCGCGCAAGATCAGTGAAAAAGCTGGGAACCGACCTACGGCATGGCGAGAGCATCGGCCGCGGCTTCCGCGAGCGAGCGAAGCTCGTCTACGCGCTCCACATCACGGACCCAGTTTGGCGAGAGCGCTTCGATCCCGAGCCGTGCCCCGAGTAACGCGCCAGCCAGGGTGGCTATGCTATCGCTGTCTCCATCTGCGTTCGCGCCTTCGAGGAGCGCACCGCGTAGGTCGTGCTCGTGACGGGCTATAACAAACATCGCGGCCGCGATCGCCTCGTGAGCAGCCCAGCCCTGCAGTCGTTCCAATACTTCAACAGGATCTGCCCCGGCAGCAGCTTCGTCGACAGCCTTCTCGGCCATGCTTGCGGTCCCCGCATCGTGCCTCCCGGCAGCATCAACCATAGCTGAGAGAACGGCGGTCGGTGCTGTCCCTTGGAACTCATGGACGATGCCGACGGCCATAGCCGCACAAGCTGCCAGTGCAATCGGGTGCTGGTGCGTCATACGCGAGTGCTCGACTGCCCAGTGTTCGGCACGTTCGATGTCGTCGTAGAAGACCAGGCCGAACGGGTACGCTCGCATGACCGAACCACAGCCACCTTCGGCGGGCCCGCCGGCCTCGCGCCAGTGCACCCCGATGGCGAGGCGTCCGACACCGCGCAAACACGCGTTCCCGGGAGCGCGATGTCCGCCCTGCGGCTCGACCCGCCAGCGGGCGAAGCCTTTCGCGATCTCTTCCATGATCGCCTCCATGTCGGCTGCGCCCCTGGTATGGGAGACAAGGGCGCGAAAGACGATTTCCGCCATCTGCGTGTCGTCGGTGTACGGAGCAAACCGTCGACCACTTTTCTCCCACCAGAGTTCGAAGCCTGTCACACCGTCCGGGCCAAACCGCGTGCGAATCTGCTGGTGGGACAAGAACTCGGTTGGATGGCCGAGGGCGTCGCCAATGGCCGCTCCAAGGACGGCACCCAGGATGCGGGAGCGCAAGCTGGGAGGAGGGACCGGGATATCTGCCATGTTCTGCACCACCCTTCTTGATACCCAGGAGCGACTCCACCAAACGGACCGCCTCGGTCTGCGGAGCCCCCAACCTCTCAGTGCTCGCTCCGAAGATACGCCACTGCCTCCTGCATCACCTTGCAGTCCACTTCGTTGTAGCGGCGGATTTGTTCCATGAGCGGCAACGCCATGACTGGCGTCCCGGCCGCTTTCGCCTCCTCATAGCACCGCCATGCACCCACCATCGCGCCAAGGCCGTCCACGACGCTGTCCTCCCAGTCGGTGGTGATGAGGCCATGACCGCTGAGCGCACGCGCGACCTTCTTCAGGCCGAAACCCATAGGCCCTCGAATAATCACCGGCTCCTCCCGCATTACCTTCGCCAGGAAGTCGAACCAGTTGGGTTCAGGCCAACTCCCCGACCGGACCGGGTGACGGGACCGGGCCGACTTGAATCCGTTCGTCAACCAGCTCGACTCTGCCGGCGACCAGTGAAAGACCAGGGGGCGATCGGATCCGGGAGCCAGCCGGTGGCGGACGTCCTCCATGTGGGCGAGCCATCGTTCGATGATCTCCGCTTCGCCGTTCAACGTGAGTTCTTCAGCCACGAAGCAGGCGAAGTTCCACGCGCCATCTTCGACGTGCCCACAACCGATCATGAAGATCTGGCCCTGCCCGCCACGCTCAGGGAGGCACGAGAAGTCGTCGTCCACGTCGGACACAGTTTCGAAGTCCACGTAGAACTCGACGGCCTTGGGTTCGCCCCAAACCTCGCGATGGGCATGAATGCGTGCGGGATTGACTGCGTTTGCAGCTGGATCGCGGTTTATGGCCAGCATCTGGTCGAGAATCGGCGCGTTTTTCGCACCGAGCTCCACGACCGAGGCGTTGAATGCCGGGTCGGTCGAGCGGAGCACGCCGGCTTCCCGCGCCTTTTCGCGTCCATCGTGGCCGACCTGCCATGCGAGGGTCGGGTCGGCCATGTCCTCAGCGATTTCCCTGGTGGCGCTCGTCCACGGATGACTTGCCTCACCCAGGTTCGGGCGAAGGACCGGGTGCGCAGCCGCTTCTCTCGGATCCCATCCAGCACCCTCGAACCTCAGCTGGCGGGTCCAGGCCACAGCGTCCTCGGCGACGTCGCGAAGAGAGCGGTCCTTGAGCATCAGGTCGTGCGGGACCGGTGCGAGCCGATCGAGACAGTTCGATTCACCTGAGTCCTTCGGTCCCTGCCAGCTGCGACCCAGGAGGTAGCTGGTGGGAGGGAGGTAGCCCTGGATCCTGCCCAACGCCTCGTTGTAGATGAATGTCTGCGCCATGTAGGGAAGATGTCCTGTACCGGCGTTCCAGTGCTTGTCGAGCTGGAGTGAGGTGAATTTGATGTCCACGACCCGGTAGTGCCACTGCTCCTTGCTGAGGCCGGGCGCGGGAGTTCGTGCTTCGGCCTCGCTCAGGGCGTCGGGGAACAGCGAGCGAAGCACATCACTCCGCACGAGCAGGTCAGGTGCACCGTAGGTCTCGTTCGAGGGGTTCCAAACCACTCCCTGGTGAATGATCGGTTCTCCGCGGGTCATCGCCTCGAACGTCTGGCGGCAAGCGTCGAACGACTGGGTCGGCCAGTCGCCGCAGTCAATGGCAACCACGCCGACGCGCTCGTAAAGGAGCTTCACGACCTCAGTCTCGAACTGACGACCCTTGACGAAGATGAATTGGAGGAAGTCCGTGCGCTCATCGACCGCCGGGTCTTCGATGGACCCGGCGGCTTCGCCGTAGCGTTCGAGCCAGTCCTGGAGGGCGTTGTTCAGGCACCAGTTCCGGGTCCGGCTGGCGGAGACCCATCGGGCCCAGTCCCTCGATCTGGGATCATGCGTGACCCCGTTGTCATCGATGGTATAGGCGTCAAAGCTCATTGGTTACCCCTCAGGATGAGCAGGGTGCCGATTGGCCGCGTCATGTGCCGACGAGTTGGCGTCCAAGCGGGGACCCGCGGAAGTGGGCATGGCAACCGTGGTGCTCCCCGGTTCCCTCCACCGGCCGTCGTGGTTGGTCTGGCGGAGTTCTGAGTCCGGGTGTCGGGACACGGCATGGCCACCAGCCGGCCGTCCTACGCCTGACGAACTTGCTCACTGCGGCCACTGGGCTCCGGCACAACTATCTCTTCCTGCCCAGCGGCAGTCGCCTGTAAGCCCACCTGCTGCACCTTCCCCGGGGCGGTCATTGCAACGGGCGGTGAAAGTGCCCGTTGCCGTAGCGTCAGACTCGGTTTACAGCAGATAATTACGCCGTTTTCGTTCGTCTTCCCACGTCTGCACGCACAGCGTTTGGGCCCGGGGAGTTAGGAAACCACTGCTCTATCCGCTGAGCTACGGGGGCACGTGTTTTGGGTTGGGCTGAATCTACCTTCAGCAGCCATCCGTCCCGCGCCCGGCGCTCGCCCTGCCGGCACACCTGGCGTGCTGGGCCGCGACTCGGAACATACCGGGAGTGTACCAGACTCTCCCTCCGGAACATCCCCGTTTCGCGCCAGGACGGACGAGGCGTTAACACGACCGAGGTCGCTGTCGGTTACCGTACTGGCTCAGACTCCCGCCCCCGAATGGACGAAGGATAACCGCGTTCGTGCAAGAACTGGCCACCCAACCAGACGGCCTCGAAACCTCGATCCTCCGCCAGCTTTCCACGCTCGACCGCTTCCTCCCGGTCTGGATCGGACTGGCAATGGCGTCAGGGTTGGCGCTCGGGCGGGTGTTCCCTGACCTCAACGACCAGCTCGACCGGGTCAAGGTCGACCAGACATCACTGCCGATCGCCATCGGGCTGCTCGGGATGATGTATCCAGTACTCGCCAAGGTGCGCTACGACCGCCTGCGCGAGGTGACCGCGGATAAGCCGTTGGTCGCGTCCTCGTTGGTCCTCAACTGGCTCATCGGGCCGGCATTGATGTTCACGCTGGCGTGGGTCTTCCTGCCGGATCTGCCGGAGTTCCGCACGGGCATCATCCTCGTGGGGCTCGCACGCTGCATCGCGATGGTCCTGATCTGGAACTCACTCGCCTGCGGGGATACGGAGGCCGGTGCCGTCCTGGTGGTGTTCAACTCGGTCTTCCAGGTGGCCGCCTATGCGCTGCTCGGCTACTTTTACCTCGAAACGCTTCCCGGCTGGCTGGGCCTCCAACAGACTGCGATAGACTTCCAGCTCTGGGACATCGCCAGGTCAGTGCTCATCTTCCTTGGTGTGCCGCTCGTGCTCGGGGCTCTGACCAGCAGCATCGGCCGCCGCAAAAAGGGCGACCTCTGGTATGAGCAGACGTTTCTCCCCCGGATCGGGCCGTGGGCGCTC
>WBZO01005456.1_pt1 | contig 12957 bp, 12 predicted proteins | sample 5204261 | NCBI WGS metagenome assembly WBZO01 (sample SAMN12412400, study PRJNA552823) | activated sludge metagenome | isolation source: activated sludge from anammox sidestream of wastewater treatment plant... | place: USA: North Carolina | collected 2017-09
CACTCGATTCTGGGCACTGCCGCCGCGATGGATATTGGCGGGCGCAAGATGACTGGCTTTGCTGCCGGTCTGATTGATTCCTTCCAGTATTTTGGAGCGTCGCTGGGCCTGTGGGGGCTGGGGCACATTCTCGATGGCTGGGGTTTCAAGTATTACTTCCTCTACATGGTGCCGTTCGGACTGATTGGCTTCGGCTTGATGTTCTTCGGGCGCAAGGTCATTGAGCGCCACTCGCACGGCTGAGTTGCCGAGCGAGCGTCTTCGAGAGCGCCTCTTCCTTTACGGAAGGGGCGCTTTGGTTTTGGGCGACGGAGGGTTTGCGCGGAGGATTACTCGTCGGCGTGGGCGCCGGCGGGTGTGGCCCATTTGGGGCACACTCGGCGGAAGGCGCAGGTGTGGCAGGGATCGTCTGATTCCGACATGGGGAAGCGGTCTTCGGTGGCGAGGTTTTGGTCCACATCGTCGAGGAGCGCGCGCATGGCGGCGACGGATTGGGCGATGGTTTGGCGGATGCGCTCGAAGTCGGATTCGGTGAATTGGTGGGCGATGGTTTCGCCAGTGCGCAGGTTGATTTCGGAGGGGAAGACGGTCGCGGGGTCGAGGTTCCACGTTTGGCTGGCATACCACGCATAGAGCGCGAGTTGTGCGCGGGTTTGCTCCAGATCGGCGCGGCCGGTTTTCCAGTCAATGACTTGCAGGCCTTCGCGGATGTGGAAGGCGCAGTCGAGTTGCACCCAAACCTTCACACCGTCCACTTCGAAGTGGCCCAGGCGTTCGATTTCCATCCAGTCATCGGGATGCAGCGAGTGCAGGGTTTGGAATATCTCGCTGTGATAGAATGTGGTGACGGCTTCGAGTGCGCGTTGGAAGACGCGCGCCCAGACCTCGTCCTCGACTTCGAGGTGGTCATATTCGTGTTCGAGCAGGCCGGGGATTTTCTTGGGGTTTTCCCAGTAGAGTCCTTCGCCCGAGTTTTGGAAATCAACTTGGAGGCGTTTGCCGAGCGCGCTGAGGGCGGCTTCTTCGCTGGGGGCGTTGCCGGTGGTGCGCAGGCTGGTGAGAATCCAGCGCAGGCAGTTGTGCACGAGCGTGCCGGCCCACATTTGGCGCGTCATGAGTTGTTTGAGGACGTAGAGCGTGCGCTCTCTTGAGTTGGGCTTCGCGCTCCAGCCGCCCCATGCGCCGTAATAGGAGTAGAAGTATTTGCGCGGGCATTCCGCGAATACTTCGCCGCGCGATTTGGACCAGGAAAATTCGTTGCGTAGGTCGGCCATGTGCGAACTATGCCAGCGCAGTGCGGATTGTCCACTGCTCATCCGCGCGGCTGCGGCGCGCGATGCTCAGCGGTGACGCCAGACAGTGAGGTCCGATTGCGCGCGTGGGCCCGGCGTCATGATGCTGAAGAGATAGCCGGCGCTGAGCGCGACGCCGAGGGAGAGGGGGAAGTAGTAGATCCAGTGGATATCGGTTCGATATTGGACCCAGAGATTTGCGGCGACGGCGAGCGCGGAGGCGAACAGCCAGGGGGCGAAGCGGGCGCGTTGGGTGAGCATGCCGAGGAGGAAGATGGCGAGGATGGGCGCGTTGAATAGGCTGATGATGCTGGTGTAGGCCTTGAGCAGGTGGCCGAAGCTCGACACGTAGAATGCGGCTGCGGTCGCCAGTGCGCCGAGTGCGAAGGTGAGAATGCGGGCGAGGCGGACATCGCGCGCATCGTCGCCGGGCACTTGGCGGAGCGGCTTCACGAAGTCGTGCACGATGACCGTGGAGATGCAGTTGATGCCGGAGTCCATGCTGGACATGGCGGCGGCGAAGAGCGCGGTGATGAGCAGGCCGGAGATGCCGTTGGGGAGCGCATGGATGATGTAGTAGGGAAGAATCTGATCCCGCGGCAGCCCGGTGGGCAGGCGATCGGGGAACGATTCGTGGTAGGCGAAGAGGCCGAGGCCGATGAAGAGAAGGAGACCGATGATGGTGAAGTCCACCACGGCGTTGAAAATCAGCGCTTTGGTCACACCTCGCATGGAGGGGACTGCGAGCATTCGCTGTACGGTCGTTTGGTCGGTGCCGTAATCCTGCATCATTTGGAAAAAGTAGGAAATGGCGACAATTGCCGCGCCCATGGTGTGCAGGCTGAACGACCAATCGAACACGTGCAGGCGGCCGGTTTCCGCGGCGAGCTTCATGATGCCCGCCGCGCCATCGGGAACATTTTGGAAGAATGTGACAACGAGCCAGATTGCGCCGCCGATCATGACGATGAATTGAACGACATCCGTCCAAATGACCGCGGCGAGGCCGCCGAGGGTTGTATAAATTGTCGCGAGCAGTCCAATGGCGAGGATGCAGACGGAGAGCGGGATGCCGGAGACGACCGACATGGCCAGGGCTGGCGCATAGATCACGGTGCCCAGCCACCCGAGGCGCGCGAGGATGAACAGCGCGGAGACGGCAAATCGCGCGGGGCGACCGAAGCGAAGGTGGACATATTCGTAGGAAGTGGTCACGCGCAGGCGCATGTAGAATGGATAGAAGAGAAAAATGAGGACGGGCGCGAGCAGCGGGCTCACGAGGCTGACGACGAGGAAGGCGATGTTCTCCGCATAGGCCGAGGCGGGCAGCGCGATGAAGGTGATGGCGCTGGTGAGCGAGGCATACATGCTCATGGCGACGGCGAGCCAGGGCATTTTTCGTCCGGCGAGGAAGAAGTCCTCGGTGGTCTTTTGCTTTCCTGCGAAGAGGACGCCGATCGCGATCATGGCGATCAGATAGACGGCGAGAATGGTGTAGTTGAGGACGCTAAAGGATGCGTGTTCGGGCATGGAGTGGATCAATCCGTTTCGCTTGTGGGCGTGTCGTTTGTTGCGCTGGGAAAGGAGAGCGTGAGTTCCTGGCGGAGGTGGTCGCTGAGGGCCGATGCGCGCAGTTGGTAGGAATAGACCGTGATGTTGGATGAGACCCATGCGTGATCAATGGAATAGACCGGGATCGGCAGGGGCCATGAATAGGGCCAGCCTCGCCCGCCGATTTCGTAGGCGTGCCGCATTTCCTTGCGGAGCGAATCGAGCGCGTGCGAATCGCGGAGGGTATTGAAGTCGCCGACGAGGAGGAGCGGGTGTTTTTCCGGGCGCTCGCGGATCCAATTGACCATGGCGCCGAGAATGGGTCCGCGCGCCAGGGCTGGGTGCGAGAGCACATCAAGCATGACGAGATCGAGCGGGCCGGATGGGGTATCCACGCGCGCCCACCAGGAGCGGCTGTGGGGGATGGAGATGGTGCCTTGCGGCTCGAAGGGATAGCGAGAGAGTACGGCCATTCCTTGATCTTGAAAGACGTATGGGAGTCCGAGCGCGCGCTCGACGCGTTCGGGCAGGTCTTTTGCGAAGCGTGCCTCGACCAAAACGACGAGGTCGAGGTTGTCCTGCGCGAGTTCTTGCAGGATGGCATCGTATCCAAAAATGGTGTGCGCGACGTTCCAGTGTCCTGCGCGAATCGCGGTGGTGGGCGCTGGCTGTGGGCGGTGCCATCGCGAATCCAGCACAAAGACCTTCGTCAGTGCGAGCAGGGTGATGGCGAGCGTCGCTATGCTGCGGAGGCGGCCCGCGCGGTGCATACGGAGAATGAGGTCAATCGTGCCCCAGGTCGCGATGAAGGGGGCGGGGATGTAGTAGAGCCAGAGCCAGGGGCGCTGCGCTTCGCCGAGATACCAGCCGAGAATCCAGAGGAGTCCGACAACGGGAAAGACAATGCGGCGCGAGGTGCGAAGGGTGGCGCTTAGCAGCTTCATGGGAGTTCCGGCCACGTGAGCGCGATGCGTTGGCGCAGATGTGGCGAGTGCGGCGAGCTGCGGTAGGCGGCGGCGATGACGTCGAGGTTCGAGGTGACCCAAATATCGTCGCGCGTGTAGAGGGGCAGCGGGGACGGCCAGGAGTAAGGCCAGCCGTAGCCGGCAACTTCATAGGCGGGGCGGAGAAACTCGCGGAGTGGTTCCCAGATGGCATCCGTTCGGCTGCGATTCTGTCCGCCGGCGATAATGAGGGGGACACGTGCGGGCCGCGCGCTAAGCCAGGAATCGAGTGCGGCGACTGCGGCGGATGAAATCGGATACTCGCCCGCATCGAGCGCGAGGATCTGCACGGGGCCCTGCGGCGCGGCGATCTCGACGAGAACCGTGTGGGTGTCGGGAGGGAGCGGGTCTTCGCGTTTCTGCAGTGGATACCGAGAAAGGATATACGTTTGGTTTTCCACAAGGGTGTAGGTCAAATGGAGCTGTCTGCGCTGGCGGCGATCCATCTGCGTGAGGGTGGGGCGCGTCAGGACGAGGATGTGTGGCGGGTCTTCCTTGAGCAGCTCGGCGAGGACAGATTGCGAGGGGGTGTCGGTCGCTTGGGTCCATTGCGTGATGCGCAGGGTCTGCGCGTCTGGCGCGCCAATGCGGCGGCTCCCGCCACCGGCGTCGCGCCAGAAGCCGAGGATGAGTCCGGCGGTGATGCCGAGGAAGATGAGCTTTTGTGTGCGCCGCCGATTTCGAGAAAAGAATATCCACCAGAGCAGCGCGGACAGCAGGGCGACGGGCATGGGCATGACGCGCGTCCATTGTGGCGCGTCCGCGGCGAGCATCGGCCACCAACCGGCGAGTCCCCAGAGGCTGAGCAGCGCCAGAAGCGCCGGGGCTATGCGGGGGTGGAGGCGCACAGACGAGCCCGCGTTCATAGCAGATTCGCGGCGAGTTCCGCGACTTCCGAGCGAACGCCGCGGCCGAGCACGATATGCGCTGCGATGCCGTGTGGGCGAAACTTTTCAACGACTGTGGAGAGCCCGTTCGACATGCTGTCGAGAAAGGGATTGTCAATTTGATAGATATCGCCGGTGAGCACGATTTTTGTGCCGGGCCCGACGCGGGTGAGGACCGTTTTGGCTTCGAGCGGGGTCAGGTTTTGCGCCTCGTCCACCACGATGAACTGATTGGGAATGCTCCGTCCGCGGATGTAAGTGAGCGGTTCAATGCCGATCCGATCTTCCTCGTGGTTTCCGTCTTTGTTGCGCTTCCAGTTTCGATTGCCGTTGGAGAGGAAGTCGAGGGCGTCGTAGATGGGCTGCATCCACGGGGTGAGTTTTTCTTCGAGTGTGCCGGGCAGGTATCCGATGTCTTTGCCCATTGGCACGGTGGGGCGACAGATCAGCATGCGGCGGTAGCGTTTTTCCAGCATGGTTTTGAAGACGGCGGCCGCGACGGCGAGGAGGGTCTTGCCGGTGCCGGCTTTCCCGATGATGGTGACGACTTTGATGTCGTCGTTCAGAAGCGCGTCCATCGCGTAGTGTTGCTCTTTGTTGCGCGGGAGGACGGGTTTGACGCCGTCGGGTGTGGGGATGAGCGGAACGAGGGCATTTGCAGCGGCGTCGTGGCGGACCAGAATGGTGTGCGTCGGATCTTCGGCGGCGCGGAGCAGGACGTATTCGTTGGGAGAGAAAGAGGTTCCGTCCGGCGGGGCAATTCGACCTTCGCGGCGGAAGGTGTCGAGCAATTCGTTCGACGCGAAGTGTTCGGTGTGGCCGGTGTAGAGTTCGTCCACATCCACGCGGTCGCTGCGATAGTCCTCTGCATCGAGGCCGAGCGCGTCGGCTTTGAGGCGCAGGTTGATGTCTTTCGTGACGACGATGCATCGGGGTTTGCCCGGTTTCCGCATTTGCACGGCGAGTTCGAGGATTTGGTCGTCGGCGGTTGTTGAGCCGTTGTTGACGTGTGCGCCGGGGAATGCGATGCGGAGGGTGCCGCCGTGCGGCAGGTCCACGCCCTTGTTCAGTTTTCGCTGCTGGCGAAGTTCGTCGAGCAGGCGAGAGACGTGGCGCGCATTGCGGCCGAGCTCAGTTTGGTCTTTCTTGAAGTGGTCAATTTCCTCAATGACCTTGAGCGGGATGATGATGTTGTTGTCTTGGAAGCGCTGGATGGCGGTGGCTTCGTGCAGCAGAACATTTGTGTCGAGGATAAAGTTTTTCTTCATGCCCCCGTGCGCCTCCTGTTGTTAGAGCCAGTTCTTTCGCCGCAGTATCCAATAAATTGCCGCCGTGACGACAGCATTTAGCGCCAAAATAATCAGGTGCGACCAGGGCCACGGCGGCCAGTCTTCATTGGGCCAGTGCTGGACGTTCATGCCGTAAAAGCTGGTGATGGCCACGAGGGGAAGGGAGAGGGTCGCCAGCACGGTCAACACTTTCACGACCTGGTTGGTTTCCGCCTGTTGCATGTTCAATTGGACAGTGATCAGGTTGGTGAGTGAGTCGCGATAGGACTCGGTCTGTCCGGCGAGGCGGATGAGGGCGTCTTGCAGGTCGCGGAAATAGGGGAGCAGGTGCGCGCGGATGATTTTGAATTCGCCGCGAGCAATGCGCGACATCACTTCGCGCTGCGCGGCGACGATGGAGCGCAAGCGCGAGACCTCGTCTTTGAGGTGAAGCACATCGGGGAGGAAGGTGCGGGACTTGGTGTCAATCGCGGCGCGCTCCATTTCTTCGATGTCGAAGGAGAGGCGTTCGGTGGAGGGGTTGTATTGATCGAGCAGCATGTCGAGCAGCGTGTAGGTGAGGCGATCCGGCGCTCGCGCGACGCCTGCGGAGTGCTTGAGGACGCGCTCAATGGTCAGATCAATGCTCCGCATCGGGTCGTCGTGATAGGTGACGAGGAAGTTTTTTCCAATGAAGAGGTTCAGCTCATTCATTCGGAAGCAGCGCTCTTTCGCGGAATAGTCCACGGCGTGCATGACGAGGAAGAGATAGGTTTCATATTCCTCGACCTTGGGGTGTTCGGAGGGGGAGATACAGTCCTCGATGACGAGGGGGTGGAAGTTGAACATGCTTTCCAGCAGTTCCTTGGTTTCCTCCGGCGTGGCGCGCTCGAGGTCAACCCAGATTTGCGCGTCGTCGTCTATGAGCATCACGCGGAGGAAGTCGAGGCCGAGGTCCTGACCCACGAGTTTTCCCTGGCTGAATACAAACGAACGAATCATGGCGCGCTGTGATGATGGGTCTTTTTTCGATCGCGGTCAGCGTGCGCCGCAGGTGCGCGTTTGGCAAGGTGAAATTGCTCGCGCACGCAGAACAAATGGTCGAGCTGAGATTAGAGGTTCACGTAGCGGAAGCCCAGCTTGCGCGCCTCGGGTCCTGAGAAGAAACTCTTCACGTCCACCAGCACGGGCGTTCGACATTTCTTGCGCAGCGCGGCGAGCTTGAGCGAGCGGAAGGCATCGTGACCATTGATCAAGATGATGGCATCGAGTTCGCGCGCTTGCTGGGGCGGTGTGGTTTGCAGGTCGAAGTATTTCTGGATTTGCTCGGGAGTGCCCATCGGCTCCCACGTGGTGACGTCGCAGCCGAAGCCGCGCAGGTAGGCGACGACATCTTCTGCACGGGTATTGCGGAAGTCCGGCACGTTCTCCTTGAACGTCATGCCGAGTATCCAGATGCGCGCGTTCTTGGGCAGTCGCCCTGCCGCGACCATTTCGCGGATGCAGAGATCGCCGACGTAGGCGCCCATGGAGTCGTTGATCCGGCGTCCGGCGAGAATGACTTCGGGGTGATAGCCCAGCGCCAACGCGCGGTGGGTGAGATAGTAGGGGTCCACGCCGATGCAGTGTCCACCGACGAGGCCGGGGTGATATTTGTGAAAGTTCCACTTGGTGGCGGAGGCCTCAATCACATCGCGCGTGTTGATGCCGATGCGCGCGAAGATCTTCGAGAGTTCATTCATCAGCGCGATGTTGAGGTCGCGCTGCACGTTCTCGATCACTTTGGCCGCCTCGGCCGTCTTGATGTTGGCCGCGCGGTGGACGCCCGCCTTGATGATGGAACCATACACCGCGGCGCAGCGATCGAGAGCTTTTGCATCGTGGCCGCTGACGACTTTTACGATTGTGGTGACAGTGTGTTTCTTGTCGCCCGGATTGATGCGTTCGGGGGAATAGCCGAGTTGGAAATCGCCGAGTTTGAGGCCGGACTCCTGCTCGAGGATCGGCAGACAGGTTTCTTCCGTGACGCCGGGATAGACCGTGCTTTCGTACACGACCATCATGCCGCGCTTCAGGATGCGGCCGACAGTGGTGGACGATTTGACGAGCGGGTCGAGGTCCGGTTCCTTCGCGACGTTCACGGGCGTAGGTACGGCGACGACGATAAATGTGCAGGCGGCGAGGTCCTGAGGATTGTCCGTGAACGTCAGGTTGCGGTGCCGCAAATCGGCTGCAGTGGTTTCGCCCGTGTGATCGCTGCCGCTCTTGAGCTCCGCGATGCGCGCGGGCTTCGCGTCGAAACCGACCACGCGATATTTTTTCGAGAACGCAATCGCCAGAGGAAGGCCGACATAGCCCAGTCCGACGAGTCCGATGATTTCCTGCCGTTTCGCTTTGGCCATAAACTCCTCGCTTGCGGTGTGATGCCCCGCGGATGGGATAAGGTACAGAGGTTGGAAATTGGGGAAAGCAATTTTTCCAATCCTGGGAAATTGAGGGCCGCGCGGCTTCCAAGGATTGGAAGTTCAGGGGGGGATCAGCTCGATCCCGTTTTCAAGAGGCGGTCAATGAGGACAAAGGCCAGCGCGGCGCGCTCGTTGCGGCTGAGTTTCTCTTCCAACGCGGCGATTTCGGCCTGAATCCGGGGCGCGGATTGCGGGTCATCGTTCGCGAGGCGAAAGGCGTTCTTGAGTTGGCTCTCGTTGATGCAATAGACGGATTCGCCGCCGAGCAGTTCTATGGGGCGGGTGGACATGGTGGCTAGACTGCGAAGGAAGAGCCGCAGCCGCAGGCTTTCGTCGCTTTCGGATTCTTGAAACGGAAGCCGGCGGAGATGAGGTCGTCGGAATAGTCAATTTCAAGGCCGTCCAGGAACATCGCGCTGCCGGGGTCGGCGACGATGCAGAGATCGCTTTCCTCGAAGAGGACCTGGTCGGAATCCGCGCGCGAATTGTCAATGCAGGCGGTGTAGGTCATGCCCGAGCATCCGCCGGAGGTGACGGAGATGCGCAGAAAGTTCGGTTGGGCGACCTCCAGTTTTGCCAACTCTTGCTTTGCCTTGTCTGAAATATGAATCGCCATAAATCCCCTCGAAAACTAGCCCCATTTGCAAAGGCGAGAGACGTTACGCCGGAAGGGTAGGCGTGTCAAGGCGCCCAGTCGAAAGAGCGGCTCAGCAATCATGGCTCAAGAGGAGATAATTGTCGCAATAGTCGTTCGGATTGAGTACACGGGAGCACCGCTAGTTGGGAGGATTAGCGGCGGCCGTACCTGCGACGAGTGGGGCGACTGTTCTTTGTTGAGACATGCCAGATATTCATTTTCGATGCTCTTCGTGTCAGAAGAAGTTGGCGGTGGATAGCCGCGCGGTTGGTCAGGAGTTTCCGTGTCCGGATTGCGGAGCTATGCTCGCCGTGCCCGAGGCGAGCTTGAGGTGGAATTGCGCGTGCGGAGTCGAGTTGCTCGCGCCGGCTGCGGGAGCTGATCGCGCGGTTGAGTGTCTCGCCTGCGGGCGAGATTCGATCCCTCCCGCGCAAGCAAAGCCGGATGAGTCGCGTCCCAAACTTCAGTTGCGGCGTGGCTATGGCGCCAGTGCCAGCAATCAGGCGCGGGAGTGTCCATCGTGCCACCATTCGCTGCCGCAGGACTCTGTATTTTGTACTTCGTGCGGGCTGAATCTTCAGACCGGCAAACGCCAGCGTGCGGCGCGTAGGCAAGTTCGATTGCCCGTGGTGCCGTGGGGTGGATTGTTCAAGTTGGCGCTATTGGTGTGTGTGCTCTATTTTGGGTACACATATCGGACGCAAGGTTGGCAGTGGGCGCAGGATGTGTACCACCGTTTCAAGGCTAGGGCTCCACGTGAAGTAGTGGAGAACTGTGCAGTCTGCATGGGCTACGGAACAGTCAAGTGTCCGGATTGTGGCGGTCGCGGATCGGTTGAGCGAACGACGTCCAAGCCGTGTGACTTTTGCCATGGCACGGGGCAGCATCAGAAGCGGTTCAGCAGCACCCCGGCTATGTGTCCCAGTTGCAAAGGGAGTGGCTGGGTGAAAGAATCTGGATTCGCAACCTGCGAAACCTGTGGCGGTGCGACTGTGATTAGCTGCAGGGCCTGTGGTGGGAAGGGCAAAATAACAAAGACGATTTGAGCTTGGGCATCGAGGGCTGAATAGCTGAATCCTCTCATGGGCTGAGCGCGATTGGATAGGTTTGCGCTTGATGAGAAAGGGGGCTTGGCCATCAACTTGGCGTATGGATTCGCGACCGCAAATCATCTGTTTGACGCCGGTTCTGAACGAGGCGTGGATTCTGGAGAAGTTTCTCGCCTGCGCTTCACTTTGGGCGGATCGGATTGTTGTGGCGGATGGTGGCTCTAGTGATGAGTCGCTGGAAATTGCTTCGCGGTGCGAGCGCGCGATTGTGGTGCATAACCGGGCGGGCGGGATTGATGAAGAGGCGCGGCAGCGCCTGCTCATTGATACGGCGCGCGAGATTCCCGGGCCCAAGATTTTGGTCGCGCTGGATGCGGACGAGTTCCTCACGGCAGATTTTGAGCGTTCGCCCGAGTGGCAGACTATTTTGACAGCGCCGCCGGGAACGCTCTTTCAGTTTCGGAGTATCAATCTCTTGCCGGGCTTTCAGCGCGCGTGGATAGCGGATGGCTCGGCTGCTGCGTATGTGGACGATGGGCGCGAGCACGTCGGTCGGCACATCCACGGTCCGCGACTTCCGCGCCCGCCGAATGAGCGACGGATACGGCTGAATGACATCGGTGTTTTGCACTATCAGTATGTGGATTGGCCCCGCATGGAGAGCAAGCATGTGTGGTATCAGTGTTATGAATGCCTGCGCTATCCGGAAAAGCGCACCGTTGAACTGTTTCGGAAGTATCACCACATGTATTGCTTTCGGCATCGGCCGAAGTTGACGATTCCGGTTGAGAGCCGCTGGTTCGAGCGATATGAACGCGCGGGTGTTGCGATGAGAGAAATGCGTTCGATGGTTCCGTGGTGGGATGAGGCCGTCGTTGAAATGATGATGGAGCAGGGGGCGCGCGCGTTAGCGCGGGCGGCCATTTGGGGTCGCGATTGGGCGGCGTGCGCGGCTCCGCACCACGCGGGTCGCGAGGCGGAGTTGCGCGATCCTCGGACGATGCGCGAACGCGCGCTTCACGCCTATTTGCATGCGACTCAAGACTGGCCCGATCGCGCGCCGGTGAAGCTGATTGATTATACGCTCCGCGCGCTCGGCGCGTGAAGGCGCGTTGATTCGCGGCGCACTCGACGAGTGGGTGGCGGCCGGTGTAATATGGGGCCGGTGGGGGAGAAAGGATTGGCGTTTGGTGGCGATGACGAGGGCTTGTGCGGCTCCAAGGTGAGCGAGTCGCTCGATTGAGTTCATCGCTGCTGGCGTTGGACGGCGCGTAGTTGTGCAAAGGTATTTCTCCACCGGCTTCTTCTTGGTTTCCTGGGCGCTGGCTCTCACGCCTGTTCGCGCGGCGACGCGCTATGACGGCGATGGTGTGCCGACGGCCCGACTGGAGCAGCAGCGCTGGCTCATCAATCGCGCGCGCTTTGCGCCGGAGCGGGAGGCGGATCGCCTCAGTCTAACCAACACCTCGCCGGGCGGGCACCCGAACTACGATGTGTGCGAGGACTCAGATGGCGCGAACGATTTCGGTACTACGACCAATCAGTGGGCGACGTGGGTGGCGTCGAAGCCGCCCCTCGCTCCGAATGCGCGTTTGAGCCAGGCTGCTCAAAAGCATTCGCAAGATATGGCGGAAGTCGGATTGCTTACGCACAGCAGTCCCTCGAGCAATTACTATCCTCTTAACAGTGAGCCCTATCAACGCCATGCGGCGGAGGGGTACACGAACGCGATTGTGGGCTACTACGAGAATATCTTTTATGCGTACGCGGGCGATTGGAGTTCGTATCCATCGAATGCGATTTTGTCGCCGGATATTCACGACTGGTTCTTTGTGGACACGGGCATTGTGGATCGCGGCCATCGGCAGGCGATCCTCAACGCGACGGCGCGCGAGATTGGGTTGGGCCATCAACAGGCCCGAGCTTTTGAGAGCCCCTACTATGTGACGCGCGATTACGATGCGCAGGACTACGGGCGGGAGAGTTCGAATTGTTTTTTCACCGGCACGCTGTTTTACGACGCGAATACCAACGCGATCTACGACGAGGGGGAGGGCGTTGGCGGAATCGAGGTTCATTTGTGGCGCAGCGATGGTCAGGAGGCCGCGTGGTATGACGTTTCGGAGGCGTGCGGCAGCTTTGCTGTGCCGCTCAACGGCTTGTCGGGCGGCGAGACGATTGCGATTGAGCTGCGCAATGCGAGCGGCGGCGCGCGCCAGTTGAGCATTCCACTGGGATACGAAACGCTCGGCGCTTTGCATCTGACGAACGGTGAGTCGCGGGTGTTTGGCACGTTCACGCGGGCGGTCGGGGCGGTCAACGCGGGATTTCGCCAGTCGAGCCCGCTGTTTCGCGGGGTGAGTGCGAGCGCGGGGGGCGGCGTAGTGCAAATCCAATTTCAGGCGCTAGTCGGAGTGGAATATCGCATCGAGTCCAGTGCGCAGCTCGTTCCTGCGCCGAGCTGGACTCCGCTGGCAACGGTGACGGCCGTTTCGGCGCAAGTCAGCGTCACTGACACCAATGTGGCTGGCGGCCAGTTCTATCGCGCGTTCCTGCGCGCTCCGTGATGCTTTCCCGCGCGTGTGGGATGCCTCTATAACCGGACGTAATAGTCCGAAATATAACCACTTGAAAGAAAAGATGTTTTGTTGATAGTTGGGTTGACAATCGGGACACGTGTTTTAGTATTCGCAACGGAGGATGCGAGATGAAAAGAACTGACCGTTTTGGCTTGGGCGTGTTGGTGTGTGGGCTCTTGTTTTCTGTGCAGCCGTGTATTCAGGCACAGGAGACGGAGATTCGGC
>WBZO01005457.1_pt1 | contig 12956 bp, 10 predicted proteins | sample 5204261 | NCBI WGS metagenome assembly WBZO01 (sample SAMN12412400, study PRJNA552823) | activated sludge metagenome | isolation source: activated sludge from anammox sidestream of wastewater treatment plant... | place: USA: North Carolina | collected 2017-09
TGTTTATTAAAATATTCAATATAAGATAGCACTTGCCCTTCTCTAAAGACATTCAAAAAGCCGCTGGACCAAAAGTCCGGTTGGTCATAACCCAGAGCAACAGGGATTTGCTTAGAGATCAGCATAATGCCTATAGCTGCCAGCATTCCTTTAATAACTGCTGAAGGAAAATAATTGGCGATCGTTCCCAATTTGAATATCCCCAATAATAATTGAAAAAGGCCGGCGATCATTACCGACAATATAAAGACCCGGTAATCGCCCATTGAAATAATATATGAAGCGACTACGGTGGTGAGACCCGCCGCCGGTCCGGATACGCTCAACGGAGATCCGCTGATCAAAGAAATTACAATACCTCCGATAACACCCGAAAATATCCCAGCATATAACGGAGCACCCGATGCCAATGCGATACCAAGGCAAAGAGGCAGTGCGACTAAAAAGACTGAAATGCCGGCAGGAAGATCATGTTTCAGCCATATAAGTCTGTAGTATTTTATTTTTCTCCTCATAAAAAATTGCGCAAAGATAATTGTTTAACCCGCATGTTCTAATTAGCCAAAGGCCAGTGATTTCTTTATTGATCTTTGATCAAATTTCCGGGCATGATTCAAAGAGTATGGAAAACGATTTTAATACTCTTTATAATAACAAATGCACTTCTCTATTTCTTCTTAATTTCATTCTTTAAAAAAGCCTGTTATGTCAAAAGTGAAATTTCTCTTCGCCATAATGACGATACTAATTACCGGATCTGCAAGGTCTCAATCTCCTTCCTTTATCAAAGACAGCCTGGACAGTTATATTGAAAGAGGAATGAAACAATGGCAGATTCCCGGACTTGCCATTACCATCGTGAAAGACGGGAAAGTTGTGGCTATAAAAGGATTTGGAGTTCGTGAATGAGGAAAAGAAGATAAGGTGGATGAAAACACTTTGTTCATCATCGCTTCCAATTCCAAACTGTTTACCGGCACCTCGCTTGCCAAACTTGATTTTGAAAGAAAACTTACTTTGAATGATAAAGTGACCCAATACATTCCCTGGTTCCGCTTATACGACAGCAATGCAACCCGGATGGTGAACATCCGCGATCTTCTTTGCCACCGCCTCGGCACCAAGACTTTCCAGGGAGATCTTGCATTCTGGGATTCCAATTTCCCGAAAGATTCCATCATCTGGAAAATGCGCTACCTGAAACCACCGGGAGTTTTCCGCCAGGACTTTGGATACTGCAATTCTGCATTTATGGTAGCAGGCAGGATACTGGAAAAAGTGACCGGTGACAGCTGGGATGATTATGTAAAACAAAATATCCTTGACCCTCTCGGGATGAACAATACCTATACCAGCACAGATGGCATAGCCAAAAGGAACAATGTAGCATTACCGCACACCAATCAATTCAGCAGCATCACTACCCTGCCTTTTGATCAGGTGGACAACCTCGGCCCGGCCACCAGTATAGTAAGCTGTGTGAAAGACCTCAGCAAATGGCTGCTGATGCAGCTGGACAGCGGACGTTATGAAGGAAAACGAATTTTACCCTGGCAGGTATTGCAGCAGACAAGGAACGGGAATACCATCGTCGGTTCTCAGAGATCACCTTTTTATCCGACCCACATGAGATTATATGGTCTCGGACTTTTTATGACCGATTATGCGGGCAAACAGGTGTACTGGCATACGGGCGGTGCATTTGGCATGGTGACCAATGTATGTTTCGTGCCCGAAGAGAATCTCGGCATCAGCATACTGACCAACAACGATAATCAAAGTTTTTTTGAAGCATTGCGTTATCAGATACTCGATGCTTATCTCGGAGTCCCTTATACCGACCGCAGCAAATTCCTGTTTGGGTATTTTGAACAAAACAAAAAACAGGCCGATGCAGATCTGGCTCTTATGAAAAAGAAAGTGGATCAGCATAATCAACCGGATACAAAACTGGAAGACTACACAGGAGATTACTTCAATACGCTGATGGGAAAGATCACGATCGCAAAGAGCGGCAATATGCTCATCTGCCATTTTGATCATCATCCTGACCTTATCGGTTATATGGAATACATGAACAATAATGAATTCAGGATGACCTATTCAAATATCGGGTATGGCATTTATCCGGCTAAATTCACAATGAAAGAAGGCAAGCCCTGGGCAGTGGAGATCAAAGGCAATGATGCCGTTGATTATGACTCCTATCTTTTTGTACGAGATCCGCAAGGACTGGTGGTTCAATAAATGATCGTGTTACCTGAAGAAAAAGATTATGGCCGGAAGTTAAGAGTGTTTACAGTTCAGGACTTCTTTTCAGAGGTTTTCAGTTGTTCCTTCGCCCAGGCGTCTTTTAAAGTGACAGTGCGGTTGAAGATGTATTTACCGTTTGCTGAATCTTTATCCAGGCAATAATAACCCTTTCTCAAAAATTGAAAATGCTCCCCCGGTTCAGCAGACAGCAAAGAAGGTTCTGCGAATCCTTTTACCACTTTCAATGAGTGTTCATTGATGTAATCCTTAAAATCGCCTTCTTCACTTGCCGGATCTTCCACTTTGAATAAACGGTCATACTCCCTCACTTCCACTTCCACGGCATCTCTTACATTTACCCAATGCAGGGTGCCTTTCACTTTTACTCCTGAAGTATCATGGCCGCTATGGCTTTCAGGTAAGTAAGTGCAATGCAGTTCCGAAACTCTTCCATCCGCTTCTTTGATCACTTCATCACACCTGATTATGTAAGCGCTTTTCAATCGTACCATTTGTCCGGGAGCCAGCCTGAAATATTTCTTAGGAGGATTTTCCATGAAATCATCCCGTTCTATGTAGATCTCTTTTCCGAAAGGTATTTCCCTGGCACCTGCTGTTTCATTTTCAGGATTATTTTCACTTTTCACTTTTTCATCCCCGCTTTCCGGATAATTGGTGATAACAACTTTTACCGGATCAAACACCACCATTCTTCTCAGCGCCACTTTGTTCAAATGTTCCCTGGCACAAAATTCCAGCAGGCCTACATCCACCAGGTTCTCTCTTTTGGCCACTCCTATCCTGTCGCAAAAATCACGGATGCTTTCAGGAGTATATCCTCTTCTTCTTAATCCGCTGATCGTTGGCATGCGGGGATCATCCCATCCTGTCACATATTTTTCATTGACCAGTTGCAATAATTTTCTTTTGCTGGTAACGGTGTAATTGATATTACGGCGTGCAAACTCGTATTGATGTGAAGGATAGATCTCCAGTTTTTCGATGAGCCAGTCATATAGCTCACGATGAGGAACGAACTCCAGCGTGCAAATAGAATGGGTGACGTTTTCAATGGAATCACTTTGGCCATGTGCCATGTCGTACATCGGGTAAATACACCATTTATCGCCGGTGCGATGATGACGGGCATGTTTGATACGGTACAATACGGGATCACGCATCAGCATGTTGGGATGAGCCATATCGATCCTGGCTCTTAATGTGCGGCTGCCATCCGGAAATTCCCCTGCTTTCATTCTTTCAAAAAGGCCCAGGTTCTCTTCTATGGTTCTGTTTCTGTAAATACTTTCCTTTCCCGGTTCGGTAGGTGTTCCTTTCATGCTTGCGATCTCTTCACTGCTGCTGTCATCTACATAGGCTAATCCTTTTTTGATAAGGGTTACGGCATACTCATAAAGCTGATCAAAATAATCTGAGGCATAGCGTTCATTCTTCCACTCAAAGCCCAGCCAGTGCACATCTTCTTTAATACTTTCCACATATTCCGTTTCTTCAGTTACGGGGTTAGTGTCATCAAACCTTAAGTTGGTATAACCGGGGTATTTCTGTGTCAATCCGAAATTCAGGCAAATACTGCTGGCATGGCCGATATGCAAATAACCGTTCGGCTCCGGCGGAAAACGGGTCACAATGCTTTTATACTTTCCGCTTTTCAGGTCTTCCTCGATGATCTCTTCCAAAAAATTCAGTGATGTATCTTCTGCTGGCATAAGTGTGCAAAGATAAGAATTAAGCCGAAGGCATTTTAGAAGTCTATCCGGTTTTGAGCCGGAAAATTGCCCGGATCAATTCTGCAATGAAAATAAAAGCTAAAGAAATTGAAAAGAAAAAGGGCTGCCTGAAAAAGCAGCCCGTAAAAACTACTATGAGATACTATACAGATTTTCTAAAGCCGGCCTTATTAATGCCTTTCTGAAAATTTTATTTATTCTTTATCCCACCAAACTCTGGAAGTCATCTTATCGCCATCCTTTAAACCGGCAACAGCAGCATTATAGTTTGCACCGTTTACGGCAGGCTCATTGGTCGGATAAGTGAACCTGCGTGGTATAGTGCCATTGGTCACATTACCAAAATAATTGACCGGTGTCAGAACAGGAAATCCGCTTCTGCGCCAGTTGGCCCATGCTTCATACTCATCCATGAAAGTGGTGATATAATACTGAGTGTTGATCTGCTGAAGCGCATTGGCATCATCGTAGGGATTGGCTGTAAGATATGCAGATGCATCACCAGCAGTTAATGCTGCGCCGGTTTGATTCAATTGCAGTATAGCTGCAGTCACACCCGCATTATACAGCGTACCGGCCGTTGCAGAGATCCATCCTCTCTTAGCAGCTTCTGCCAGGAGCAGCATGGTTTCAGAGTAAGTAAGGAAAAAAGTTGGAGCCGTCACTCTTGCAAATGTGGTTCTGTTGACAATGGAATACTTGTTAACACTTCCCGGGTAATCAGGCTCGGAAGCAATTGGATTAGAGCCGCCACCGTCATAACCGTTAGGCATTCCGATCTGAATAGAAGGATCATTGTTTCCCATATCACTGCCATCACCCGGATCGGTTGCCACCGTTGCAATGTATCTTAACCGGGGATCATTTGTACTCTTCAGCATATTGACAAAGGTCTTGCTGAGTTTTGCAGCAGCAGGATCCACTACATCTAAAACCCATCCATTACCATTGGAAGGAGGGCTCCAGGGTTGATCCTCGTGATGTAACAAAGCATTATCGTCATTGGATGCAAAAACACCACCGGCATAAGCAGTGGCTACCCATTGCTGTGCTTTTGCAGCATCCACCTTTGTCAGGCGCATGGCTATGCGAACCATTTCTGAATAAGCAAACTTCTTCCATTTGCTTACATCACCACCGTAAACCAGGTCACCGCTTCCTATAGTATTAGGAGCGCTTGCATCCAAAGCTGTGGCAGCATCCTTCAGCTCATTTAACATATTATCATAAATATCAGCCTGCTTGTCATATACAGGAGAAGTGATTCCTTCCTTATATCCTAATCCTGCCTGTGTATAAGGAATATCTCCATACATATCAGTCATGCGTTGAAACTGGAACACTTTAAAGATGCGGGCAATGTTGTAAAAATTTGCAAACTCAGGTTTGTCTTTCACATTTTCAATCACATCCACAATGTTTTTGATACTGTTATTGAAATTTGCATCCCAATAAGCAGAATTGTACCCTGAGTTATACGTGTATTTATCTCCTGCCCAATACCCGGTGAGTGACGATATATGCTGTATCATGCATCCGGCGTAGATCAGGTTATTACGCCAGTCTTCATAAGCATTGCCATCACTGTTTCCCGAAGTAATCAGTTGGGCATTTGTGAACAGGTAATTATAATTCATATTGGCCGGCGACAGCTTGGTCGGGTCAATATTGATCTGTTCGAAATTCTTATCGCAGCTTGAGATTATAGAACTCAACGCTATAGTCAAGACTGCAAGTTTTTTAAATTTCATATTATCTCTTTTTAAGTTGAATTAAAATTTAAGGTTAAGGTTAAAGCCCAGGTTCCTGACCGGAGGATATCCGGAAAGTTCCAGGCCCTGACCATTGGTCGAGTTCAACTCAGATTCCGGGTCAATATTCGGTGTGTGTTTCATCAGGATCGCAAGATTGCGGCCTACCAATGAAAGTGAGGCACCTTTGATGAATGTTTTACCCAGAAGTTTTTGCGGCAGAGAATATGTTAAAGAAAGAGACCGCAGTTTTATGAAGCTTGCATCGTATACGAACTCCTCTGTTATATAGTTGGAACCGGAAGCCAGATCTGTATAATAAATTTGTGCGTTTACGCTCTTGGTATTTGTCTTACCATCTTCTGTGACACCTTTCCCGATTACACCGCCTTCTCTTCCCTCCAGGGTTGCCTTGTGCAATCCATACTCATACAACAGAAGATTGGTCTGTGAGTATATCTTGGCACCGTATTTAAAGTCGAACAGGAAAGAAAGCGTGAAATCTTTATAACGCAGATCGTTATTGAAACCGCCTGTTGTTTTATAAACACCGGAGCCAAGCGGTTGAAGATCTGTGGGGATCGGCTCACCATTGGCATCAAAGATCTTATTGCCATTAGCGTCTCTCTTGTATGCATATCCAACAATTTGAGAGTAAGGATAACCGACAATATTCTGAAGGTTCACGCCATTACCCCATCTTGGGAAAGCTCCTGCAATAACAATCGGGTTATTATCCGGAGGCGCCAGTTGCAATACTTTGTTGTTATTCAAAGCAAGGTTGAGGGTACTTTGCCAGCTGAAGTGTCCGGAGCTGACAGGAGTTCCATGTAATAATAACTCGACCCCTACATTTCTCAATTTTCCGATATTCACCACATTGCCACCATAACCGGAAGTCGGGCTGATGGTAACACCTAAAATATCATCAGATGTTCTCTTGTTATAGACTGCCAGGTCAAAGCCTACCCGGCTGCTCAGGAAATCCATGGTCAGACCGAACTCCTGCTCCTGTATCTTAACCGGCTTTAGAAAAGCATTGGGAATATCTGATTGATTGATGGCTCCGATAGGCTGGCCTCCTATTGAGAAGCCCTGCAAGCCATAGGTAAGCAAATTCCTGTAAGGATCGGTTCCGTTTGAAGAAATTGCATAAGAAGCTCTCAACTTACCGAAAGTTACAAAATCAGGAAGTTTGAATGCATCTGTAAATACAAAACTGGCGCTTACTGAAGGGTATAAGTAACTATTGGTCTTCGGATTTAAAGTAGAATACCAGTCATTACGTGCTGTTGCTGTAAGGAATAAGTAATTTTTATATCCAACATCAGCAGATCCGTAAACGGAGTTCACACGCATGTGCGAATAGCTGTAAGAAAATGGACGGTTGGTCACATTCGATACATCATAGAAGTAAGGTACATTAAAAGGGGCAGCACCAAAAACTCCGGATTGTGACCAGATATCATCCTGAATGTTTCCTCCGGCATTGGCATGAATGGAGAACTCACCAAATTTTTTATTGAAGTTCAGCATCCAGTTCGCATTGGTCTCATGATAATTCGTAGTGTATTGAGTGATATTACCACCGGCATTGTATCCGGTTCCGGTAGGGGTAATATTTCTTACATCATACGTATATCCATCCCTGCTTACCTGACCTTGCAAACTCAGCCAGTCAGTGAAATCATACTTTAATGTCAGTCCGCTTGTAAGACGGTTTCTGTTGGTTTTGTTCTGGAAATTATATGCTACGAAATACGGGTTGTTGAAGTATATATCAGATCCGGGCAACAATTCTGACCCGTCATCTTTCACCCTTGGTTTTAACCAGCGGATATCGAAAGATGGCGCAAGATATAAAGGCCCTGCAATCACATTACCGGGGGCATCAGAAAAAGATGCCCTGTTCTTCACATTCTCAATAATGTAATTCACTGTTGCAGTAGCATCCAATTTCCTGGTCACATGATAAGTGGTATTGAGATTGATACCCTGTTGTTGCATATTTGAATTTGGTATTACCGTCTTCATATGCAGATCCGATATACCCAGTCGGTAATTTACTTTATCACTGCTGCCGGATACCGAAACAGAAGCCTGGTTGGAAAGGCCTGTTTCAAAGAAATTTTTAAAATTGTCTTTAGCCGGCAGATAAGAATAGGTATCTCCTAAAAAGTTAACAGCACTGGATCCGTCCATTTTAGCGCCCCATCCATCATACGGCGCATCCAAAGCTGCAGCCTGGTTGCCCGGTTTCAATCCCTGCAAGCCCTGACCATATACCCACTGATAATTATCCCTGAGGTCAATCACTTTGTTTGCAGTAAAGTTGTTATTTACCGTAACATCAACTCCTCTTGATCTTGACCCTGATTTGGTAGTGATCAGTATAGCGCCATTACCACCTCTGTAACCATACAAGGCAGATGCAGCAACACCTTTCAACACCTGAATATTTTCAATATCATCAGGATTAATATTAGACAATCCATCACCAAAGTCGGCGCCACCCCATTGTCCGGCGCTTCCCTGGTTAGAGTTGTCATAAGGTATTCCGTCAACAACATACAAAGGCTGGTTATTTCCTCCCAGAGAGGAATTACCACGGATAGTAACACGGCTACTTCCCGAAGGACCGGTTGCTACACCGGCGACGTTGACACCCGCAACGAGACCGGTCAGTCCGTCGCCAAGGTTGGTAACTCTTGAGTTGACAAGTTTGGAACCATCAACATCGGTAGTAGAGTAACCAATGGATCTTTTTTGTTTTTTAATACCAAGGGCCGTAACCACCACTTCGTTAAGTGATTCTGTGGAAACTGTGAGCGTTGCCGTCACTGATGTTTGAGTGGCGCTAACAGGCACAACGGCTGTGGTATAGCCAACGAAGCTTACTTCCAGCTCTATGGCGCCTGCAGGAACGCTCAGGCTAAAGCTACCATCATTGGAGGTGACTGTTGAAATAGTTTTACCTCTAACCGTAACGGTAGCAGAAGCCAGCGGCTTGTTTTCGGAATCTTTAACTACACCCGTAATGGTCCTTGTTTGTGCAAAGACCTGGGCTGTAATTGAAAAAAGAAAAACGAAAAGAAGCAGCAAAAATTGGGGAGGGGGATACTTTCTCATCGAGTTTGTTTTTTGGTTATGAAATTTTATTTATGAATTATGGTTTCACATGTTATCATCCGCATTTGCCGCATTCACGCTCCGCTATTTGAACCTATGATGTCACTGCAGCTTTTGTCTTCTTCGATTTTGTCTTAGGCTTAACTCCATTCTTTACTTTACCCGTTTTACCAACAATAAAATCTTCATTTATATTTTCAATTACAAGGGCGGCAGCTCCCATCAGGCCCGCCTTATCTCCCAGCGATGATATTTCAATCGTAGTATTTTCAGCCAGCCTCGGGATGCAATACATATTCAAAGCCTGCTGCAAAGGAGCCAGCCATAATTTGCCGGCTACGGTACCTCTCCCGGTAAGAATGATCTGTCCCGGATTAATAATATGTATTAAAATGGCAACACCGCGGCCGATCTTAAATGCTGTATCCGATAATAACTCAACGGCAAACTTATCTCCGTGTATTGCCGCAGAAAATATTTTACTTAATGTGAGCAGTATATTGTCCAGCGATAAGCCTTTTAATACAGTAACCTTTCCTTCTTTAATTCCCTCTATGGCTTTTTCGGCTATTACGTACAGCGAAGCTTCAGTTTCCAGGCATCCTGCTTTTCCGCAATCACAGATCTTATTGCCTGAAAAAAGGGAAAGATGGCTGAACTCACCCGCAAAACCATTGTCTCCCCTGAATAACTCCCCATTCAGGATCATTCCAAGCCCGATACCCCATCCGATATTGATGACCATTACATTTTTCCTGTTCCTTGCGGTGCCCATTCTCAATTCTGCAAGAGCCATGACACTGGAATCGTTTTCTATAAAAACAGGCAAGCCCATTTTATTACTTAAAAAATCAACGATGCTGCCCTGAACATTTTTAAAGTAAGTGTGATTGACACCCCGGTTTGTATTGATGAATCCCGGCATTCCTACTCCAATCCCTGCAATTTTGCTTTTGGGAACGCCGGACTTTTTAATAAATGAATTGATAAAATCTGCTACTTTATCAGCGGCATCAGCATTGCCCTTCAGATCAAGCGGAAGTGTTTCTACAGAGCCAATGATCTTCTGGGTGGCATCAATTATTGCGGCCTGGGTGATGTGCTGATCCACCGCTACGGCGACAACGTAAAACTTGCTTTGAGCGAGGGAAAACATCTGTGGTCTTCTTCCCCCGGTGGAAGAAGCATAGCCGCTTTCAACGATCCAGCCTTCTTTGATAAGGTCATTAAGTATCTTACCGATCATTGGTTGGCTCTTTTGGATAACCGTAGCAATGTCTCCTGCCGACAGCACCCTTTTAAAAAACAGCTCCTTAATAATTTCTTTCTTATACTTAGCAGATCTTTCCAAAATACAGTCCTAAATGAGTACTAAAAGTAGGAGGATTTATTTAATTAATAAAAAAACTTTTATTTTTTTTTAACAAAGTGGGTATAACTTCAATAAATGTTTAATAACTAACAGGCTGATCAACAAAAGCTCTGCAGAAACAAGCAGCCCAACTTTACTCCATTTTTACCGGCTTAACCAAACTTCAGGGATACTTAGGAAAATATACATTTATACATTTTGTCCCGGATATGGATAAAAGTCAGCACGAAATCTTAGATAATCCTTCAAAAAAATTAATAATGAAATTCCAACCTGTCATATTATAATCTCTGCCCCGTTTGCAGGTTAGACCATCGCATTCATGAATATGCTGCTTTAATAGAGAGGAATTATTCATGTACCAAACCGTAATACCTTACATCAGGTATGGACTGTCCGGTAAATAATTATTATACGTCCGTAAAGCGGGAAGTGCTGAATCAGGAAAACGCAGTAAAATCAATTATCTATTTCATTATCAAAAAAGCCAAGACCGGAGAGTATCGCTGACGGCTCAGCATAGTTCAATAAAGTACTCTTGATAAGGCTCTCCAGTTCTTCACGTGTAGTGCAAAACGAAGCTTTGATAAGAGATAATTTGTAAGAGTTGATCTTGAAAAATGCCAGCCGGGCAACCTGCGCATTATGTTCATCCATGTATTGGAACTCTTCGGCAATATATGCCTGGTCGTTGTACAGTGGCTTGCTCATAGAGTCGAATTATTGGTTTTAAAAAGATATTGGATTACATTTTAACGAAAAGAAAACAATAAAATTGTAATCAGACATGATCAACAGATTCCGGTCTCCATAACATCAATATACCTGACTGATTCACACTATTTTGTAAATATCCAAACGAAAAATAATATGGGAAGCGTTTTTGTTTTCATGGAGCCCTTAAAATTGCGGTACTTCAAATTTCTTCTTAAAAAAGTATGATCCGGGAACCCCTGAACTTATCAAATGTTTGAACATAAGGATCTGCTTTGAAAATTCTATAATTATGAATTTCTTTTTGAAACTTAAATCGTTCTTACCGGTTTTTCTTTTGTGTACTTTCATACCTGTAGTTTCTTTTTCCCAACAGAAAAGGAATGATATCAAAATAATGATAAATAACAGGCAGTATATTTTCATTGCTCAGAATGCGATCACTCTGTCAGGCAGAAATATTGTCCTGAGTCCCGATAATGAACTTAAGGTCACACCCGATTCACTGATTGCTGATCTTCCCTATTTCGGCAGAGCCTATCAGGCACCCATGGATCCTGAAGATGCAGGGATAAATTTCACTTCGGTAAAATTTGATTACAAAACCAGGAAGGCAGGAAAAAACGGATGGAATGTTACCATCAATACAAAAGACCTTTCTGAGAACTATCAATTATCACTTCATGTTTCTTCTAATGGCTTTGCTACCCTCCAGGCAACAGGTACTTTCCGGCAGATGATCACTTTTAACGGTTATCTGAAAGAAAATACTTTTTCTAAGAGAGCATTTTAAATTTCCATTTAATTCAATTTTCACATTTCGCAATAATAATTGTCACTAACTTTTGAGGGTGAAATTAAAAGTTGCGGCCATATTTCTGTTTCTGAGTTTGTGCGGTCACGCATTTAGCCAAAATCTGAACGGTTATTGGAAAGGTACGCTGACCCTGAACGGTTGTTTTCAGGAAAATAATATTGAACTTCAAATTCACATCAAAGGAACTCATGCAACAGGTGACTCCTATCATTACCAGGATATAAATAATTATGTAAAGAAAAAATTTACGGGAAGCTATGATCCTTCTTCAAAAAAGATCATCCTCCAGGAAACGACAATCACAACTTATCATATCCCTGTACGCTGCGTGATCTGTATTAAAAAATTTGAACTGCAATACAATAAAACCGGAGAAATAGAAACGCTTAGCGGAAACTGGTCGGGCAATGTAGAGAATACCCTGGCAGATTGCCAGGGCGGTGCTATTTCTCTCTCCAGAGAAGTTCAGTCTGCCTTCAGGGAAATACCGGAGATAAAAGTGGATACAGGAACCATTCGTTTAGACTTCTACGATAACGGAATTGTGGATGGTGATTCCATTACTGTGCTGGTAAATAAAAAAGTGGCGGTGACCCATCAAATGCTCAGCGCAAAGCCCATAACCATGTACCTGAAGATAGATCCTGCCAACACATTTCAGGAAGTGGAAATGATCGCAGAAAACCTGGGAAGCATTCCTCCCAACACTGCCATACTAATCATTACCGCAGGAAAAAAAAGATATCTTCTTTATCTTACTTCCACCGAAACAAAAAGCGCCATGCTCCGCTTTGTTTATGACCCCGATGCAATAGATGATAAATAAGCTTTCTGAAAATCAGGGATTACCGCCGGTAAATTAAGTGATTACCGAAAAGTATTTCTCAATACTTTTAAGGTCTAAATCCTTTGTCATGTTAAAAAGAATCATCATCCTTTTTCTGATCGCTTTTTCCATCAATTCTTTTGCTCAGCAAAAACTGGGAAAGCTGACTGTTGAAAAGATCATGCGTGATCCTAAATGGATCGGCTCCTCTCCTTCCAATCCATTCTGGAGTGCAGACGGAAATTCTCTTTATTTCAACTGGAACCCGGATAAAGCACCGGCAGATTCGCTTTACTATATTACACCGGATAATAAAACGCCGGTAAAGGCCACCATTGAGCAG
>WBZO01005459.1_pt1 | contig 12954 bp, 12 predicted proteins | sample 5204261 | NCBI WGS metagenome assembly WBZO01 (sample SAMN12412400, study PRJNA552823) | activated sludge metagenome | isolation source: activated sludge from anammox sidestream of wastewater treatment plant... | place: USA: North Carolina | collected 2017-09
GCTGATCTTGCAATACTCAACTAACTGCTTAATCGTTTCCTCAGCCACGCCAATTTTTACAAAAACCGTCTTTTTAACCACAGCGATTGCGCCAACTACCATAGGGATTGGATATCTTATGAGAGTCGCTGCCAGCGTACCTCCCACGGTAATCATCATCGCCGGAATATTAATATATCCAGGTATTGCTGAGGCGCCACCTTCAAATATAATCGATACCAAGATTAATACGCCACCAATTATCATTCCAATCAGTGCACCGGGATCCATGCTCTTTAACTCCCCACAAAATTAAAATTATTTATCGTCAAAACTTTTTTAATTTCATTATCCAGCATCTCGGCATAATGGAGTTTCTCTGCAGGTCAAGGACAACTCCACGATTCTAAATCAATTTTTCCAGCATCCAATTTATTACTTTGATGACGCAAATGATATGCCTCGTTATTTCATGTTGATTTTAAGAAAAGTCAATCTACATTATGTTCATGAGACAAGCGTATGTATCCACGAAATACACAATAGAAACATCTTAAATATCAATTTTTCTGTTTTTAGATATATAACGATTGGGGAAACGATTACTGTGTGCTTTTTCTACTTTTGTAGAAATTTTAGACGAGTCTGACGAATCAAAAATCATCAGCGTACTGGTGGGAATACAAATATTACACCAGGCGTACGTATACATCCCGTGCAATAGCAGTGTCAAGGGCAATTTGTGTTTCACCCATCTGAATGACATATGTCGGCTGCCGTTGATGCAGGTGGATTTGAACACCGGGCAATAAACCCATGGACGAAAGTCTATCAAGTCGTCCATGATATTTTGTTACAATATAAGCTATTTTCGCATCATCCCCTGATTTTAAATCTGATAACGGCATTACCACTGGCCGTATCTCCTTATTCGCCTTTTCACAACACTCTCCCGCCGGAATAGCCTTTCCATGAGGACAGGTTACCGGATGTCCTAACAAAGTACATATACTTGCTGTGACTTCTTCATCCAGAATATGCTCAAATTTGCATGCACTGGAATCCATAACATCTTCTTTTACATCCAGGACATCATTCAACAACCTTTCGGCCAATCGGTGCCTTCTAATAATCAACCGCGCGTTTGCTATGCCCTTCTTAGTTAACGCTACTTCATTATCCGATATTGTCACGTAGTCTTCGGAAATGAGGGTATCCAATATTTGTTCAGCTATGGGGAGATGTATCTTTTTTATTAATGTATCTCTTTCGACTTTTCCGCTTTCTTCATCTAGTGTCCATATCAGCTCCAGAATCTCCTCTTGACTAGGTTCGGCCATATTTAATTCTTCCCCCCTTCTATCATCTCTATCCTAAAAAGATATTGCGGACTCTTGATCCGCAGCACAATCACCATCATTATTGTTATCAAAGCGCCACCAAGCAAGTCAATTTCTGCATGATACGTGCCGAATGATACTAACGCCGATAATACCTCCGTCAATATCATTCCCAGTACAAAGGCAAGCAATACAAATATAATTATATTTTTTGTAAACCAATTCCTGCCTTCGCGTAATACAACCTCCTGCCCAACCTGAATTCCCTCTATCGCCGCCACCGTTATAATGTCCTGTATCCCCATTTTTTTCGGACAGGCGGAACAACTTTCACATGCGGTATTTTCTTTGATGATACACACCTTTGCAGCATTGTGAGAGATAGATATAATCTTCGCACGTATTCGCATTCATGGAAACTGTTGTAAAATAACCCTTAAAATACCGCCAATAAGTATCGAATATGGCATGATAAACGCAAACATTAAAAATGCAGTTTTTGCGCCCTGCTCTTTAATCATCACTAAAAAATTGGCGAGACATGGTATAAATAAAGTAATTACGACAAGCGAGATTAATAATTGTTTTGGATTAATACCGCCGCTTCCCCCCTTTTCTTCCAATGTCTTAAAGATACTCACGGCACCGTAATCCCTTCTCAAGAATCCCAAAATGAACCCATGTGTTGTTTCTGCCGGAAGTCCCAAAAAATTCCGGGTAATTGGCGCTCCCATTCTCTCCACGAAAGAGAGTATGCCCACTTTTGTTGCCACAAATAATGCAAGAGTACCCACCATAAATAAGGGTACCGCCTCCTTTAAGAACCAATGGATCCTATAAAATGTCTTGACAAGAATATTCGATACCTTGGGCATCCGGAACGGCGGTATCTCCATCAAAAAATCTGAAGGAGCGCCTGGTAAGACCTTGGATGACAGATAACCAACAAGAAGAAGCTGTGTACAAATAATAAAAACATACAAGGCAAAATATATTCCCGAAACCCTACCCAGTACACTTGAAATAACCCCTAATTGCGCAGAACACGGGATTGCCAATGCCAGCAACAACGTAGCAATAATTCTCTCTTTCTTTGTATTCAGGATGCGGGTTGTCAGGGTCGCCATGGTATCACATCCCAGACCCAGCACCATCGGAAGAACGGCCTTCCCGTTTAGCCCAATGCGCTTAAATATCTTATCCACCATAACGGCAAGACGTGGGAGATAACCGCTGTCTTCCATAATTCCGAATGCCAGAAAGAAAAACCCGACAATGGGAAAAACAATGGCAATCGCATAGGTAAGCCCCACTTGCACTAAACCAGATTGTTCATTCAAAAACAATTCAAATATAATATTGTCTTTATCTACCAATTTCTGTGCAAGCAGTCCAAAATAATAATTGAATCCCTGAAAATTAATGTGGGTAAAAATATACGTCTTATGAATAAAAGGGAGAGATATGGATAAGTCAAAACCACCTGAAGGCACCAGGGATCGGCCAAAGACCTTTTCCTCAAAGAAATCTACACATGTTCCCGCACCAAACTCCCCCACCAGCTTATAAACAATCCATAAAATAATAACCAGGAGCGGGAAGGCTGCTACCGGATGCATGGTAATACGCCCCAAAGCCCCTGCAATGGTACTCTTCGTCTTGTATTCTTTTAAATAGAGGTACGCTGAAAACCCTAAGGATGAGATGCCGCCAACGACAAGTGGTAACATAAAAATTAAACCGCCATTGAGAGAAAACCGGGATGAAATGAGATACATTAATAAAGCCATGAGCTTATATCCCATGAAAAAAGAAGCTACTGGCACAAGGAAATAAAAAAATATACCTCTCGTAATTGGATGAGTCTCTTTTTCCTTCTTAAGGTTAAGCGTCACTTTCTTAACTAATGTATCCACGAAATTTGCGCGTTTGATATTAATTACGTAACTCAACGGACTGCCAAAATGCGCCTGGATACTATTTCGAATGCTGTGGATTTCAACAAATGCAGGATCCGGAAATTTCCGTCGCAATTTTTCTTCGAGGACTTCATCGCCTGATAATAGCATTATCGCCAGCGCCCGCTCATTTACTGTCGTATTACCCTGCAATATTTTCTCTATCTTTGAAATGCCTTCCTCGATTACCTTCCCGTAATCAACATAAAGATTAGGGACTTTTGCATTCGGTATGGAACTAAATAGTGCGCTTACCCCTACCCTATGGGTAGCGATAGTTTTTATAATTGGAACACGCAGCTTTTCCTGCAATACAGTTACATCAATATTCATTCCCCTGTCTAAGAGTTCATCCCACATATTCAAAGTTATCACGACCGGTAGCCCCATCTCTGCAAGCTGGGTGGTAATAAAGAGACCGCGGCGAAGATTCTTTGCATCCACCACCTGGACAACGTGCTTCTTGTACTCCTCTAAAAGCATATCCCGTGTGACACTCTCGTCTTCAGAAAGAGGGATCAGGCTATTTGCTCCCGGTGTATCTACTACTTCAATACCTCCTCCCAAGCCACTGCAAATGCCACGCGATACCTCTACGGTTGTCCCCGGATAGTTTGATACCGTCACGTATTTTCCGGTTAATAGACCGAATATTACGCTTTTTCCAACATTTGGATTTCCAACCAGAGCAACCTTATATTTATCCCTATCTAAAACAGACATTTGCCATATCCTATTTCTGAATAGAAACCAAAAATTTCATTAAAATTATCCAGGATAAAAATCTGCAAATAAATTTTTATAAAATGATATTACATTCCGACTGATAGTTGAAATTGAGTCTCATTTAATGATCGTAAGTATAATGTTTTTCCAACACAAGTCAAACTCTTTTCTACGTGGGTTCCCATGAAAAATCTGAGATAACTCAATAGTAACCGCAAAATAAATTACTATTGCAAGGACGTCAGCCCGAAGCAATATCAAGGATGAGATTGCTTCGGGCTATCGTTTGTAATGCTGATTATGAAAATGCAGCATCCTTTCAAGAATGTTAAAAAGCCCTGAATAGGCGATAATCTTTTGTGAGATCAGACATCCAATAATAGATGTTCGCCCAAAGAGGAAAAACAGAAGAGTCGTACATGTTCTATGTTTATTGGCTTTTGCAACGAACAGGAAGTTTGTTTCCCGAGGCTACCCGTATCTTTCGGCAGGCAATGCCTCTGGTAATTCGCGTAACTGTTATCGCAAGCGAGGACGTCTTCCCGCAATGTACATTTTTGCCTTTCACGGTTACTTTCACAGAACAAACGGTTGCCCGTTATTCGAGACCTCCTTCCACCGTGAGATCAAAACCAACCCACGCATCGAACAGCCTTTGGATTATCAGGTACGCAAGCACTATTACAAACATATGCCCCCACGAACGCTCCTCCATCCCCAAAGTCATTGTTCTGACCGTGCATCAGACGCAGATCCTTTTTGTTCTATTCCCGGTAGGTCTTGATTATATAACATTCGTCAAAATACGATTCTTCCTTTAATATCTCTTCATTGCGCGCTATCTTCAGTATACGGGACTCTTCCTTTATCTGTAATCATGAGGATAGTCAACGTTGCGAGGAAAAATGAATCATTTAGCAGCAACTACCGGCAATGACAGACCGTGCACGCAATTCCCATAGGTTTGGGGTGGGGCGGTTCGCCAGCCATGCCAACCGGATGACATCCAGAGCAGTTACCAGCGAAGGGTGGATGTGGAGAATCCATTGCGGAAGGATGTCTTGGAGCGGGATGACATACCGTGCAATTGACCGTCGATATCGGGAAATGGCAATTAAGACAATGGCGATTTCTCGTATTTACGCCGCCCCATGATGCGTTATGGCTTAACGGCGTTGTACTCTCATGGCATCGCACACAAAAATCCTCCTGATGGCATATACTGCATTTTTTCCGTTCCCATGATGCAGCAAACCCATGGGTCTTTCTGCGCCAGGCATTATTGTGATTTCTGGGTTTTTGATCCTGATGACAGTTAATACACCAGTAATTGTCACTATGACATCTCTTGCAGTAATCCTGATTGTAGTAGAACTCGTTCCCATGTTTCGTTATCCAGCTTGGGTCATCATGATTGACCCACCGGTCTTCATGATAGAGTGGCATCTGGTTCTTTTTAACGTGTTTGTGGCAAACATCGCAGACAATCCTTTCTTCTCCTTGTTCTTTGTGGCATGGGATGCAGGTACCAAACATATCCGGAATAAGATCCGGAGTAATTGTATCACTGGTCTCAATACCTGCATGACACTGGGTGCACGCAATATTATTCTTCAGATGTACTTTATGGGTAAATTTTAAATCCCGGTATTTTTTGGGAATATTGTGCTTCACCGTTATTTTCATACCCGGTTTTGTATGACACAACAAACAGGATTGCGGATTGCTAGCATCAAAGTTTTTCATATGGCAGGTAAGACATTTTGCCATCTTGGGCCATGTGGGTTCGAGAGTATCCGTATAGGAGTGACATATATTACAATCTTTTAAACCCCTCTCCCTATGTTTAGCATGGCTGAAATGGATCTCTGAGTCCTTACAACCTCCCGGCATTGTAAGAAAGACAGTAGCCACAAGAGAAATCAGACAACAGAATTTCTTCAACTTTCGGCCTGTAAAATTTAGAAAATAAATTATTAAACATCTACTGGCAGAGGAACCCGTGAACGATGCTCCCTCGCCACTTCTAAGCTTCATCTGTACAATCTGAAAAATCTGTAATTCATGTTTTTCAATGGACTGAGACAACACACTACTAAAAATTCATACTATAAGAAAGAAAGATCTGATGAAAGGTGCCCGGGTCTGTATCGCTTAATTCAGACGTCCAACGCATCGTTATATCTGAATGCGTTGTTACCAAATACTTGAGCCTCAGATAATACGTACGAACATTGATCTTTTGCTCAACATCTCCTGTGTACTCACTATCCAGAACAGCCTGGAGATCGTTGCTTCCAACAAAATTATACTTATAAACAGAATAGCTTGTACCAACACCAACATCAAACCTCCCGATTTTTTTATCATAATCAACACCAATGTCTACCGTATGATCAATTCCCTTCACGTTCCAATATTCTACCGTAAAGGCTGCTTTCGATTCTTTGAAAAACAGGTTATTGACGTTGAAGGAAAGAAATGTCCTGTTATAGTCGTGATTAAAGGTATCTTCGTCATCTATGTCTATAACACTCCTGTAATCAAAGCCGCTGGAAACGCCAAGCTTTTCGCCAAAACCTTTGTATCCTGTCATGCTAATGAGTTCAAAAGGCCTTAAAGTTCCCAGGAGTTGAAAAAAAGGGGAAATGTTGTTGCTCTGTTCGCCTAAGGAGTGAAAGAACCGGTAATAGGATACCTGAATGTTTGCGTCCCATTCGAACTTATCCCATGATAATTTAACCATGAAATCCTTCGGCAAGGTATTCAGAAGGGTGTATCTCCCATAAAAATTAACATCTTCGTAAATTTTTTGCCACAGATTGAGCCCCACTTCGTCATCATTAAATTCGTTATCGATAATACGCACGTAATCCAGGGTTGTACGCGTGTCCACAAAAGGCCGAAAAGCTACTCCGCTTCCTGTCACGGTATCGAAATACGTGCTCGAATATTGCGAAACCCTCAGACCGCCGAAAACGTAACTTTCGACAGGTCCGATTTGTTGTTCATATTTCGCTCCATCAAAAAGAATATTTTCCAATGAGTATACATATTGACGGCCAAGGCGGAGGCTGGACTTACCAACGACAGGATTCTGAATATCCGCGTATAAATAGTAGATACGTCCGTTGTATTGATGGTCATAACTGTCGAGAATATCCCGAAAAGCGCCTGATTCAGGTTCCCGTCCATCAAGGTCGGCAGAAAACCTTCCTGAACCGGATATGGTTACCTTATTATGAAAAAGAGGTTTTGTCTTAAACCGCAGATAATCATAGGTATCATGGTCTTCGTCATTGCCTTCTGCCCAGCGGCCTTCATATTGAACCCGAAAATTTCCCGAAATAAAATCCTTATAGGTAAAGCCCGACTCACTTACGCCCGCTACGATATCGGCAGCGTTATCAACCGATGCAAGAAGAATAACAGGAAACAGGATGTTCCACAGGATAAAAATTACTACGATCTTTGGTATAGATAGAAACAAATACATTACTGTTTTATTTTACTTACGTGAGGCACCAATCAGGATTACATGCAGAAGTTTTTAGAAAAGACACAGCTTGTACTTGCTTTGCAGCTTTATGCGGATAAATTCTCATGCGGGAGTCTCATTACCACTCACTCCATATCTGGGGCGTAAAAAGTTAGTAGTGTGGTCAAGTAAAGGTCTGACAAAATCCCTTCAAATTGTAGTTGTCACGCATCAAAACTGCTGTAATAATAGGCAAGACAAATCTTAGTAACATTCAGCACTCCGGCAACACTCCATTTGTTCATATTCACCTGCATGTTAACTGTGCGCATGGCTCATTCTCATTTACTTGCCGTTTTGCCCTTGAGCCTTTTTTGATCGTCGTAAACATGCAAGCTTAGATTCTCAAGTTATATCTTTGGTCACAGGGTGGCATGGACAAACTTGTTTGTCCATGTTGTTAGAAAATACATACGGATTTAGGATACATCACACCGGCAAATAAAGTTTGTCGGTGTCATCCTGTAAGCCGTTTAAATAAAACGAAAATTCCTACTCAATCAGGGTGGGAAGCCGTGTGGGTATACCCCTTCGACACACAATACTGAATTATCGCTTCCTATCGCCTCTTCATGGATACCATTATCTCCAGACAATCAACCATTGACCGTATCGCACGTATCTTCAGAAGCTCCGATCTCATCTGCAACCATTCCTTCCCTCTTACGCCTGGCCCCGTCTTGCCACAATACGTACCTTGCCTTATACGGAATATGCCACAAAATCTCTGAATCCGGTTTTGGCCTTACCTTTCAAACCACCCAAAACAGAAGCGTCTCCATCGGTTATCAAAAGAAACTGTGGGAATCTCCTGAATAGCTCTATACTCTTTCGAAAAAAGCCTGTTCCAACTGCCGTTATGATTTCCTATGTCAAGCCCTGCCACCCTTACGCCTCCAGCACCTTTGTCTCTTTTCCCCGCCGTGTCTTCCAGATAAACCTCTTGTTATTCCCGCATTGGTCGCAGCAGTATGGCTTTTGCAGTTACCTCACCGCACTTTCGTTAAACCCCGGAAGTGCCCTCCGAGTGAAATCTGTCAAAATCCGTGGCAGTAACTTCCAAAATGCCTTTAAGATCGACTCTAAACTGCTGTCTTTTATTTCAAGCAAAAATTGACACCCTATTGTGATACTCTTCCTGTATGCGGCAGCTCCCATATCGTTCCCCTTTTTTTATGGTCTGGTTTTTCTCTAAAAATAATTTTTACCATAATTGGACCAGAGTGGCCTAAGATAAGTAATTTTTTTAACAAAACTGTATGATAAATAAAACACTATAGCTCTTTGAAAAATTACTGTTTAGAAGCTTCTCTGACAATTTCTGCCGTTGTAGTGTAAACATAATCCTTAACAATATTGCCTTCGGCGATTGCTTCAACTCCTGCAGCGTAAAATGTTATCGGATCGATGGCATTGCCGGGGGCCACCCATTTGAACTTCCACTGTTTCTTTTTAATGCCTTTGTAAGAATGCTCGATATATTTACCCTTATCCTTTTTTTTAAGCCCCCGATAGTCCTTTGGGGGGATAACCTGCATGGTTTTCCCTATTTTTTTGAATGATCCAACCCTTTTCCCGACCGCATCGACCGCTGTCATCTCAAATCCATACAATACCCCTAGAGAATCGCTAAAGCTTACCTCTACCGTTGCGCTCTTGCCGGCAGAATACACAGATGGTGCAACAATTGAAAACTTTGCACTCCCTGAATTAAGACTAAAAGAGTTGTGACAGAGATCTGCATTACAGGTACCTATGTCACCAACTGCGCCTGTTCGGTATGCGGGAGGCCCTTCAGGCCAAGCCAGAAGAGTACTTGAAAACAAAAAATATATTACTAAGTTAAATACGAGACACAAAATAGACATTCTTAGAATTCTCATGCAATCGCCCTTCGACATAAATAATAAAGTTAATCCATATTTTAGCGTTAATGCGCGGCTTCACGATGTATGTTTATTCTCCCGGTAATTGTCAGCGGGTATTCTTTTTTATTCAGATAGCCCACATCGTAAGTTTTAACGGTAGGCTTTATTTTAAAGCTTATTTTGACAAAAGACCCCGTGATAACAGCTTTGCATTTTGCGATATACGCATTTGTAAATTTTAAAATCTTACCACCTTCTGTAACACCTTCGCCATTGGTTATAGAGAAACATTCATCCAAACCTAATGTATTCTGTACGGTTTTCCCATACTTGTTCAAAATCCTTTCTACGACCTGAGCCATGCCATCTTCACATAAATCCAATGGAAATTTTTTACTCGTTATGCTATACTTATTTTCACGGTAAGCGCTTACGGTTACAGTTCCTATATCAAGAAGATTTCCACACTCTGAGTTCTCCGATTTAAACTCAAACTTCAACATCGCCTCATCAAAATTGCCATTGGTCTCGTCATGTCCCCACTGAGTAATTTCCGCTACCCCTTTTACTGCTTCCGTTATCTCCTCGTTCAAGCCGGATATCATGAAAGTGCCGTCAAAATTTACCGCCTGATGAGCAAATATTTTGCATCTGGAACCAGAAACTACAACAAATAAGATAACAACAATACACCCAAAGAATTTCTTCATGTCATTCTCCCTTTGATAATGAAAATAATATACTCATTGAGTCCCTTTAGCGAATAACAACCAATAGGGATGTTTTGAAGATACGATTGTTCGTACAATGCATTGCTATTTATTGAACCACCTCGATAACAATTTTATAATATGTCTGGTTATATGAATTGTAATGTTTTCTATCCAATTTTGTCTTTTTATTGTCAATGCAGAAACCAGATCCGAAAGCCCAAGTTGTTCAATTCTTTAAAACTACACCACGAGGCGCTGGACGGTTTTTCCCCACCCAACACCTCGTGCACAATATAAAAGTTTTATGAAACTCTTTACAAAATCCTATTTCACCCCCTTCTTCTGCAGGTTGTAATCTTCAATTTCACCGAAGGAGGTAGAAATGTCCCCGTAAGCAGGCGGTGGGTAACCATATGAAATCCAAGCCCTTGCCCAAAAAGGCCCTTCCCGGGTATGTTGCGGTACGGTAAAACCATCCTTAAATTGACACACCTTTTTGTCTTTAATCTTGCCTTTAAAAGAATCTATAACCATTTCACCTGCATCATCCCAATCGCCATCGTGATTCCAGTCAATGTATAACCTGAAATAAACGCCCTGTCGATAAAATTGCCTCTTATTGGTCTTTGTGAGTTTCCATATGACATCAACTTTTTTCCCTGCTTTCCATCTTAGTATATTTGGCTTAAAGGAGACGCCGTCGTCCGTGTGCGGGTCGTTACCCAGAAATTCGAATTGTTGATTATAGGCAGCCGCCTCTGGATATGGGGAGGGAGCAGATCCCAAATCTATCATCGTTTCCCCTTTTACCGGTAAAACCAACGTAGGAAAAACGAATAATAATGAACCGATAAACAAAGCAAGCATTTTATTGTGAGTCATAAAAATTTCTCCTTTCTTAAGATGTTATTTGGCGTTTAGGCAATCTATGTATTGATCCTTTTTTACTGCTTCCTCAAACATGGAAACCGCCCAATCAGCCAACGACGTGGGCTTATACAACAGATAATTTGCCTTTGTATACATCCCTGCATCAAACAAATCTTTGATTCCCAGACTATCCCTGGCGTCCTGAACGCTGCAATCCTGTGGATCCCATTGCTGATCGTGAACCTTGCTCCAGCTGGAAATACGGGCCGGCACCCATATTACTTTACGGCCAGCATTATATGCAGCGATAATCTTATTCCGAATTTCCTCCACTGCTGAGCGTTTTTGGTCGCACCAATCCTCACGAAGTGTTCCATATTGGACATCGTAAAATTCACCCATACTCTTCACATCACTTGCATACTTTGCTAGTACCTTGTTACGGTAATCATTATCAATGTCATCGTCCCCATCTCCGTGCCCAATCAATAAGACCAGCTCATTGCCTTTATCTGTACTAAATTCCAGGGCGCGTTCTAAAAATACTTTTGAAATATCCGGGTGATAGTCTATTGCATTGGTGGCGATGTACTGAATATCACTAAAATCATGAAATCTCCGGTGTATACCGCCCATATGTATGCATAAATTGTTCTCAGAATCATATGAGTCGGGACATTCTACGATTTCTTCCAAATAATTAGATTTGCCCGGATCGCCGTCAACCTGACAACCAATGCTCCATTTGATAACATCAACAGTGCTGACATTCGTGTTCATATATAAAGGAATAACAACGACTTTTTTCACTTTTTTAGATTCAAATCGCCTAATTGCCTCATCTTCTGTCTGCCACATCTTATTTGTCTGCATATCCATAACCATATGCAGACCACTGTCTACCGGATTTTTCGGCAATCGGTTTTGAACTTCATTCACAAACTCATAAAATTTTTGATCTTGACTAAAATAGCCATGCCCAATAATTAATAGCCCAATGTCTGAACCACCCTTAGCAATTGCCTTATGCACAGGAATACTATTCATGCTAATCATTGCACTTAAAAAAAAGATCCAGGACACGTGACTCGCTTTTATCTTCGATTTCATAAATTCTCCTTCTAAAATAAACTCCTATTCTTAAAATACCTGCAGACTGGCTAAGACTCGCCAATCTCTTCTGCATCCATACATTTTTTTCTCTACGATCTGCCCTACCACCCTCCTTTTCCAATATATCCAGCACATTTTTTGCAGCAGTGCCTGATATAACAAAAAAAGCCCGGCAAAGAGGATCGATATGATCTCCCTGCCTGATCCCAGAGATTGTCAGCTATACTATCAGCCGGTCCGCTGACAACCTCACCATTATTTTAAACAGAGACACAAAGAATACAAAAAACGCAAACGGTTGTTTTTTTATGCCCTGACTACATCAAAAAAATCCAATAAAAAACCTAGCAGAAGAGAAACCTTTTCCCTCGCCGTAGTCCCATTTGATTAACAGATATACATATAAGCCGGTCTGCTGTTAAACAAATTTATATGCAATTAAGACTTAGTCTCAATTGTTTTGGGAGTATAACAAAATATAAATTAATGTCAACAAATATTTTGAATATTCTGAGAACGTTAATCTGTCGTTGAAAAATGCTCTGTTATTTATTATTGACATCAATATAAATAATTTTTAGAATCATGAAAAGGCCTAGCAAAGAGGTATCAAAAACCTCCTTGCCTTGGTCCCAGGGGTTAATAACTGTACTTTAGCCGGTCGGTTATTAATCCCTTTTTTTTAAAATTATTGCTTCGTTTTTGTAACTATTCAGCGTACATTCGCTCACAAACCCTATGAGTGAACAAAATATTGATTCTGTAATCCCGAAGGGATGTCATGATTATAGCATATCGTTATGCAATGACGGTTAACCCTGTAGGGGTGGCATGGTATCCTTATTTTCT
>WBZO01005460.1_pt1 | contig 12953 bp, 13 predicted proteins | sample 5204261 | NCBI WGS metagenome assembly WBZO01 (sample SAMN12412400, study PRJNA552823) | activated sludge metagenome | isolation source: activated sludge from anammox sidestream of wastewater treatment plant... | place: USA: North Carolina | collected 2017-09
TCCAGATGCTGAATATTGAGTGTCGTCAGCACATCGATTCCGGCATCGCGAATCAGTTCGACATCCTGCCAGCGCTTTTCGCGCTCAGACCCAGGCACATTCGTATGCGCGAGTTCATCGACGAGGACGAGCTCCGGTCGGCGTGAAAGCACCGCCGGGACATCCAGCTCGCTAATTACCACCCCCCGATAATTCAGCTCCCGGCGTGGGATCTGTTCGAGACCCTCCAGCAGAGTCTCGGTTTCCGGTCGACCATGTGTCTCCACCAGACCGACCACGACGTCGATCCCAGTACTCCGCAACCGCTGACCCTCGAGCAGCATGGCATAGGTTTTTCCGACACCAGGAGCTGCGCCAAGATAAACATGCAGTTCGCCGCGCCCATCCTGTTCGGCATGGGTACCGAACCGGCGGAGCAATTCGTCAGGATCGGGCCGGTCGTCGTCTCTGGTCATATCAGGATATAGGATAGGCTCTGTCGAGCAGCAAATTGAGCTTCACCACATTGACGCGGGGCTCGCCGAGAATCCCCAGCGTCCTTCCTTCTGTCGCCTGATCGACCAACTGTTCCACTGATTCGACCGGGATCCCGCGCTGTTTGGCAACTCGTTCGATCTGCAATTCCGCTGAGGCCGGGCTAATGGCTGGATCAAGTCCGCTTGCCGACGCGGTAACAAGGTCAACGGGAATCATTGCGTCATCGGCCAGGGCATTCTCTCGCCGAATCAATGCGATCTCCTGCTCGACCCGGTCGATCAATGCGCGGTTGGTCGGACCAAGATTCGATCCTGAGGACGCCGCCGCATCGTACCCAGTGCCGGCCGCCGACGGTCTGCCGCGAAAGTAGCCGACGATGGTCAGTCCCGTGGCCGGATCAACGAAGTTCTGACCAATCAGTTCGGAGCCAACAATCTCGCCATTCAGTTCGATCAGCGACCCCTGGGCCTTGTCCCCAAAAACTGTCTGGGCAATGCCGGTCATGGCGAGCGGGTAGGCGATACCAGTGATGACCGTCAACACCAGAGTCAGAGCGAGTGCCGCGCGCAGATGCGTGATCATCGATTCGTCCGTCTCTTTCCTGTCGTCAACTAACACCAAAGCCGGTAAGCAGAAGATCGATCGCCTTGATGCCCACAAATGGCGCGACCAATCCTCCGCCTCCGTAAATGAGCAGATTGCGGCGCAGCAGAACGGCCGCGCTCATTGGTCTGTAGCCAACGCCCCGCAACGCCAGGGGAATCAGCGCCACAATGATCAGTGCGTTGAAGATAATCGCCGCGAGAATCGCGCTTTCGGGACTTCGCAACTGCATTACATTCAGCGTGCCAAGCAGATCGGAACGCCCCGCTTCCGGATAGGCCAGCACAAAAATCGCGGGCAGAATTGCAAAATATTTGGCGACGTCGTTGGCAATGCTGAACGTCGTCAATGCTCCCCGCGTCATTAGCAATTGCTTGCCAATCGCAATAATCTCCAGCAATTTGGTTGGATCCGAATCAAGATCGACCATATTGCCGGCTTCCTTGGCCGCCGCAGTGCCAGTATTCATCGCCACGCCGACATCAGCCTGGGCCAGCGCCGGGGCGTCGTTCGTGCCGTCGCCGGTCATGGCCACCATCCGCCCATCCGCTTGGTGCTCCCGGATCAGTCGGATCTTTTCTTCCGGCCTTGCTTCGGCCACATAATCATCGACTCCCGCCTCGCGGGCAATGGTGCGCGCGGTCAACTCGTTGTCTCCGGTGATCATCACCGTGCGGATACCCATTGCCCGAAGATCGCTGAACCGTTCGGGCAACCCGGGTTTCACAGTGTCCTTCAAATGAATAATGCCCAACGGCCGACCGTTCTCCACGACTGCCAGCGGCGTACCCCCCACAGAACCAATCCGCTCCGCAATCTCTCGCAGTTCCGCCGGGAGAGGGCCAAACGCTCTGTCGACAGCATCGACCGCTCCTTTCATCGTCGTACCGTGCCGACCTTCAACACCGCTCATGCGTGTCTCGGCGGTAAATGGCACGAACTTCGCATCGCCCATCTCATCTGCCGACGCCGTGGCACCGAGACTGGTCGCCAGCTCCTCGATCGATTTGCCTTCAGGGGTATCGTCGGACAGCGAGGATCGCAACGCGGCTCGATTCATCTCGTCCGTCGTCACTCCCTGCAATGGCAGAAACTCAGCGGCCATCCGGTTTCCAAACGTGATTGTTCCCGTTTTGTCCAGAAGCAAGACATCGATATCGCCGGCAGCCTCGACAGCTCGTCCACTCATCGCCAACACGTTGCGCTGCACAAGACGATCCATCCCTGCGATGCCAATAGCGGAAAGGAGCGCGCCAATGGTGGTCGGGATAAGGGTCACCAGCAAAGCCACCAACACCGGGGTGGCAATTGGTGAACCGGCGTAGTGTGAAAGCGGCGCCAGCGTCACCACGACGATCAGAAAAATCGTGCTCAGCCCCGCCAACAGGATATTCAGCGCGATCTCATTCGGTGTTTTCTGCCTCGATGCCCCTTCCACGAGTGCGACCATCCGATCGAGAAAACTCCGGCCCGGTTCTGATGTGATCCGAATGATCAGCCAGTCGGAAATGACCTGGGTTCCCCCCGTAGCCGAGGATGAGATATCTGTGCCCGGTTCTTTCAGCACGGGCGCCGACTCGCCAGTGATCGCCGCCTCTGATACCAGTGCCACGCCTTCGATGACTTCGCCGTCGCCCGGAATGATGTCACCGCTCTCCACGAGGACAACATCACCTGGAGCAAGTTCACTGGACGATTTGGTGACGATGACCTCCCGCCTCCCATCAACCAGCACCTTCGCCGTCGTTTTCGCTCGCGTATTTCGCAGCGTGGCCGCTTGTGCCTTGCCCCTTCCTTCGGCCACGGCCTCGGCGAGATTGGCAAAGATCACCGTGATCCACAACCAGAAGGCAATCGCTGCCAGAAACCAGGTCTTCTGGTCATCACGGCCCGCGAGATTGGCCACCAGAAAGAGTGAAACAATCACCGCCCCGATCTCGACCACAAACATCACGGGGTTTCGGACCGTCTGCCGAGGATCGAGTTTGCGTATTGACTCGACGATAGCTGGCCCCAGGATATCTCGGTCGAACATGCTGGGTTTTCGCTGTTTGCTGGGAGACTGTTGAGACGATGGCCACGCATTGCGCTCGAGTGGCTGACTGGAGAGTTCGGCTTGCATCGCTTCTTCCATGCCTCTAGTTGCCAAATACGACGCCATGATTCATGGCGAAATGCTCGATGACCGGCCCGAGTGCGTATGCGGGGAAGTACGTCAATGCTCCGATGATCAGAATGACGGCTGCCAGGAGCCCGATCCACAGCGGCCCGGTGGTTGGAAAGGTGCCGGACGTCGAACTCAGGGTGGTTTTGCGAACCAGCGACCCCGCCAGGGCCAGAATCGGCACGATCATCAGGAATCGTCCGCCCAGCATAGTCAGACCAATCGTGATGTTGTACCAGGGCGTATTGGCGCTCAGCCCGCCAAACGCTGACCCGTTGTTTCCTGCCGCCGAGGTGAAGGCATAGAGCACTTCGCTCAGCCCATGCGGCCCGCCATTCCAGATCGATGCGACTCCTCGCTCGAGCACCAGACTTGCCCCGGTGAATCCCAGAATCAGCAAGGGGAGCACCAGCAAGGCCAGCATCGCCATCTTGATGTCGTAGGGTTCGATCTTTTTGCCCACATACTCCGGCGTTCGGCCGACCATCAGACCGGCAATGAAAACCGCCACGACAGCGTAGATGAGCATGCCGCTGAGCCCGGCTCCGACTCCCCCGAAAATGACCTCTCCCAGCCCAATGTTTGCCAACGGGACCAGTCCGCCAAGAGGAGTAAACGAATCCATCATCGCGTTGACCGCGCCACAGGAAGCTGCCGTCGTCACCACAGTAAAGAGCGCGCTGGAGGTGATGCCGAATCGCGATTCCTTTCCTTCCATATTCCCGCCTGGTGCAGTATTGCCGTCGAGGGATCTGGCCATTGTGGCTCCGGCCTGCTCCAGATGAGGATTTCCGTCCTGTTCGGCATAGGTCGCAATACCGGTTCCGGAGAGAAAGAGCACCGTCATCACTGCCAGCAATGCCCATCCTTGTCGCGGATTTCCCGACTGTTTGCCAAAGAACCAGGTCAGACCGGCTGGAATCAGAAAGATCAGGAGCATTTGCACCAGATTCGTCAGCGGGGTGGGGTTTGCAAATGGATGCGACGAATTGGCATTGAAGAACCCACCACCATTCGTGCCGAGCACGGTTATCGCGTCCTGCGAAGCCACCGGACCGCGTGCAATCACCTGCGTTTCACCGGTGAGGGTCTGTACAGTGACAAACCCGTCCAGCGTCTGCGGCACGCCTCGGGCCACCAGAACAAGCGCTGCGACGATGGATATCGGCAACAACACAAAGAGCACTGCCCTGGTCACGTCGACCCAGAAGTTGCCAAGCGCGCGGCCTGAGCGTCTGGTGAATCCGCGCACCAGTGCCAGCGCGACTGCGATACCCGTTGCCCCGGACAGAAAATTCTGTACTGCCAACCCGGCCATCTGGCTGAAATGACTCAGCGTCGTCTCGCCGGCATAGGCCTGCCAGTTCGTGTTGGTTACAAATGACGCTGCGGTATTGAACGCCAGGCGAGACTCAACATTTCCGAAGTTCTGAGGATTGAACGGAAGATACGCCTGAAATCGGAGGATGAAGAACAGGGCCAACATCATCAGCAGATTGAAAACGAGCAAGGCAATTGCGTAGCTGCTCCAGCGCATTTCTTGTTTCGGGTCGATGCCAAGCAGACGGTAGATCTGCCGCTCCATCGGCGAGAACACTCGGCCCAGCGGTAAAGCATCAGTTTCGAAAACTCGATGCAGATACCAGCCAACCGGTTTGGCCAGCGCAATCACTAGGACGAGAAAGAACAGGACCTGCAGGACAGCGTTCATCGTCAAAACTTCTCAGGGCGCAACAGCGCGTAGACCAGATATGCCAACGCGCCAACAGAAATCAGTAAGAGCACGATTGCCAGAGCACTCATACCGAGTCGTCCTTCCGGGTTGCGTTGTGTGTCATTTCTCTTTCACATCCGGCAACGTATCCAAGACACGCGACAAAGAAGACCAGCGTCGTAACCACCATCGCGATATCGATCATCTCTCCTCCTCCTGCTCGACAGCCGGGTTTCCGGATATAAGCCGCAGCAACGCGTCGATCGGAAATGGCTTCTCCAGAACCGCCACCGGCGCGAACTCATGCACTCGAGCCCTGTTCGGTGTAATCGCCGAAAAGACGATCGTTCTCGGCCGGCGCCCGGCAGCGTCGAGTTGCCTGAGCACATCCCACCCCGATGCGTCCGGCAAGTTGATATCGAGCAGCAGCACATCGAAATCACCCTCCAGAGCCGACTGCACAGCGCTCGCGCACGTTCGTTCCAGAACAACCTCATGCTGGTGAGCGCGAATCCCGCGAGCGAGACTCTCTCCCAGACGAAGTTCATCCTCCACCAGCAGGACTCTTTGAGGATGCGAAGTTGCAGTCATCGATCATTCACCGTTCTGCGGGACTCCACCCATGCCACGCGGCAAACAATCTCAGAATCACGATAAGAGGGGTGTTAGAACGGCAGCCCAGGAGATTAGGGTTTCGTTAGAGATCGTGCTCGACTTCAGGAACACGGTATCCGACGCCTGGTTCAGTCACAATCAGTGTGGGATTGTGCGGATCTTCTTCGAGCTTGCTTCGCAGATAGCGGATGTAGACGCGCAACTGCCGCACATTGTCCGTCGCATAGTTTCCCCAGACCTGCTGCAGGAGCTGGCGATGCGTCATCAGTTTTCCACGATTCTGCACCAGTGCCGAGATCAGGTCGTATTCCGTCGGTGTCAGATGCACTTCAGTGCCATTTCTCGCCACCCGATGACTGGCGAAGTCGAAAACAACCTCGCCAATCGTCACCCGCGGCTCTTCTGGCGGACGCCCCCGTCGCAGCAGTGCGCGCACCCGCGCCAGAAGCTCACCGACCGAAAACGGTTTGGTCAGGTAATCATCTGCCCCCAGATCGAGCGCCCTGATCTTCATCGCTTCTTCGCCTCGTGCCGAGAGGACGAGAATCGGCAGGCCAGACCACGACCGTACGTCTTCGAGAATCGCCAGCCCGTCGATATCCGGCAGCATAAGATCGAGTATCAGCAGATCGGGTGTGCCCGCTCCCAGCTCCACCATCGCTTCAGCGCCATCCGCTGCCGCTGCTACAGAGAAGCCATGTCCCCTCAGGGCCACGTCGAGGGCTCGGCGAATCTGGGTCTCATCATCGACGATCAGGATGCGGCGGGCACTCACGTTACCTGGCTCGTTGCTTCGTCAGCTCGGTCTGGCATTGGAATCTCAATTACGAATCGGGCTCCAGACGCTGCTGTATCGAGCCAGATCCGACCGTTGTGCGCTTCGACCAGCCCTTTGGCAATGGCCAGGCCGATCCCCGTTCCCTGAATACGGGCATTCGACGACGATCGAAAAAACCTGTTGAACAGCCGATCGCGATCGCCGGGGCTGATACCGGGTCCGTCGTCGGCGACGGTGAACTCAATCCGGCCAGATTTCATCGCTGCTCCCAGCATGATCGTCGTAGCGGGCGGAGTGTACTTGATCGCGTTTTCGACCAGATTCGAAAGCACCTGATCGATTTCCACATAGTCGAAGTATGCGTCGTCACTATTGCCTTCGAGCACAGTGATGGTGTGTCCTGTTGCCTCGGCGCGCCCCCGGAATCGCCGCGCTACCTGGTGGAGGAGCTCTCCGGCGTCATTCCAATCCTTGTCCGGTCGCAAAGCACCAGCTTCGATGCGGGAAAGATCGAGCAGATTGCGGACCATTCTGGTCAATCGATCGGTTTCTTCGTCGATTGCTTCCAGAAATGCTTCTCTCGATTCCTCGTCCCACGGCACTGCCGTATCCAGCAGGGAGGTCACAGACGTCTTGATTGCGGCCAGCGGTGTGCGAAGATCATGAGATACCGCCGCTAGTAACGCCGACTGGAGAGCATTTGTTCGCTCCAGCACTTCCAATCGGGCTGCTTCGTCACTGAGTCGAACGCGGTCCAGGGCCAGCGCAGCCTGGTCTGCCAGACTACTGAGCAGGTCACGATCAGCGTCGTCGAAACGCCCTCCGTTTGGTCGGCCTCGCACTTCAAGGACTCCGAAATGATGACTTGGTGTGTTGATCGGCATGTACAACACATCCTGGTTGCCGCGGCTTCCAGTTGGGGGTCTAACCCCCACGCCATGTGGCCCGATAACCCGGGCCCGGGTTGTGCCAAGTCCCGCTGCGGTTCCCGTTGACATGGCCATCAGAGCCATTGTCTGCTCGTTGCGGGTAAGAGGGCGCTCCGGGCCGGAGGGGAAACTGGCCAGCACCTCCAGTGCATCATCGTTTTCCCGTGCCAGGATTCTCGCCTCGGTAGCGCCGTAAACATTGACGACGTGTCGAACGATCGTCTCCAGTATCTCAGCCAGCGATCTCCCCCGCACCAGCCCTTCATTCAGCCGGTAGAGGAGCGCCGTCCGCGCTTCATGCTGTTCGGCAATGCGCGTTCTCGCCTGTGCGCTGGCAGCGAGACTCGATGTCACCAAAGCCACGATGAGAAATACAAAGAGCGACAGCACATGATCGGACCGTCCGATGGTGAACGACTCGATGGGCGGCAGAAAATTGAAATCCAGAACCGACGACGTGGTGATCGCCGCCAGAACCGCTGGCCCTCGTCCCAGTCGCAACGCGATCAGCAAACAGCAGAGGAGAAAAACCATCGCTGCGCTGACGGCACCGAGCGACGAACGCAGGAGAATCAGCACCACACTGAGAAGGGCGACGACCAGCAGCGTGCCGGCAAACGATCGCCAGCCAGGTCTGGCGCCGCCGTGAGACATGAGTGCGTTCTCGATCGATTTCCAGAGCGCTGTGAGTCGGCGATGAACCTCAGAGAACGACATCTGGTCCCCACGCATTCAACAGCAACACACCGCGAACTCCAGTCACCCGATCAGATCATTCAGATTCGGTCGGTTGCGTTTCCCGGTACGGACTCGCCGGGCGAAATCGGCGCTCGAACTCCTCGCGCGTGCACATCGTGCGAATATCGGTCATGCGATCCAGCGCCAGAATTCCGTCGAGGTGGTCGATTTCGTGCTGAAGGAGCTCAGAAAGATCGCCTTCGGCCTGCAATTCGTGCCACTGTCCACGCAGATCCTGATAGCGGACATCCACTCGGCAGTGGCGGCGCACCTGGAAGAAGATGCACAAAAAGCTGAGACAGGCATCCCAGACGACCATCGTCTCCTCACTGCGCGCTGTAATCTCCGGATTGATCAGTGGCCACGGCTCGCCAAGATCCAGAAACACGACCCGCTGCAGCACTCCGATCTGCGGCGCAGCGATCCCCCGGCCGTAGGTCGTCGATTCCCGCCAGTGATGGAGGGTGTCGCTAAGATCGGCGATCAGACTCGCCACCTGCGGGTCGGCAGGATCGGCCACAGCGTTGGCCGCCATCCGCAACACCGGATCACCCAGTTGTCGCACCGCTCGAATCGTCATCAGATTGTTGCTCCCTCGGCCAGTCGATTCAGAATCAGCGGTTCGGCGTTCCCTCCAGAGAGAAGCACCACCACCGTTCTCCCCTGGTACCGCTGCGGAGCCTTCAACAGACCGGCCAATGCGGCGGCGCCGGCTCCCTCCGGCAGATGACCCGTTTCCCGCAGCATGACCATCGCTGCATCGACCAGATCGTCGTCGGCCACCAGATGAACCGCGTCGACTCGGTGCTTCCAGTAATCGAATGTAAAGTGCCCCGGGTAGCTGGTAGCCACCCCTCCGGCGAACGTCTCGCAGAGTGGATTGAACAGCGGAGACCCGGCTTTCCACGACTCGAACGAAGCGGGCGCGGCGCTCGACTGCACACCGCTGAGCCGGACATGCGGCGCAGCGTGATCGAGCACCAGCGCACAGGCCCCGATCAGATTGCCGCCCCCCAACTGCACGACCAGATCGTCCAGACCGGGAAGCTGCTCGACGATCTCCAGCGCCAGCGTGGCGCAACCAAGCATTACATCCGGATCTTCGCCATCCTCGACGTAAAGAAGCCCCTCCTCCGCCGCCAGGTCGCGGGCGACCTGGTTCGCCTCAGTCAGCGTAGCCCCCTGCTCGACGACCTCCGCCCCGAGTGCACGCATCGCCGCCAGTTTGTGGGGATTCGCTCCCACTGGCGCCACCACCACCGCCCGTTTGCCATACAAACCGGCTCCCCAGGCGATCCCCTGACCGTGATTGCCGGTCGACGCGGTGGCCATGCCCGCAATCGCCGAACCGAGCGTACTGGCTCGGTAGATACCACCTCTCCCTTTGAATGAACGGATCGGCGAACAATTCTCGTACTTCACCCACAGATCGCATTCCAGCCGCTCGCTCAGGGTACGGCTACGCAGCAGAGGTGTCGGTTGGAGATGGTTGGCGATGACCCGTCGGGCCGTGTAGACATCCGCAAGGGTGTACTTGCTCATGATGCGACTCCCGGGCGGTGTTCAGTCCCGCCACCTTCCCTGATATGCTGCCGGAACAATGATCGATCGGCCTGTGGTTCATAAGGATAGAAGACCATGACCGCGCCCACACGTGAGGAAACCATCGCCCGCCTGCAACGTATCCGGTCGGCATTTTCCGGCAGGATGGGAATCGCCGCCCAGAATCTGTCGACCGGCGAAGCATTTCTGTTCGATCACGAACAGGTCTTCCCCACCGCCAGCACGATCAAATCGGCCATCCTCTACGAGGTGTATCGCCAGGCGGAAGAAGGAACGCTGGGTCTCAGAGATCGAGTCACACTGAACGAGAGCGATCTGGTCAGGGGATCGGGCATACTGCGAGACATCGATCCCGGTCTGCAGTTGACGGTCCATGACCTGGCCCTGCTGATGATCATCGTCAGCGACAACACCGCCACCAATATGATGATCGACCTGGTCGGCGGACCGGAGCCGGTGACCAGATCGATGCGCTCTCTCGGGTTGGACAGCACCACCCTCTACCGAAAGATCAACTTCGATGTGGAGATCACCGATACGAAATGGCTGGCCGAATCGAGTCCCTTCGATCTGATGCGCCTGGCAACGTTGATCGGGCAAGGCAAAGCGGTTTCTCCGGAGGCATCGGCTGGCATGCTGGCGATCATGAAGCGCCAACACTACACCGGTCAGTTTCTGCGGTTTCTCGGCTCCAATGCCTACGCCGCCGAACTCGGAGAAGAGCAGTTGTTCTGGACAGCGAACAAAACGGGCAGCATTACTGGTGCACGCGCCGACATGGGCCTCGTCAGCATTCCCGGTGACCAACTGATCGCCTACGGCGTGATGACCGATGGTTCCCGGGACACTGGATTTACCAGCGAAAACGAGGGGGAGATCGCCAACGGCCGCGTCGGCCGGGTTCTGTTGGAACACTGGTGGCCGGAAGGATTCGCCACCGGCAAGATCGGCATAACGTCCGTGCACTTGACAGGATTTTGACGGGCGTCTCGCGGGCTCCGTCTTTGCACCAGGAATCGCGACGATGTGAAGACGGGCAGCGGCGGACACGTTGGGCAATACGGTCCGCAAAGGGCGTCCGCAGCTCACCCCAGATTGAGCAACTCGTAGTCCCGCGCGCCGAGATCGACCTCCGGCACCGGATCCACGCCAAGCCGGATCAGCATGTGGGTGATCTCCATACGGTGCTCCGACGCATGGATGATCACCTGCAGAATCGTGCCGACCATCGACTTTTTCACCTGCCAGTGATCGACATAGATGTCGTCCAGCCGGTTTTCGTCCCGCAATAGGCGGGTCAGTTCGGCAAAAGCGGCAAAAGCGTCGTCGTAGCGGCGGGTCAGATCGGCGATTGAAACCGGTCCCCACATCGGTTCCTCCGGCGGTGCGCTACCGGTCATCAACGATCGCCAGAAATGCAGATTCCAGACAAGGTGCACCCAGGTTTCCCGGATGCTCTGATGTCCGATGTCGAAACGCTGATCGAGCTGTGCATCGGTCAGGGGTTGGCAGGCAGCCAGCAACTCGTGCGTCGCCCAGCTATCGAAATCAAGCAGCCGGTCGAACACCTCCACCAGCACCCCTCCACCCTGTCAGCACCTGGTCAGCAGTTAGCCTTTGCCTTTCGTCCTTTGCCCTTTGCCCTTTGCCCTATCCCTACCTCTCCCTCATCCGCGGATCGAGCACATCGCGCAGACCGTCCCCGAGGAAGTTGAAACCGAGCACCAGAATAGCGATGGCCAATCCCGGGAAAATGGCCATGGAGGGCAGGATCTCCATGTAGGTGCGGGCTACATTCAGCATGCCGCCCCAGGTTGGTTCCGGAGGCTGGGTGCCGAGTCCGAGAAAGCTCAGACCTGCTTCCGACAAAATGGCGCTGGACAAATAAACCGTGACCAGCACGATCAGCGGCGCGAAGATGTTCGGCAGCACGTGCAACCGTATCAACCGCAGGTTCCCCGAGCCCACCACGCGTCCCGCCTCGATATATGGCTCGCTCATCACCGAAAGCACGGTCCCTCGCACGACGCGAGCGAACGCCGGGGCGAAAACGACACCGATGGCAATCATGGCGTTGCGGCGGCTCGGTCCCAGCAAGCCGGCGATGACGATGGCCAGCACCAGTCCAGGAAACGCAAACAGGATATCGACAATCCGCATCAGAAAGGAATCGAGCCGGCCGCCAAAGTACCCGGCGATTACACCGAGCAGGCCGCCCACGACGAGAGCGATGAGGACGGCGATGATACCAACCTGCAACGAGACCCGTGAGCCATAGACGATTCGCGAGAAGGTGTCGCGCCCCTGTTCATCGGTGCCCATCAGATGATCCAGACTGGGCGGCTGCAATCGCGGAAAGGCAATCGACGATGGAGAATATGGAGCGATGACCGGGGCAAAAACGGCGATGATCACCGTGACCAGAACAATGATCAAACCGACCACGCCAATTGGATTGCGAAGCAACGCCCGGAAGGACTGCCATTTGCGCTGTTTCCTTGCCGCGCGACCCGATTCGAGCGTCGACTCGCTGGACAAAACGGTATCGGTCATCCCTGCTTAATCCTCGGATCCAGAAAACCGTAGAGCACATCGACTGCCAGATTGATCAGGACAAAGACGATGGCCAGATAGAGCGTCGCGGCCTGCACCAGTGTGTAATCGCGATTGAAAATGCCCTGCAGGAGGGTGTTCCCCATTCCGTTCAGTCCAAAAATGACTTCGACGATCGCCGATGAACCCATCAAAGCTCCCAGCTGAAACCCAATGACGGTTATGACAGGAATCAGTGCATTGCGCAGCGCGTGGCGATAGAGCACCAGGCGGTCGCCCAGCCCTTTGGCTCTGGCCGTTCGCACGTAGTCCTGCCCCAGCACTTCCAACATCGTCGTGCGCGTCATGCGCATGATGATGGCCATCAGTTGAATGCCTATGGCGATGGCTGGCAGGATCATCTGCTTCAGGTTGGCAATTGGGTCCTCATAGATGGGTATGTGCTTGAGACTCGGCGTCCAGTTGAAATACTTCGAGGTAAACAGAAGCATCAGAGTCGCAATCCAGAAACTCGGCAGCGACAGACCGACGAGCCCACCAACGCGTGATGCGAAGTCGAGCGGCGTGTCCCGCTTGACAGCGGAAATGACTCCGAGTGGAACGGCGATGAGCGTACTGATCAGCACAGAAAGGAGTGCCAATTCCAGCGTGATCGGTAATGCCCTGGCCAGAAGATCGGCAACGGGCTCACCCGACCGCATCGAGTTGCCGGGGTCGCCCCGGAGCATATTTCCCATCCACTTGATGTACTGGACGGGAATTGGATCGGCCAGGCCCATGGCCTCGCGCAGCTTCTCCATCTGCTCTGGACTGACCTGC
>WBZO01005461.1_pt1 | contig 12951 bp, 22 predicted proteins | sample 5204261 | NCBI WGS metagenome assembly WBZO01 (sample SAMN12412400, study PRJNA552823) | activated sludge metagenome | isolation source: activated sludge from anammox sidestream of wastewater treatment plant... | place: USA: North Carolina | collected 2017-09
GCGGTTCTTCCCGTGGTCGGTGAAGTAGAAGTTGCCTTCGCGGTCGAAAACGAGGTCGTTGGGGCCTTTCAGCCGTTCGCCGTCACACTCGCTGTAGAGCGTCGTCACGGTCGAGCCGTCGGCAGTCACGCGCTGGATCTGGCCGCCGATGTAGTCCGCTGGCTGCTCCCCGGGGAAGAGTCCCGTCGATCCGTCGGGCAATGGCCGCTCCGTCCAGTGGAACCCGCCGTTCTGGGTAACGTAGATGGCGCCGTCCGGCCCGATGGCGGCGCCGTTCGGCCCTCCGCCGGTGACCGCGAACACGTCCAGCGTGCCGTCCGGTTTCACGCGCGTCAGTCTCCCGGCTGCGATCTCCGTCACGAGGATGTCCCCGCCAGGCAGTTCGAGCGGCCCTTCGGGGAACTTCAATCCGGTGGCAACAACGCGAAACTCCATGATCCAGGACTCCAGGGTGAGAAGTTGGCGAATCCTAGCCCATCGCCGGGAGGGGTGTGCAGCCCCGCACCCGCCCGCCACAATGGTCGCATGGACGGCGATCCCCTGGTGCGCCTGCGCGCCCTCTGCCTTGCCCTGCCCGAAACCACCGAACGCCTCAGCCACGGCGAGCCCACCTGGTTCGTGCGCGACAAGAAGACCTTCGTCATGTTCTCGAACCACCACCACGGCGGGCCCTTCGGATTCTGGTGCGCCGCGCCACCCGGAGCCCAGGACATCCTGGTCGATGCAGCGCCGGACCGCTTCTTCGTCCCTCCGTACGTCGGCTACCGCGGCTGGCTCGGCGTGAGGCTCGATGTACAGGCCGACTGGGACGAGATCGCGATGATCGTGGAAGACGCCTACCGGACAGTCGCGCCACCGAGCCTCGTGGCAGTCCTCGACGCACGCTCCGCGTCATGACTCTCGATATCTTGGCCCGGGCCGCCGCCTCGTGCCGCCGATGTCCGCGCATGCTCCCTGGCAGTGCGGTCATCGGCCCACGCAACGGGCCCGCGGGCGCACCCGTCCTGTTCGTCGGCGAAGCCCCGGGCCGCCTCGGCGCGGGCCGGACCGGCGTGCCGTTTTCCGGCGACACAGCAGGATCGCGATTCGAACGCCTTCTCTGCGAAGCCGGGCTCGCGCGCGAGGGAGTCTTCGTGACCAACGCGGCCCTGTGCCTTCCGCTCGATGCGCGCGGCCGAAACCGGCCGCCCTCGCCAGCGGAACTCTCCGCCTGCGGCGACTGGCTCCGCCAGACTCTCGACGCCGTGACGCCGTCCCTGGTCGTTGCCCTCGGCGCCGTCGCGCTCGCCGCCCTTGGCCGCATCGAACCGCACGGGCTCACGCTCCGTACCGGCGTGGGGACGGCGGTGAGCTGGCGCGGGGCACGGCTCACGGCTCTCTACCACCCGGCCGCGCGTTCCCGGGTCCACCGCCCATGGCCACTCCAGGTGGAAGATTGGCGCGCACTCCCGGCAATCGTGCGCGCCGCGGAGGATAATTCGAGGAATTCGTGGCAATTTTCCCCCGAAGGGGTTGACGCAGCCCCAATCGTATTTCTACGATGGCATCGTAATTTTTCGATGAGGTTCACTTCGATGACCACCCGCACCAGCGACGAAATCCGCTCCGAAGTCGCCAAAGCCTACGGCAGCCGCGTCCAGCGCATCCTCGCCGAAAGCGAAACCGTCCCCCTCGCCCAGGCGGGCGACTGTTGCTCGCCGTCTACCTCCACGACCGGCAGCAGCTGTTGCGGCGATACCAGTCCCGACGAAGTCCAGCTCACGAACATCGCGAAACTGTACGCGGACGCGGACACGACCGACCTTCCCTCGACAGTCACCGACGTGGCCTTCGGGTGCGGTAACCCCACCGCCATCGCCGCGCTCAAGCCTGGCCAGGTCGTGCTCGATCTCGGCTCCGGCGGCGGCATCGACTGTTTCCTCGCCGCGAAGATGGTCGGCGAGACCGGCAGAGTCTACGGCGTGGACATGACCCCGGAGATGATCGCCCTGGCGCGCAAGAACGCGGCCAAGGTCGGCGCCACCAATGTCGAGTTCCGCCTCGGCGAAATCGAAAAGCTCCCGATCGATGATGCCTCCGTCGATGTCATCATCTCCAACTGCGTCATCAACCTCTCTCCCGACAAGGACCAGGTGTTCCGCGAGGCCTTCCGGGTGCTCAAGCCCGGCGGGCGCCTCCAGGTGTCGGACATCGTCTGGACGCAGGCGGTACCCGAGGAAGTGAAGGGCGACATGGAGAAGTGGGCCGGGTGCATCGCCGGGGCGCTCCTCGAAAACGAGTACCTGGGCAAGATCCGCTCGGCCGGGTTCGAAGAGGTGACCTCGCAGGCAGCCGAATACCCGGGCGGCAAGGGCATCGCCTCGGCCGCCGTAGTCGCCGTGAAGCCCGTTGGGGCGGCGGCGGGGCCAGCCACGACCTGCTGCTAGGCCAGCTCCCGGCAGAAGCGGCGAAGGACGGGGCCCGGAAGGGCCCCGTCCTTGCCATTGGGGGCCTCCGGATTCATACTTAGAGCTTGATCCGCAGCCGCGGATCGTTTTTGTGTTGGGATCCGTCTGGGGTTCCCGGGACTCTTGCCCGGGTGGCGCAATGGCAGCGCATCCGATTTGTAATCGGACGGTTAGGGGTTCGAATCCCCTCTCGGGCTCCAGCACATATCACCCGCGCCGCGCAAGCGGCGAGGCCTCGTGGAGAGATGGCCGAGTGGTTAATGGCAGCAGACTGTAAATCTGCCGCGCTACGCGCTTCGTAGGTTCGAATCCTGCTCTCTCCACCACCATTTGCCACCGGCCAGCGAGCTGTTGGCCAAAGGAGCACACCGCCACCGCTCGATACCTCGGGCCCTCATAGCTCAGTCGGCAGAGCGCGTTCTTGGTAAGAACGAGGTCTCCAGTTCAAATCTGGATGAGGGCTCCAGACACTTCCACCATGGCGGCACGCCGCCTGCACACATCCAACTCACGGCCCGGAGGGCACCACCAATGGCGAAGGCGAAATTTGAGAGGACAAAACCGCACGTAAACGTCGGGACGATTGGCCACGTGGACCACGGCAAGACGACGTTGACGGCGGCGATCACCAAGGTGCTGGCCCTCAAGGGCGAGGCCGAGTTCCGGGCGTTCGATTCCATCGACAACGCGCCGGAAGAGCGCGCCCGCGGCATCACCATCGCCATTGCCCACGTGGAGTACGAGACGGATGCGCGCCACTACGCGCACGTCGACTGCCCGGGCCATGCCGACTACATCAAGAACATGATCACGGGTGCGGCCCAGATGGACGGCGCCATTTTGGTGGTGGCCGCCCCCGATGGCCCGATGCCCCAGACGCGCGAACACATCCTCCTCGCCCGCCAGGTCGAAGTGCCCGCCCTCGTCGTCTTCCTGAACAAGGTGGACATGATGGAGGACGAGGAACTCCTCGAACTGGTCGAACTCGAACTGCGCGAACTGTTGACCGCGAACGAGTTCCCCGGCGACGACATCCCGATCGTGCGGGGCAGCGGCCTCAAGGCGCTCGAATCGGCCTCGACCGACATCAACGCGCCCGAGTACAAGTGCATCCTCGAGCTGATGGACGCCGTCGATAGCTACATCCCGACGCCGGAACGGCCGCTGGACAAGCCCTTCTTGATGCCCGTGGAAGACGTCTTCGGGATCAAGGGGCGCGGCACGGTGGTCACCGGCCGGATCGAGCGCGGCGTCGTGAAGGTCGGCGAAGAGATCGAGATTGTCGGCATCATCGAGACGCGCAAGACCACGGTCACCGGCGTCGAGATGTTCAAGAAGCTGCTGGATGAAGGCCAGGCGGGCGATAACGTCGGCTGCCTCCTCCGGGGCGTCGAGCGCGACGACGTGCAGCGCGGGCAGGTGCTCTGCAAGCCGGGTTCGGTGAAGCCGCACACGAGCTTCGAAGCCCAGGTCTACGTCCTCGGCAAGGATGAAGGTGGCCGCCATACGCCGTTCTTCAACGGCTACCGGCCCCAGTTCTACCTGCGCACCACCGACGTCACCGGCGCGATCAAGCTGCCCGAAGGCGTCGAAATGGTCATGCCCGGCGACAACATCACCATGACCGTCGAACTCATCCAGCCCATCGCCGTCGAAGATGGTCTCCGCTTCGCCATCCGCGAAGGCGGCCGCACCGTCGGCGCCGGCGTCGTCACCAAGATTCTCGCCTAGGCGAGCGGGAGAGGAACGAGGGGAACGGCACCATGGCACGTCAACAGATACGCATCAAGCTCAAGGCATATGACCACCGCCTCCTGGACCAGTCGGCCCGGCAAATTGTCGAGGCCGCCGAGCGGACCGGGGCAGCCGTGGCCGGCCCTGTGCCACTCCCCACGTCCATCGACAAGTTCACGGTCTTGAAGGGCCCGCACATCCATAAGGATGCCCGCGAGCAATTCGAGATCCGGACCCACAAGCGGCTCATCGACATCATGGAGCCGACTTCCAAGACGGTAGACACGCTCATGCGGCTGCAATTGCCCAGCGGCGTGGATATCGAGATCAAGCTGTAAGACGATGAGCATTGAAGGACTGCTTGGCCGCAAACTGGGCACCACCCAGGTGTTCGACGAACGGGGGCGCCTCCGGGGCGTTACCGCCGTCGAGGTGGGGCCCTGCTTCGTGACCCACATCCGCACGCCCGAAACCGATGGCTACACCGCCATCCAGATCGGCTTCCAGGACGACCGCAAGCTCAACAAGCCCGAAGCGGGCCACCTCAAGAGCGCCGGCAACCTGAAGCTCCGCCACCTGGCCGAGTTCCGCGTCGACGATTCTTCCGCCTACACCCTCGGCGATCGGCTCGGCGCCGACCTGTTCGAGACCGGGCAGAAGGTCGACGTGACCGCCACCTCCAAGGGCCGCGGGTTCCAGGGCGGCGTCCGCCGCCACAACTTCCGTGGTGGCCCCAAGACGCACGGCCAGAGCGACCGCCACCGGGCGCCCGGGTCCATCGGCTCGGGTACCACCCCCGGCCGGGTCTTCAAGGGCACGCGCATGGCAGGTCACATGGGCGCCGAGCGCACCACCATCATGAACCTCGAAGTCGTCGCCCGGAACGAAGAACGCGGTGTCATTTTCGTCGCCGGTTCGGTCCCTGGTCCCATCGGCGGCCTCGTCCGCATTCGCAAAGCAAGGAAGGTATCGAAATGAAGCTGAACGTCTTCGATACCGCCGGCACCCGGATCCGCGAAATCGACGCCGCCGACGAAGTCTTCGGCATCGAACCCAATGGCGCGGTCCTCCACCAGGCCTACGTCGCCCAGATGGCGAACCGCCGGGCCGGCATGGCGAGCACCAAGAGCCGGGGCGAGGTCCGCGGCTCGACCGTGAAGATCCGGAAGCAGAAGGGCCTCGGCCGTTCGCGCCAGGGCTCGATCCGGGCCTCGCACCATGTAGGTGGTGGCGTGGCGTTCGGGCCGAAGCCGCACAGCTTCGCGAAGGACCTGCCCCGCACGATGCGCCGCCTCGCGCTCCGTTCGGCGCTCAGCAGCCATGCCGCCGCCGGCACGCTGATCGTGGTCGAAGGCCTCGCCGCTCCGGACGGGAAGACGCGGACGGTCCAGGCTGCGCTCGCCGCCCTTGGCGTCGACCGCCGGGCCCTCGTCGTCACCGGCGACCACGTGCCCGAACTGACCCGCGCGGCCCGGAACATCGATATCGCGAAGGCGCTGCCCGCGCAGAACCTGAACGTGGTGGACCTGGTGAACGCCCACCGGCTGGTGATGTCGGAGGATGCCGTGCGCAAGTGCGAGGCGCTCTGGGGCGGCGTGAATGTGAAGCCGCAGCGCGGCCGCGTGAAGGAGGCCGTGTAAATGCCGAAGGAACTGCATCCCTACGCCGTCCTCTTGCGGCCAATCATCACAGAGAAGACGACCGTCCTCACCGGGCTCGATAAGTACGTCTTCGAAGTGGATATCCGCGCCAACAAGAACCAGATCAAGGAAGCGGTCCAGGTCGCATTCAACGTCCGCGTGGTCGAGGTGAACACCATGACCATGAAGGGCAAGCCGAAGCGTTTCGGCCGCCGCGTCGTCAACCGCCCGAACTGGAAAAAGGCCGTGGTCACACTCGTGCCCGGCGACAAGATTGAGCTCTTCGAGGGGATATAGGCATGCCGATTAAGCAGTACAAGCCAACTTCCCCCGGGCGCCGCAATGCCAGCGGGGCGACCTATTCGGAAATCACGAAGAAGACGCCCGAGAAGTCGCTTACCGTCTCGCTCAAGAGCAAGTCGGGTGGGCGCAACAACCAGGGCCGCATCACCGTCCGCAGCCGCGGCGGTGGCAACCGCCGCCTCTACCGCATCATCGACTGGAAGCGGAACAAGGCGGGCATCCCGGCCAAGGTTGCGGCCATCGAATACGACCCGAACCGGACGGCCCGGATCGCGCTCCTCCAGTACGTCGATGGCGAGAAGCGCTACATCCTTGCCCCCAACGGCCTCGCGGTCGGAGCGATGCTCCTGAGCGGCTCCGAAGCCGAAGTCCGCGTGGGCAACGCGCTCCCGCTGGCAAACATGCCGACCGGTACCCAGGTGCATAACATCGAACTGACCCCCGGCAAGGGGGGCCAGATCGTCCGCAGCGCCGGTACGTCCGCCCAGCTGATGGCGAAGGAGGGCGACTATGCCCTGCTCCGCCTGCCCAGCGGCGAGATGCGCCGGGTCCGGATCGAATGCATGGCCACGATCGGCCAGGTCGGCAACGTCGAGCACTCGCTGGTGAAGCTCGGCAAGGCCGGGCGCACCCGCCATCGCGGCCGCCGGCCCGAAGTTCGCGGCGCCGTGATGAACCCCCGCGACCATCCCCACGGCGGCGGCGAAGGCCGCGCACCGGTGGGTATGCCGGGACCGAAGACACCCTGGGGCAAGCCGACGCTCGGCTATCGCACCCGCAACAACAAGCGCACCGACAAGTACATCGTTCGGCGGCGAAGCTAGGAGTAGGACATGTCACGTTCCATTAAGAAGGGCCCCTACGTCCACCCTTCGCTGGAGAAGAAGGTCCTGGCGATGCGGAACGCGCAGCAGCGTTCGGTCATCAAGACCTGGTCGCGCGCTTCGACGATCCTGCCGGAGATGATCGGTATGACCATCGCCGTCCACGACGGCCGGCGCCATGTGCCGGTGTTCGTTACCGAGAACATGGTCGGTCACAAGCTTGGCGAATTCGCTCTGACGCGCACCTTCCGCGGCCACGTGTCGAAGAGCGACCGCCAGAGCAAGGTGAGGCGGTAACCATGGAAGTGCGAGCAACCACGAAAGGGATGGGGGCCTCGTCCCGCAAGGTGCGCCTCATCCTCGACCGGCTTCCCGGGCTCTCGGTGGACCAGGCGCTGGCGCTGTTGCGCTACGTCCAGTCGCCCCATGCCCGCACCGTGTCGAAGGTGGTCCTATCGGCCGCTTCGAACGCGGAGAACAACTTCGACCTGGATGTGGACAACATGGTCATAAAGCGCGCCTATGCCGATGAGGGCCCGACGATGAAGCGCTTCCGCCCGCGGTCGCGCGGCCGGGTGAGCCCCATCCTCAAGCGCTCCAGCCACATCACCATCATTCTCGACGAGCGGGAGGCCTAACCGTGGGACAGAAAATCCATCCGCACGGCTTCCGCCTCGGCATCATCTACGACTGGGAGTCGAAGTGGTTTGCCGAGAAGGACTACACCGCCCGCCTGCACCAGGACCTGGACCTTCGCCGGTTCATCCTGGGCGAGCTGCCCGATGCCGCCATCAGCCGCATTGAAATCGACCGGAACGCCAACCTGGTGACCGTCACAATCCATACGGCCAAGCCCGGCATCGTCATCGGCCGCGGCGGCGCGAAGGTCGAAGACCTCCGCAACGCGCTCGAGCACTTCACGGGCGGCCGCGTCCGGGTCAACATCCAGGAGATCCGGGTCCCGGAACTCGATGCCTACCTGGTTGCGCGCTCGGTAGCCGACCAGCTCGAGCGGCGCGTGGCCTTCCGGCGCGCCATCAAGCAGTCGGTCCAGCGGACCATGCAGCGGGGCGCCCAGGGCTGCCGCGTGGCCATTGGCGGCCGCCTGGGTGGTTCGGAAATGTCCCGCCGCGAAAGCGAGACCCAGGGCCGCGTGCCCCGGCATACGCTCCGCGCCGACATCGACTACGGGCTCGCCGAAGCGCACACCACTTTCGGCCGCATTGGCGTCAAGGTCTGGATCTACAAGGGAGAAATCCTCCCCGAACGCGGCGCGCCGCGCGTGGAAGAAGAAGTCCCGGAGCCGGTGGCGGCGCCCGTACGCCCCGTCGTCGAAGTCGAAGCTGGAGCCGGCGGACCTGCACACACCGCCATCTCGATGGAGCAGCAGGCAGCCCGGCGCGAAACCCCCGAGGGAGGCGCCTAAATGCTGCAACCCCGCCGTGTGAAGCACCGCAAGCAGCACCGTGGCCGCCGCCAGGGCGTCGCCAGCTCGGGCAACTACGTCGCCTTTGGCGAGTTCGGCCTGCAGGCCCAGGGTGCCGCCTGGATCGACTCCCGCCACATCGAAAGCGCCCGCCGTGCGATGACCCACGAGATGAAGCGCGGTGGCAAGGTCTGGATCCGCATCTTCCCGGATAAGCCGGTGACCGCGAAGCCCGCCGAAACCCGCATGGGCTCGGGCAAGGGCGCCCCGGACCGCTGGGTCGCCGTCGTCAAGCCGAACCGGATCATGTTCGAAATCGCCGGCGTGCCCGAGCACGTCGCCCGCGAGGCGCTGCGCCTGGCGGCCCATAAGCTCCCCGTGCCGACGAAAGTCGTCGTGCGCGAAGAGGCGGTGATCTGATGGCTCGACAGACTGCTGAAGACCTGCGCCGGCTCGATGAGAGCAAGCTGGACCACGAGATCAATGAGGCCTACCGGGCCCTCTTCACCCTCCGCTTCCAGCATGCCAGCCGGCAGCTGCAGAACTACCGCGAGCTGCGCAACGCCCGGCGCCGCATCGCACGCCTCCGCACCATCAAGCGGGAGCGCCAGATCGAAGCCTTGCTGGGTGAGGAGTAGCCATGGGTACGCAACGAACCATCCAGGGGACGGTCGTCTCCGACAAGATGCAGAAGACCATCGTGGTCTCGGTTGAGCGCAAGAAGAAGCACCGCCTCTACCACAAGGTCGTAACGGTGACGGAGCGCTACAAGGCCCACGACGAGGACAACACCTGCAAGCTCGGGGATGTGGTCCGCATCCAGGAATGCCGCCCCATGTCGAAAGACAAGCGCTGGCGGGTCGTCGAGATCCTCACCAAGGGCGATGTCGCCGAGATCGCACCCGAGACGATCGGGCGCGAGATCGAAGTCACCGCCCAGGTGGCACCGAAGTCGGAGGTACAGGAGTGATCCAGCAGGAAACCCGCCTCAAGGCCGCCGATAACAGCGGCGCCCGATCGCTCCTCTGCATCCGCGTGCTCGGGGGTAGCCGCAGGCGCTACGCGCGCCCCGGCGATGTCATCGTGGCGAGCGTCAAAGTGGCGCAACCCAACGCCGGCGTGAAGAAGGGCGACGTGGTCAAGGCCGTCGTCGTCCGCGTCACCAAGGAATATGGCCGCCCCGATGGCTCCTACATCCGCTTCGACGAGAACGCCGCAGTGCTGCTCGCCAACGACGGAGAGAACCCGCGCGGCACCCGCATCTTCGGGCCCGTTGCCCGCGAACTTCGCGACCGCAACTTCATGAAGATCGTGTCGCTCGCTCCGGAGGTGCTGTAGTGCCCGCAAAGATCAAGCGTGGCGATAAGGTCGTCGTGCTTGCCGGCAAGGACCGCGGCAAGCGGGGCACCGTACGCGCCATCATCACCAAGCACAACCGCGTGCTCGTTGAGGGTGTGAACATCATCAAGAAGCACCAGCGGGCCCGCCAGCAAGGGCAGGCTTCGGCCATCATCGAACGCGAAGCCCCCATTCATATCAGCAACGTCATGCTGATCGACCCGAACGACGACGCACCGACTCGAGTCACCTTCCGGCGGCGCGAAGACGGGAGCCTGGTCCGGGTCGGCAAGCGCAGCGGAGAGGACATCGAGTAATGCCGCCGCGAATGAAAGAACGCTACCAGTCCGATGTGGCCCCGGCGCTGCGCGAGCAGTACAGCTACGGCAACGTCATGGAGATCCCGCGCATCACCAAGATCAACGTCAACATTGGTCTCGGCGAAGCGCTGACCGATGCGAACGCGCTGGATAAGGCCGCCGACGAAGTTGCCGCGATCACCGGCCAGAAGGCGATGATCACCCGCGCCAAGCGCTCCATCGCGAACTTCCGGCTCCGCGAGGGCAACCCCATCGGGGTGATGACCACCCTCCGCGGCGACCGCATGTACGAGTTCCTGGACCGCCTGGTCAGCGCTGCTCTGCCGCGCATCCGGGACTTCCAGGGGCTCAACCCGAACGCGTTCGATGGCCGTGGCAACTACAGCCTCGGCGTGCGTGAACAGCTGATTTTCCCCGAGATCGAATACGACCGCGTCGACAAGGTCCGGGGTATGCAGGTGACTATCGTTACGACCGCCAAGACCGACGAAGAAGGCCGCAAGCTCCTCGAGCTCATGGGCCTGCCCTTCCGGAAGAATTAGGAGCAGGACCGTATGGCTTCGAAGGGAATTGTGAACCGCGACAACCGCCGGCGTGAGCTGAACGCCAAGTTTGCCGCGCGCCGGGCCGAACTGAAGCGCGAGCTGAAGCAGTCCTGGGACGACCCACAGAAAGTCGCCGCGATCTACGCGGAACTCCACAAGCTGCCGCTCAACAGCAGCCCCACACGCATCCACAACCGGTGCCTCGTCACCGGCCGCCCGAAGGGATACATCCGCCGGTTCGGCCTCTCGCGCATCACCATGCGCGAATACGCCCACCTCGGTCTGCTCCCTGGAGTGACCAAGTCCAGCTGGTAAGTGCGAAAGCAAACGCCAGAGGGGAAGTGCAATGAATGTGAGTGATCCCATCGCCGATATGCTGACGAGAATCAGGAACGCGACCGCCGCGCGCCACGATTCCGTCATGATCCCGGCATCGAAAATCAAGGTCGCGATTGCGAAGGTCCTGAAGGAAGAAGGCTTCATCAAGGACTTCGCGGTCGTCGCCGAAGAAGGCCGCCCGCAGCCCAACCTCAAGGTTGAGCTGAGCTACGGCGGCCGCAAGCAGCCCGTGCTGAACGGCCTCCAGCGGGTCAGCAAGCCGGGCCTCCGGGTGTACGTACAGCGCCGGGAAATCCCGCGCGTGTACGGCGGCCTGGGGATCGCCATCATCTCGACGCCCAAGGGCGTCATGTCCGGGCAGGAGGCCCGCCGCCACGAACTCGGCGGCGAGGTCCTCTGCTACGTGTGGTAGGAGGACGGCTCGATGTCTCGTATTGGCCGCCAGCCGATCACTGTCCCAGCCAACGTCCAGGTCACCATCGATGAGGCGAACTTCATCCAGGTGAAGGGCCCCATGGGCGAACTGCAGCGCCAGTTCCCGCGCACCATGGCGTTCGAACGCGAAGACGGCGTCATTTCCGTCGCCCGCCCGAACGACGAAGGAAAGCAGCGCGCCCTTCACGGCCTTTCGCGTTCGCTCCTCAACAACATGGTGACCGGCGTCACGACCGGGTTCACCCGGACGCTCGAAGTCCAGGGTGTCGGCTATCGCGCCCAGATGCAGGGGTCGAACCTGCAGCTGGCGCTGGGCTTCTCGCACCCGGTCATCGTCAACCCGCCCCCGGGCATCACGTTCGCCGTTGAAGGGCCCCGCATCCACGTGCAGGGGATCGACAAGGAGCGGGTGGGCCAGGTCGCGGCTAATATCCGCAAGCTTCGGCCACCGGAGCCGTACAAAGGCAAGGGCATCCGCTTCCTTGGCGAGCGTGTCCGCCGCAAGGCTGGCAAGGCCGGGAAGGTAGGCAAGTAATGAGCAAGGCAACCTCTGTTCTCGCCCGCCAGCGCCGTCACACGCGCGTCCGCAAGACGGTTTCCGGCACCCCGGTCCGCCCGCGGCTCAACGTGTTCCGCAGCGCCCAGCACATCTATGCACAGGTCATCGACGATGTGGCCGGCCATACGCTGGCCGCCGCGAGCGATGCCGATAAGGCGCTCCAGGCCGCGCTCAAGGGCAAGAACAAGACCGAGCGCGCCGCCGCGGTTGGCAAGGCCATTGCCGAGCGCGCCACGGCCAACGGCGTTTCCCTCGTGGTCTTCGACCGCGGCGGGTACAAGTATCACGGTCGCGTGCAGGCCCTTGCCGAAGCCGCCCGCGAAGCAGGATTGGGGTTCTAGATGGCCGATAATCGCTACGACCGTTCCGACCAGGGCCAGGACGAACTGACCGAAAAGGTCATCTACATCAACCGCGTCGCCAAGGTGGTCAAGGGTGGCCGCCGCTTCAGCTTCAGCGCGCTGGTGGTTGTCGGCGATAGCCACGGCAGCGTGGGCGTCGGCCTCGGCAAGGCCAACGAAGTGCCGGAAGCGATCCGCAAGGGCTCGACCCAGGCGCGCCGCAACATGATCAAGATCCCCATGCGCGGCGGGACGATCGCCCACCCCGTGTGGACGCGCTTCTCCGCGGCCCGCGTGATGATGAAGCCCGCCAGCCACGGTACCGGCGTCATCGCCGGTGGCGCCGTCCGCGCCATCATGGAAGCGGCCGGCGTCACCGACGTGCTGGCCAAGACGTTCGGCAGCCGCAACCCGGTGAACGTCTCCCGTGCCACCATCAAGGGCCTCTCCACCCTCCAGGACCCGGCCGGTGCGCGTGAGCGCCGCCTCGCGATCGCCCGGGGAGAGCAGTAAATGGCCCGCCTCAGCATCACCTGGCGCAAGAGCGCCATCGGCTACAACCAGGACCAGAAAGACACCATCCGGAAGCTTGGCTTCCGGCGGTTGAACCAGACCCTGGAAATCGACGACACGCCCGCGCTCCGGGGGATGGTCCACAAGGTCCAGCACCTTGTCGACATCGAGGAAGGGACGACGAAAT
>WBZO01000909.1_pt2 | contig 12949 bp, 10 predicted proteins | sample 5204261 | NCBI WGS metagenome assembly WBZO01 (sample SAMN12412400, study PRJNA552823) | activated sludge metagenome | isolation source: activated sludge from anammox sidestream of wastewater treatment plant... | place: USA: North Carolina | collected 2017-09
GCTATGGCTGGAAACTGGGGCCGTTCGAAACCTGGCAGTCGGCCGGCTGGGCCGAGGTGGCGCAGTGGATTGCCGACGACATCGCCGCAGGCAAGGCGATGAGCCGCGCTCCTCTGCCCGAATGGGTGGGCCGGATCACGGCTGCACATCGCGCCGAAGGTTCCTATTCGCCCCGTTCGGCCCGCTACGAGGCCCGTTCCGCGCACCCGGTTTATGCGCGCCAGCTGTTTCCCGATGCGCTGCTCGGTGAAACCTTCTCCAATGGCACGACCCTGTGGGAAAACGAAGGCGTGCGTCTGTGGTCGCTCGGCGACGACGGCATCGGCATCCTGTCGTTCAAGACCAAGATGAACACGGTCAATGACGCAGTGCTCGATGGCGTGCAGCAGGCCATCGACTATGCCGAGCAGCACCTCAAGGCGATCGTCATCTGGCAAGCCTCCGACAAGGCGTTCTCGGCTGGCGCCGACCTCAAGGGCATGCTCGGTTTCGTGCAGGCGGGGAAAATCGACAAACTGGAATCGATGATCGCCAACTTCCAGAAAACCAGTCAGCGCATCAAGTACTCGCTGGTGCCGGTGGTGGCTGCGGTGCGTGGCTTGGCGCTGGGTGGCGGCTGCGAATTCCAGATGCATTGCGCGCGCACCGTGGCGGCACTGGAAAGCTACATTGGATTGGTCGAAGCCGGTGTCGGCCTGCTGCCCGCCGGAGGCGGACTCAAGGAAATCGCCGTGCGTGCCGCGCAGCGCGCTGCCGACGGTGACGTCTTTCCCGAGATCAAGCGCATGTTCGAAACGGTGGCGCAGGCCAAGACTTCGGGCAGTGCGTTCGAGGCCAAGGCACTGGGACTGCTGCGCCCCGACGACGTGGTCGTGTTCAACCCCTTCGAATTGCTGTACGTCGCCAAGCAAGTGGCGGGCGCGATGGCCGAGAGCGGCTATCGCCCGCCTCTGCCGGCGCGTGCGCTGAATGTGGCCGGGGATGTCGGCTTGGCCACGCTGAAGATGGCCCTGGTCAACATGCGCGAAGGCCGTTTCATTTCCGAGCATGACGAGATCATCGCCACGCGCATCGGCGACGTGCTGTGCGGCGGCGCGATCGAGCGCGATGCGCAGGTCGACGAAGAATGGCTGCTCGACCTGGAACGCAGGCACTTCTTCGAGCTGGCGCAAATGCCCAAAACCCAGGAACGGATCCTGCACACCTTGACCACCGGCAAGCCGCTCAGGAATTGAAGCCTTGCCCATGCGCAGCGGAGCAGTGCCCGGCACTTCCGCTGCGATGACGTCGAACTCACATCATCAGTTTTCCGGAGTAATCCATGACCCGCCAAATCCAGGACGCCTACATCGTCTCCGCCGTGCGCACCCCGGTAGGCAAGGCGCCACGCGGCGTATTTCGTCACACCCGTCCCGATGACCTGCTGGCGCACGTGATCCGTGCCGCGCTGGCCAAGGCGCCCGGCATCGATCCGACGCTGATTGCCGATGCGGTCATCGGCTGTGCCATGCCCGAGGCCGAGCAAGGCATGAATGTGGCGCGCATCGGCGTGCTGCTGGCCGGCCTGCCGGACTGCGTGCCGGGCGTCACCATCAACCGCTTCTGCTCTTCGGGCGTGCAGGCCATCGCCATGGCGGCCGACCGCATCCGGCTGGGCGAGGCCGATCTCATGCTTGCCGGCGGTACCGAGTCGATGAGCATGGTGCCGATGATGGGACACAAGATCGCCATGAACCCCGCGGTGTTCAGCGACGACAACATCGCCATTGCCTATGGCATGGGCATCACCGCCGAGAAGGTGGCCGAGCAATGGAACATCAGCCGCGAGGCGCAGGACGCCTTTGCCCTGGCCTCGCACCAGAAGGCGCTTGCCGCGGCGGCGGCGGGCGAATTTGCCGACGAAATCGCCCCATTCACGCTCGACGACCACTACCCCGATCTTGCACTGCGTGCGATCCGCGATGACCGCCGCGTGATTTCCGCCGACGAGGGCCCGCGCAAGGACAGCAGCCTGGAAGGACTGGCCAAGCTCAAGCCGGTCTTCCGCATGGGCGGCAGCGTGACGGCCGGCAATTCCTCACAGATGTCCGATGGTGCCGGTGCGCTGCTGCTGGCCAGCGAAAAAGCCATCAAGACGCATCAGCTGACTCCGCTGGCGCGCTTCGTCGGCTTCAGCGTGGCCGGCGTCAAGCCCGAGGTGATGGGGATCGGCCCGATTGCCGCCATTCCCAAGGTGCTGGCGCAGGCGGGGCTGAATCAGCAGCACCTCGACTGGATCGAACTCAACGAAGCCTTCGCCGCGCAATCGCTGGCGGTGATTGGCGATCTGGGCCTGGATCCCGCCAAGGTCAACCCACTCGGTGGCGCAATCGCACTGGGGCATCCACTGGGTGCCACTGGCGCGATTCGCGCGGCAACCTTGATCCATGGCCTGCGTCGGCGCAAGCAGAAATATGGAATGGTGACGATGTGCATCGGCACCGGCATGGGCGCCGCCGGCCTGTTCGAGGCGCTCTGACGACGCGCATGTCCGAGCACGGCATCCACACGGTCGACACGGGCTTTCAGCGGCCAGGTTTCGATGCGGCCTATCTCATCGTGGAGGGCGGCCGCGGGGCATTCGTCGATTGCGGGACGAACCATTCCGTCCCGGCGCTGCTGCAGGCGCTCGCCGCGGCGGCCCTCGAACCCGCCGCCGTCGACTGGCTGATCCTCACCCACGTCCATCTCGATCATGCCGGAGGCGCCGGCGAATTGATGGCGAAGCTGCCGAATGCGCGCCTTGTCGTGCATCCGCGCGGCGCACGCCACATGATCGATCCGCATCAGCTCATTGCCGGCGCAACCGCCGTGTACGGTGATGCGGAGATGCAGCGCAGCTACGGCACGATTCGCGCTGTAGCGGCCGAGCGTGTGATCGAGGCCGGCGACCGGCATGTCGTCGATCTTGCGGGGCGAAAGTTGCTGTGCATCGACACGCCGGGCCATGCGCGACACCACAACGCGATCTGGGACGAGCGCAGCCGCAGCTGCTTCACGGGGGATGTGTTCGGCTTGTCCTATCGTGAAATGGACACTGCGCGCGGTGCCTTCATCGTGCCGACGACGACGCCGGTGCAATTTGACCCCGACGCATTGCACGCCTCGATCGAACGCTTGCTCGCCCTAGATCCGCAGGCCATGTATCCCACGCATTTCGGTCGCATCGAAGACGTGCGTCGCCTGGGAGACGAGCTGCACGAGCAGATCGAGGCGATGGTCATGATCGCACGCGCGCATGCCGGCGATGCCAGGCGGCATCACGCCATCAAGGAAGCACTGGCCAGCCTGTATCTCGAACGCGCACGCCGCCATGGGTGCGCGTTCGATCGTGCGCGTGTCGAGCAGGTGCTGGGCATGGACATCGAGCTCAATGCCCAAGGGCTCGCGGTATGGCTGGACCGCGACGCGGCATGAGCAACCTGCCGCCGCTCAGTGGGCTGGGCTCGCTGGCGCGCGATCCAGCCCCACCTGCAGCCAGCCCAGATTGATCCCGATGCGCGTCGCTTCGGGATTGGCCCAGGCATAGGCCAGGGTCTGCCCGTTGCCGTCGTCGATCACCGACAGCTTCAGCACCGGCACGTTGCCTTCGCGGTAGGTCAGGCGCTCCAGTCGCAGCGAATAGCCCGAAGGTGCGCCATCGCGCCAGTGCAGCGGATAGCGCCCTCCTTCGTTTTCGATGCGCACGCCACGATCCAGATGCCAATCGCTGCTGTCGGCGACCGCCTTGGGGCCACCGCCATTGATGGCAGCCCAGCCGGCAAATGCTTGCACCCGGCGCAATGCTTCACTGGCGTCGGCACCGCGTGCCTGATCGACATAAAAGCGCACGCGCAGCCATTCGCCGTCGCGTGTGATGGCCAGCGGCAGCAAGGCCATCGACGCACCGATCCCGGGAGCCAGCACCGTGCACGTGGCGGCATCTCCGACGAACCGCAGGGCCTTGTCGGCATGCAGTGCGCAGGCGTCGAGCGCCGCCCACTGTCCGGGATCGAAATCCTTGCCCGTGGCAGGCTGCGCGAGCAGGGCGCGATGCGGCACCCAATGTGGCGTCGGTTCACCGCTTTCATGCAGGGCCCACAACGCGTCCATGGCGGGGCTGCCATCCAGATGCACGCGCCAGATCGTCCACGAGCGGTCGCCTGTGGGCTCCACCGCCACGCGCACATGCGGCACGGCGACGGCACCTCCGGCCTCGCGGGCTGCCCAGACCTGCTCGTGGTTGTCGTAGATGCCCGCGATCGGCGCCGCCGGTGCTGCCCCGGCAGGCGAAGAACGCCGCGCTGGCTGCAAGGTCTGGCAGGCGGTGAGGACAAGGAGGGCGGCGCAGGCGGCGAGGATTTTTTTCATCGCGCAAGCATAGCAGTGGCGACAACCGCAGCAATTGCACGACGAACGGCGCTCCACTGTCGCGGCGGCTCGCCTATGCTGCCGCAGCCGCCAGCCAGGAGCACAAACCATGAGCGACGACATCCAGCCCGCTGATCGCGCCTATCGATTGCGCGTGATCATCATCCTTGCGATTGCCCTGCTGCTGGCCCTGCTGGCCTGGCATTTCACCCAGCGCTGGCTGCAAGCGCATGCGCTGCTGCTGTCGCCGCACGAGGCAGCCCGGCAGCTGCGCTTCTGGACGGGTGTGCTGGCGACGCTGTGCGGTTTCTGTCTGCTCGCACTTGCCGTCCACGCCTGGCGGCGTTCGCAGCGTGCCGCCCGCGAACAACGCTGGCCTTTGTCTGGCGTGCGCGTGGTGCGCAGTGTGCGCATTCGCCGCGGCGATGCAGTGATGCCGATCGTGCGCATGTTGCGCATGGCCACGGCAATGCTGGTCATCGTTGCGGCAGCCGCCATCGGCGTGGGCTGGCAGCTGCACCATGCCCTGCCCTGACGCTTCCTTCAGAGACGCGCCAGCGCCTGCTCCAGATCGGCAACCAGGCTGGCTGGCTCTTCCAGTCCGATCGACAGGCGCACCAGATTCAAGCCGGGGCCGGCGGCCGGGCGCGCCGGGGCATCGCGTGGAAAGACCGCACACACCGGGAACGCCAGTGATTCGTAGCCGCCCCATGAAACCGTCATGAGGAAGCGTTCGAGCGCGTCACAAAAGCGCTCGACGCCCGCGACATCGGCATCGAGCGCCACCGTCAGCAGGCCGCTGGCGCCGTGCAATTGCCGCTGCGTGAGTTCGAATTGCGGGTTTTCGCTGGCACGCGGCGAATATACCCGGCATACGCGAGGGTGCTGTTCGAGGAAGGCCAGCACTTGCTGGGTCGTGTCGGCAATGCGCTGCATGCGGATCGGCAGGGTGCGCAGGCCGCGGATCATCAGCCAGGCATCGTTGGGGGCCAGCAGCGCGCCGAACGTCATGTATGGGCCGCGGAATATCCGGCGGATGAGCTCGTGGCTGCCGCACACGGTGCCGGCGACCACATCGCTGTGGCCATTGAGGTATTTGGTGGCCGAGTGCACAACCAGATCGATCCCCAGGGCCAGCGGCGACTGCCCCAGCGGAGTGGCGTAACTGTTGTCGCAGATCGTGCGAATGCCGCGTGACCGCGCGAGGGCGGCCACGGCAGCAAGGTCCTGCTGCTCGAACGTCATCGAATTGGGGCTTTCGAGCACGATCAGACGTGTGCGCTCGGTCAGCGCAGACTCGAAATTCGCCGTCTCGCAGCCATCGACGAAATCGGTGGTGACACCGAAGCGTCCCAGCAGGTCCTGCAGCAATGCGCGTGTCCAGCTGTAGGGGCGCGCCACGCAGACCACGTGATCGCCACCCGCCAGGCAGGCGACGACGGCGGCCGACATTGCCGCCGCACCGCTGCCGAACATCAAGCAGTCCTCGGCTCCCTCAAGCGCCGCGATCTTCCTGCGCAGGATTTCCACCGTCGGATTGTTGCCGCGCGTGTACAGATGCGCGACCAGTTCATCGCGGAACCCCGTGCGCATGGCGTCCACGGTCGGAAACGCGAAGATCGACGACTGGATGATTGGAGGCGCGACTGCACCGAAGTAGCGGTCACGCTCCTCGCCGAGGTGATTGAGGATGTAGCTCAGATCCATGGGGCCCCTCGCATGTGCCATCTCGAATTTGGGTGCGCCCCGCCGCATCTGCGGATGACGGGACTGCGTCATGCCGGAGAGCGGGAGCTCATGCCTGCGCGTTGCGCACCAGTTCGCGGGTCGCCGCACCGATCTGCGGGTCGTTCAACGCCATGTGCAGGGTGGCCTGCACCAGGCCGAGCTTGTTGCCGCAGTCGAAGCGCGTGCCTTCGAAGCGGTAAGCCAGCACCGAACGCTCGGACAGCAGGGCCTGGATCGCATCGGTCAGCTGGATTTCCCCACCCGCACCGGGTTTGGTGGTTTCGAGCAGTTCGAAGATCCGGCTGGGCAGCACGTAGCGGCCGACGATGGCCAGGTTGGAGGGAGCCACCTCCGGCTTGGGCTTTTCCACCACGTGCCGCATGCGCGCGGCGCGGCTGGCATTGCCACCCGTGTCGACGATGCCGTATTTGTTGGTCTGGTCGTGCGGCACTTCCTCGACGGCCACGGCACCTGCGGTGTCGGCATCGAGCAGCGCAGCCATCTGGCGCAGCGCGCCCGGGCCCTTGCCGTTCCAGATCAGGTCATCCGCCAGCACCACGCCGAAAGGCTCGTCTCCCACGACGGGCCTGGCGCACAGCACGGCGTGCCCCAGGCCGAGTGCTTCGGGTTGCGTCACGAAGACACAGCGCACGTGCTTGGGCAATGTGCCCTGCACCATCGCCAGCAAGTCGTTCTTTCCCGATTGCGCCAGCTTGCTTTCAAGCTCGTAAGCCTTGTCGAAGTAGTCGGCAATCGCGTGCTTGTAGCGGTTGGTGACGAAGATCAGCGTATCGGCGCCGGCATCGACGGCCTCGTCGACGGCGTACTGGATGAGTGGACGATCCAGAACCGGCAGCATTTCCTTGGCCACGACCTTGGTCGCAGGCAGGAAGCGCGTGCCCAGACCGGCCACGGGAAACACGACTTTGCGCAGAACTTGGCTCATGGATGGATTCCGAGGTTCAGACCCGACGAAGGGCAACGATGTTTTCCTGTGCAGGCTGCCCGACGACGAACTCAGGCAGCAGCTGATCAACGATCCGGCGCAGCGCATCCTCGTCGAAATCGCGCACTGCGATTTCGGCCTGGGCAAGCTGTGCGGTCAATGCGGGCCACGGCATGCTGCGTGGCTGCGCCAGAAAGATCTTGGCATGCGCGGTTTGTGCGTAGCGTTCCTGCGGATGGAACAGCTCTTCGAACAGCTTTTCGCCCGGACGCAGGCCGGTGTAGACGATGGCGATCTCGCGTTCGACCTGACGTCCGGCCAGGCGGATCATCTGCTCGGCGAGATCACGGATCCTGACCGGATCACCCATGTCGAGTGCAAAGATTTCGCCTCCCTGACCGAGTACCGAAGCCTGCAGGATGAGCTGGCAGGCTTCGGGAATCGTCATGAAATAACGGGTGATCTCCGGATGCGTCACCGTGACCGGCCCACCGCTGCGGATTTGCTCACGAAAGCGCGGCACCACCGATCCGGCTGAATCGAGCACGTTGCCGAATCGCACCGTCATGAATCGCGTGCGGGATTGGCGCGCGAAGTTCTGGCAGAACAATTCGGCAATGCGCTTGCAGGCTCCCATCACGCTGGTCGGATTGACGGCCTTGTCGGTGGAAATGAGCACGAAGCTATCGACTCCGAACCGATCGGCCATCTGCGCGACCATGCGCGTGCCGAGCACGTTGTTGCGAAATGCTTCGCGCACCTGCGACTGCAGCAGCGGAACATGCTTGTAGGCAGCAGCGTGGAAGACCACTTGCGGCTTGACGCGTGCGAACAGGCGTTCACAGGTCATCACATCGCCGCAGTCGCCCAGTGCCGCCTCGAACAGCAGGTCGGGAAAGTCACGCCGCAGTTCCTGCTCGATCTGGTACAGGTTGAATTCGGACTGATCCAGAACCGCCAGCGATTCCACCCCCAGGCGGGCGATCTGCCGGCACAGCTCCGAGCCGATCGAGCCACCGCCGCCGGTCACCAGCACGCGTCGTCCCGACAGCTGCGTGCGGATGGCTGTCCAGTCGAGCTGCACTTGCTCGCGGCCGAGCAGATCCTCGATGGCCACTTCCTTGAGTTCGTTGAAGGTCGAGCGACCGGAGACGACGTCTTCCAGCCGCGGCACCGTGCGGAATGGCAGATCGCATTGTTCGCACAGGTCGACGGCGCGATGCATTTGCGCCTTGTTGGCCGAAGGAATGGCAATCACCAGCAGTTCGGCAGCGGTTTCCCGGGCCAGCATGGGCAATTGATCGAGCACACCCAGCACCGGCACGCCATGCACGCGCGCGCCGCGCAGCGCGGGGTCGTCGTCGAGAAAGCCCACCGGGGTGTAGCGTCGTTCACGGCGCAGGTCGCGGACCAGGGCTTCGCCCGCCTTGCCGGCACCGAGCACCAGTACGCGCTCGCTGGGTTTGCGCACCAGATCGAGGCGGCTGTCTTTCCAGTATCGATACACGATGCGCGGCAGTGCCAGTAGCACGGCCAGCATGAATGGGTAGATCGCCAGCACCGTGCGTGGCACGTGATCGAGGCGATTGTAGAGAAATAGCGTGATCGCCACGGCAAAGGCGCCGACGATGCAGGCGCGCACGATGTTCCACACGTCCGGCATGCTCGCAAAGCGCCACAGGCCGCGGTACAACCCGGTCCACCAGAACACCAGGCCTTGCGCGCACAGCACCAGGCCATCCTGCACACCGAACAGCGATATGGGGGCGGCATCCGGTTCCAGCGACCAGCGCACGGTGTTGACCACGGTCCAGGCGAGCCAGACCATGAACATGTCGTGGGCCACCACCGCAAGTCTGGGATGCACGCGTGCGATGGCTTTACGTGGCTGCATGGGACTCTCCAGTGGCAACGCGCTGCAGGCACCAGCGTTTGCCATACCACCAAACGACGATGGCCAGCACATACACGGCAACGGTTTGGACAATGCCCGCCGAAGTGGCGATGGGTCGATTGATCCAGAGAAGTGTCGGCAACACGATCAGACCATTCCAGCCCATGTACAGCGCCACTACCTGAGCATGCGAAAAACCGCTGCGTACCAGCCATTGGTACAGATGTTCGCGGTGCGCACTATACCAACGCCGCCCGCGCAGCAGGCGCGAGCCCAGCGTGCAGCTGGCATCGGTAACGAAGGCGGACGCCGCGATCAGTCCGCTGCCGGCGGCAATTCCGGGGTGCAGTGCGAGTTCCAGGATGCACAAGCCGATCAGCAGACCCAGGACCCCGCTGCCCACATCGCCCATGAACACGCGGGCATGCGGGAAATTGAACGGCAGAAACCCGAGTACCGCCGCCGCGCAGACGGCCGCCGCCATCGCCGCATGCGCATTCCCCGGCTGCCAAAGGACGAAGGCCGTCGTGCCGAACATGAACACGGCCTGCATGCCGAGGATGCCGTTGATGCCGTCCATGAAATTGTGCAGGTTGATCGACCACGTCAGCGCCAGGCCGACCAGCAACGCCAATGCCGTGACGTACCATGGAATGCGCAAGCAGGCCTCGGCGGACGACAGCGCGCACAGGCCGGCGCTGAGTTGCATGGCCGGCCCGGACAGCACCAGTGCGACCGCCAGTACATGCGCCAGCAGGCGCCAGCGTGCCGCCAGTCCGCGATGGTCATCGATCCAGCCCACCAGGCCCACCAGCATCATCGCAGCGGCCAGTGCCCAGGCCTGGTTGCGGATCGGCCAGTACAGCAGTGTCGCGGCACCCAGTGTCGCCACGAAGCCGATGCCGCCACCGCGGGGAGTCGGCAGCACATGCGAGCGTCGTCGTCCCGGCATGTCGAGCAGTTGTCGGCGCCGTGCGTAGCCGATCGACAGTGCGGTCAGGCCCGCCGAAACCGCAGTCGTGGCGGCCAGAGCCAAGGCCACGCGGGCACTCACGACCTCACTCTCCGGCAACTCCGTGGATCGGACGGATCGACGCCCAGGTCTTGCAGCTGGGGCACTGCCAATGGTGTGCCTTGGCTCCGAAGCCGCAGCGATTGCAGCGGTACATGGCCTTGCCCTCGATCAACTGCTGGGTCAGATCCCGCAAGGTCAGGAAATTCTCGCGGACATCGCCCTGCACCGTGCGCAGGTTGACATCGATGAGCGCCATCAGCGCCCGCACCGATGGGCGCTCGCGCAAGCTCCTTTCGAGGAACTCGACCGCGGCGGCTTCGCCACGCGTGATGGCGTACAGCCGCGCCAGTGCCAGCACCGGCGACACGCCTCGATGCCGCTCGATGATGCGCAGCAGGAACTCCTCGGCGCGTTGCATCTGCTGGGTTCGCGCATAGCAGTCGAGCAAAGGCGAGAGAATTTCAGGCAGATAATCCGCATCGAGCTCGGCCACCCGTTCGTAGGCTTCCAGCGCACCGTCCGGATGGCCGTCGGCGCTCTCGATGGCGCCGAGAATCATGCAGGCGCGCACGCAATCGGGCTGTACCGAAAACGCATCGGCTATGTGCGCGCGGGCCGCCATGCGATCCCCCTGCCCGCGTACCTGATCGGCCAGTTCGCAATGGAATTGCGCGATCGTCGTGGCCTGCGATTCGCCGCTGACGCGCTCCAGCTGGCGCGCATGCTCAATGGCCTTGTTCCAGTCGCGCTCGTGCTGGTAGATGCCGATCAGATGCCGCAGGGCCGATGGCGCCAGCGCGTCCATTGCCACCAGGTCGGCAAACAGGGTTTCGGCGCGATCCAGCAGGCCGGCGCGCATGTAGTCCTCGCCCAGCTCGAGCAGGGCGATGGTCTTTTCCTCATCGCTCAGGTTCTGTCGCGCGATGAGATTTTGATGAACGCGGATGGCACGATCGACCTCGCCGCGGCGACGGAACAGGTTGCCCAGCGCCAGATGCGTCTCGACGGTATCGCGGTTGATCTCGGCGAGCTTCAGGAAGACCTCGATCGCCTTGTCCTGCTGTTCGTTGAGCAGGTAGTTGAGGCCGCGGAAATAATTGCTCGACAGCTCGCTCACGCGCGCGCCCGAGGTGCGCTCGCTGCGCCGCCGTCCAAGAATCCAGCCTGACAGGGCGGCGATCGGCAGCAGCAGGAACAACCAGGCCAGGGCGGGATTCATGCTCGATCCATCCGCTCGTGATGCGCTGGTGCGCCGGGTGCCGGAACACGGGAAGCTTCACCGGAAACCGCAATCGCCATGGCAGGGCGGACAGTACCGGCGGCAATGCCGGGTTGGGAGAATACGGGCGGCGAAAAAGGCGCGATCAGGCGCATGTCGGGTCGGGGGCGGAAACCATGCGTGATGATAGCCGCTCGCCCTGCAGTTCGGCGATGTGCGGGCCAGTGCAGGCCCGAGGATGCGTTCTATTCTTCGCCCGCGCCGCCGTTGACGCGTTCGCGCAGTTCCTTGCCGGGCTTGAAATGCGGCACGTGCTTGCCCGGCAGTGCCACCGATTCGCCGGTTTTCGGGTTGCGGCCCATGCGCGGTGGGCGGTAATGCAGGGAGAAACTGCCAAAACCGCGAATCTCGATGCGTTCGCCGGTGGACAGCGACTGGCTCATTTGTTCGAGCACGCTCTTCACGGCCAGTTCGACGTCATTGGGCGCCAGATGCTTCTGTCGCTGGGCCAGGGCTTCGATCAGTTCGGATTTGGTCATCGCCATCGGAGGCTGTTCCACCTTCTCAAAAAAACGCGCACCGTTGCCGGCGCGCGCATGTTGCTGCGGTGCGTTCGCGCGGAACGCACCGCATGGTTGCATCAACGGTTGAGCTGTTCCTTGAGCAACGCGCCGAGCTTGGTCGTGCCGCCAGTGGCACTCTGGTATTCCTCCAGCGTGCTCTGCAGCTCTTCCTCGTCCTTGGCGCGGATCGACAGCTGCAGGCTGCGGCCCTTGCGATCCATGCCGACGAACTTGGCCTCGACGCTGTCGCCCACCTTGAGGTGCTGGGTCGCGTCGTCGATGCGTTCCTTGGCGATGTCATTGGCACGCAGATAGCCCTCGACGCCATCGCCGAGGTCGATCGTCGCGCCCTTGGCATCGACTTCGCGCACGGTGCCGGTGACGATGCTGCCACGCGGATGCGCGGCCATGTACTGCCCGAACGGGTCCTGCTCAAGCTGCTTGAGGCCGAGCGAAATGCGCTCGCGTTCCGGATCGACGGCGAGCACGACTGCTTCGATTTCGTCGCCCTTCTTGAAGTTGCGCACGAGATCTTCGCCGGTGGTCTGCCACGAGATGTCCGACAGGTGGACCAGGCCGTCGATGCCGCCGTCCAGGCCGACGAACACGCCGAAATCGGTGATCGACTTGATCGTGCCGCTGACCTTGTCGCCCTTCTTGTGGATCGCGGCAAACGCTTCCCACGGATTGGCGCGGGTCTGCTTCATGCCGAGCGAAATGCGGCGGCGCTCCTCGTCGACGTCGAGCACCATGACTTCGACTTCGTCGCCGACCTGCACCACCTTGGCCGGATTGACGTTCTTGTTGGTCCAGTCCATTTCCGAGACATGGACGAGGCCTTCCACGCCCGGCTCCAGCTCGACGAAGCAGCCGTAGTCGGTGACGTTGGAAACCTTGCCGAACAGGCGCGTGTTGCTCGGATAGCGGCGCGCGATGGCCACCCACGGATCCTCACCAAGCTGCTTGAGGCCCAGCGAAACGCGGTTGCGCTCACGGTCGAACTTGAGCACGCGGACATCGAGCTCGTCGCCGACGTTGACCACTTCGCTCGGATGACGCACGCGCTTCCACGCCATGTCGGTGATGTGCAGCAGGCCATCGATGCCGCCGAGATCGACGAACGCGCCGTAGTCGGTGAGGTTCTTGACCACGCCCTTGACCACCGCGCCCTCGACCAGCTTGTCGAGCAGCTGTT
>WBZO01005462.1_pt1 | contig 12949 bp, 11 predicted proteins | sample 5204261 | NCBI WGS metagenome assembly WBZO01 (sample SAMN12412400, study PRJNA552823) | activated sludge metagenome | isolation source: activated sludge from anammox sidestream of wastewater treatment plant... | place: USA: North Carolina | collected 2017-09
CTCGGTGCGACTCCTCCCACGCCCCCGACGGACAGCGATCGACGCCATCGCGAGCAGGCCTCGACGCTGCTCGGCTCACTGCCGAATCGGTAGGGGCCCCGGGGCATCGCTCGCCTCCATTCGGCATCATCTATGCCGGGCTTGCGGTGTAGTCGTCCGTAGGCGTCGGCACGTGGGTCCACCGAGGGCTGTCTTATGAGGATTCCTCACCTGACCCTGTTCGAGATCCTGAAGGCCTCGACCCTCGCACTGCTCGCCGCGCTCCTCTTTTCGCTGGGCAGCGCCAGCCATCCCACTTCGTTCGCGGCCTATCTGTCCTTCTCGGCCATCATGGTTCTGCAGGCGATCGAACTGCTTGTGCCCGTCTTTGCGGAATCCAGGTCGGACCTCGGCAGGCGGACGTTCCTCCTGCGCATCAGTATTCTGCTGCAAATGATCCTGGCCGGTGCGCTGGTCGCAGCCACAGACGGCAGCGGCAGCATCTACGAACTGGTCTATCTGCTGCCCATCGTGTCTGCCGCGACGAAATTGCCGGGTCGGGATGTGGTTTGGGTGGTGGGCGGGTCGATCGTGGCCATGGTCGGGTTTATCGTGACCGGTGAGCAACTGTCGGCGTCGATCACCCGTGTGAAGGAATTTCAGGATGCCGTGGCCGCGATGGTGTATTTCACGATGGCGGGACTGCTGGTGTTCGTGTTCGCCAAGGGAGAGCGCGAGCAGGGCGAGCGCTACCGTCGGTTGGCCGAGACGCTCGCGCAGCGCAACGCGGAGCTGAAGCGGGCGCAATTGCAATTGACGGAGCGATTGGATCAAGTCACTAAAATGGAGGAACGACTTCAGCAGGTGAGTCAGATGGCGGCGCTCGGGGAAATGGCCGGCCAGATCGCGCATGAGGTCCGCAACCCGCTGGGCATCATCAGCGGCGCGGTCGACATGCTGGCGGCTCGTGTCACAGACCCTTCGACGCAGCGTCACATCGAGGTCGTGCTTGAGGAGACGACGCGGCTCAACCAGGCGGTGGAAGGTGTTCTTCGACTTGGGGCCCCGTTACGTTTGCGTCAGGAGCAAGTCAGCCTCTCGGACTTGCTTGATGGCATCGTCCGGGCGATCAAGGCCTGGTCCCTGCCTTCCTGTGCCACGCTTAGAATGCTCGCAAGCGGCGAGGCCGTCACGGTGCGCGGCGACCACGATCTTCTGCACCAGGCGCTCGCGAATCTCGTGCGCAATGCATTTCAGTCCATGCCGTCTGGCGGGCTTGTCACGATCACGCAGGTCCGGTCGGAGGATGGCACCAGGGTATCCCTGACGGTGAGCGATCAGGGCGTTGGTCTGGCCTCCGATGATTTGCAGCGGCTCGGGGAACCGTTTTTTACAAAACGCGGCGGGGGCATCGGGCTCGGATTTGCGTTGGCGCACCGAGTGGTCATCGAACATGGGGGCACGGTGCAGGTGACCAGCACACTCGGACAGGGCACGTCGGTGACGATCACGCTGCCGGTGATCGAACCGAACCGGGCGGCGGCCCTGGCCGGTCACGATGCCGGTCTGGCTCCAGTGGAGGCGATGTGACTGGGACCATCCTGGTTGTCGATGACGAGAAGAACTATCTTTGGATGCTCGACGAATTGCTCCGCGGCGAGGGCTACGAGGTCGTGACCTGCGAGAAGGGAGCCGACGCATTGATGGTGCTTCGGGAATCAACGGTGGATGTCCTGCTCACGGACCTCCGCATGGCCGAGATGGACGGAATGACGGTGTTGGACAAGGCGCGGGAACTTTGCCCGACGACATCCACCGTGCTGATGACGGCCTACGGCACGATCGAACGGGCCGTGGAAGCCATGCGACGGGGCGCGTACGATTTCATTGTGAAGCCGTTCGAAAACAGCGAGCTCCTTCGTTCGATCGGGCGGGCTGCGGAGCGCAGCGTGCTCGCCAGGGAAAACGTGCGCCTCTCCCGGTCACTGGAACATCGCCATCGTCTCGATAATCTGGTAGGGCGCAGTCCGGCCATGCAGGCCGTCGTGGAAAGAATCCATCGCGTGGCCCAGTCGAAGAGCGCGGTCCTCATAGCCGGTGAGAGCGGGGTGGGGAAAGAACTGGTCGCCCGCGCGATCCATTTCAATGGGCCGCGGAGCGGGCGCCCGTTTCTGGCCGTCAACTGCGGAGCCTTGACCGATTCGCTGGCGGAGAGTGAGCTGTTCGGCCATGAAAAGGGTGCATTCACCGGAGCCCACGCCAGGCACTTGGGACTGTTTGAACAGGCCAACGGGGGAACCCTCCTGTTGGACGAGATCGGTGAGCTGCCGCTGCCGCTCCAAGTGAAACTACTCCGCGCGTCGGATACCCAGGAGGTCCGCCGTGTCGGCACGGAGAAAGCCATCCGGGTCGATGTCAGGATTCTCTCGGCCACCAATCGGGATCTGAAAGCGGAGGTGCAGAACGGCCGGTTTCGGGAGGATCTCTATTTCCGGTTGAGCGTCGTCCGGATCGACGTGCCTTCCTTGCGGGAGCGTCAGGACGACATTCTCCTGCTCGCCGAGACCCACCTGCAGACCCTGACGAAGGAGGGGACCGTCCGAGGACAGCGGTTCTCGCCTCGCGCGCAAGAGCTGCTGCTGCGGCACCGTTGGCCGGGGAACGTCCGGGAACTTCACAATGTCGTCGCCCACGCAGCGCTGATGGCGAAGGGGGAAGAAATCCAGGTGGACGATTTACCGCTCGAACTGACTCCCAGTCAGGACTGGGCCGGAGCGCTGGACCGTTTGCTCCCGCTGGATGCGACGCTCGGCCATACACTGCAAACCGTCGAGGATCACATGATTAGCCGTGCCCTGGCCCAGGCGAACGGCGTTCAGGCGCGTGCCGCAGACTTACTGAAAATCAGCCGGAGTCTGTTGCAGTACAAGTTGAAGCAACGACAGGACAAACCGTAATCGACTCCGACCATCCTCGGAATCGTCGTCAAAATTTTTTGACTCCGATTCAAAAAGTTTTACAGCTCCGCCGGACTGACCGACCTTCGCAGCTTCGGATCCTTCGATTTACAGGCATTTTCTCCCGTCGCTGATCGTCACGTGCCTGGCCCGGTTCCTGCTCCTTCCTTACGCTGAAGTCAGTAGCTTCGTGAAAGTGAGGTGCCGATCGGCATGGTCCTGTCCGTCATTCAAATACTGTGTTTGATTCCGGTCGCGTTCGGCTCCATTTACGGTTTGTTGTGTCTGCTCGCCTTGCTGCAGTTCCGTTGGAACCGTTCGTACTGGGTGACGCGCACCTTCGCACAATGGCCGTCGGTCACGATTCTGAAACCGGTCTGCGGTCTTGAGAAGAATCTCGCCGAGAATCTCCGGAGCACCTGCCGGCAGGACTATCCGAATTTCCAGGTTGTGTTCTCGGTCCAACGGACGGACGATCCGGCGATCCCGCTGCTGCATGCCATCCAGCAGGAATTCGGCTCCGACCTTGTCACTGTGGCGATTGAGTCCTTCAACTCCGGACCCAACGGAAAGATCAACAACCTGATCGGGGGACTGAAACATGCGCGCCATGACCTGTTGGTCATCAGCGATAGCGATATCCGGCTTCGGCCCGATTACCTAAAGACCGTCGTCGCCCCCTTGGCCGATCCTGATGTCGGTTATGTCTGCACGCTCTACAAGGCGAGCGAAGCCGACACGTGGTTCGAGGCGATGGAACTGCTCACGATCAACGCGGACCTGACGCCCAACATGGCCTTTGCCCTGGTCACCGGCGCCGCCAAGTTCTGCCTCGGTGCCTCGACCGCGTTACGCCGGTCGACGCTGGAAGAGATCGGCGGCCTTCCAAGCCTGGCGGATTACCTAGTCGAGGACTACGAGATGGGCCGGCGGATTTGGAGCAAAGGGAAGCGGATGGTCATCCTTCCCTACCTGGTCGACACGGTTGTGGATCTCAAGACTCCGACGCAATGGTGGAACCACCTGGTCTACTGGGACCAAAACAACCGAGCCGCCAGACCCGGCGCGCTCTTTTCAACCGTCGTGATTCGCCCCGTGCCCTTCGCCTGCCTGTTCGCACTCCTGACGTTCGGGGTTCCGACGGGACTCGCGGTGCTCATTGCCACGTTACTGGTTCGGCTGACGGTCGCCGGCTGCATCATGCGTTGGGGCTTGGAGGATCGGGAGGGGTTGCGATGGCTGTGGCTGGTCCCCTTCCGCGATATCGCGGCTCTGGGGTCGTGGGTGCTGGCCTTCACGAAGCGGACGACGATCTGGCGCGATGCGGAATTCGTCCTGACGAGGGACGGCCGGCTGGTGCTTCCAGGAGATCGCGCGTGAAGGCACTCATCGTGACCGGAGATGATTTCGGGCTGGCCCTGCCGATCAACGAGGCGATCGAACAGGCGCATCGGGAGGGCATTCTCACCACCGCCAGCCTGATGGTCGGGGCAGAGGCCGCTCAGGATGCGATCGAGCGCGCGAAACGGCTGCCTTCCCTCAGGGTCGGTCTGCATCTCGTGCTCGTCGAAGGACGGCCTGTATCGAACCCGTCCGAGGTTCCGCACCTGGTCGACGGCGCGGGAGAGTTTTCAACGCACCTGGTCCGCGCGGGGGTCAGTTTCTTTCTGCGACCCGGTGTGCGGCGGCAGTTGAAGAGGGAAATCCGAGCCCAGTTCGAGGCGTTCCGTCGGACGGGGTTCGAACTGGATCACGTCAATGCCCATAATCATATGCATGTGCATCCGACGGTGCTCGGGCTGATTCTCGAAGTCGGGCGGGAGTTCGGGGTGCGCGCGATCCGCGTACCCTATGAGCCGTTGTTGCCGTCGCTGCGCGCGACGGGAAACCGCGCCCTGTCCCGGGTGCTGTCCTGGGCCGGCCTCTGGCCCTGGATCCAGTTGATGCGCCTGCGCCTGCGCCTCGCGGGGGTCGCCTCGAACGATTTCGTGTTCGGCTTGCACGATTCCGGCCATGTGACTCCCGTTCTCCTCGATCGCTTTCTCCGTTCGTTGCCGCAGGGCGTCACCGAGATCTATTGCCACCCCGCGGTTCGCCGCTGCCCTGAAATCGACCACAGCATGCCGGATTATGAACACGAACTGGAATTTCAAGCGCTGATCAGCCCGAACGTGAAAGCCACGCTGGACCTGTGCGGGATTAGGGCGGCGGCTTTCAGCGATTGCCGATGAATGCACGGAGGAACGCATGCTCAAAGTGTTGGTCGTCATGACGATCGCGGCCGCCGCGGCGGCGGTGGGACAGATTTTTGTGCGGCAGGGGATGCAGGAGGTCGGCGCGCTGGACCAGTATGCGCCGGCGGCGTTGGCGGCCTATTTCGGGCGGGCCCTGATGAATCCCTATGTGGTCATCGGGACGGGCTTGAATGCGGTCTTCTACTTTCTGTTCCTGGCGGCGCTCTCGTGGACCGACATCACCGTGGTGCTTCCCATGACGGCCCTAGAATTCGGCATGGCCGCGATCCTGGCCGTCGTGTTGTTGAATGAGGTCGTGCCGACCCTGCGCTGGGCCGGGATTGTGTTGGTCATCCTGGGCGTCATCTTGATCACTGCGGGCGGTGGGGAAACCGCCTGAGGGCCCGATCACTTACTCTATTTCCGAGGAGAGGAGTCACGCATGCAAGGCGCTACGTCCGAGAGCACGGTTCTGCCTCCCGCCCGTAAGGTTCCCGCCGCCCGAATCCAATTCTTGGCCGAAGACCGGGCGTGGATCGCCGCACGCATCGAAGAGGTACTCGGGACCGGCCAATTGACGCTGGGGAAATATGGGGCGGAGTTCGAGCAACAGTTCGCCCGATTCTGCGGGACGCAGCATGCGGTGGCCGTCAACAGTGGGACCAGCGCGCTGGAGATCATCCTGCGGTCGTTGCAAGTAGCCGGGAAGGACGTCCTCGTCCCCACCAACACTTTCTTTGCCACGGCCGCTGCGGTGGTGCATGCGGGAGGACGGCCGGTGCTGGTCGACATGGATCCAGAATCGTTCGGGGTGCGGCCCGAGGATCTCGAACAGCGTCTCACGCCGAACACCGACGGGCTCATCGTCGTCCATATCGGCGGCATCGTTTCGCGCCGGATGCCCGAGTTGCAGGAGTGGGCGAAGCGCAAGGGCCTGTGGCTGGTCGAGGACGCGGCGCATGCGCATGGATCGGCGCTGAACGGCACCGGCGCGGGCTGCTTCGGCATTGCCTCGTCCTTTAGTTTCTACCCCACGAAGGTCATGACCTCCGGGGAGGGCGGCATGATCGTGACCAACGACGCCCATATCGCGGCCGAAGCCAAGATTTACCGGGACCAGGGCAAGGCCAGCTTCACCCAAAACGCGCATGTGCGCATGGGGGCCAACTGGCGCCTCTCCGAACCGCACGCCATCATCGGATTGAAGCACTTGGAACGGCTTCCCGCGATGATCGCCGATCGGCAACGGATTGCGGCCCTGTACGACGAGGAGTTGTCGGGACTGCGAAACCTGGATTTGGTCGCGATCCCTCCAGGCGGCGTCTGCAATTACTACAAGTACTTGGTGGTTCCAAAGAAGCAGCAGGACCGAAAGGCTCTCAAAACGCTGCTTCGGGAGTCGTACGGCGTCTCGTTGTCGGGTGAAGTCTATGAGGAGCCGCTGCACAAGCAGCCCGTATTTGCGGCGTACGCCTCGGGGTTTCTGCCCGTTTCCGGAGACTACTGTGCCCGCCACCTGTGCTTGCCGGTGTTTTCCGGCATGGAGGACGCGGATGCACAACAGGTCGTTCGCGCGCTGAAAGAAGTGATCGGCTAATTTACGAAAGGAGCGGCTTGCCATGGCACAGGTCGTCGTTACAGGGGGAAGCGGTTTTATCGGCTCACACGTCGTCGACGCGCTGGTCGACGCCGGTCACGACGTGACCGTGATCGACCATCGTGTGCGCCCGCACCGGCAGGACGTCAAGTTCGAGGATATCGACCTGATGGACCTGTCATCGGTCGTGGCGGCGACGAAGGGGGCCGAGCACATTTTTCACTTGGCCGCGGTGTCGAACGTCAACTACGCCTACAAATATCCGGTGTATTCGACGGCTTTGAACGTGATGGGGACGACCCACATTCTCGAGGCTGCGAGAGTCCACGGCACGCGGCGGGTGCATCTCGCCTCCACCGTGTGGGTCTACAACGGGGCGGCAAACGGGAAGGTGGTCGATGAAACGGTCCCCTTCCACCTCGAATCAGCCGGACACATCTACACCTCATCCAAGATGGCGGCCGAGATGCTGTGCCACAACTATCGGCAGCTCTACCAGGTGCCCTTCACCATCCTCCGGTACGGCATTCCGTACGGACCGCGCATGCGGGAGGAGCTACTGATCCCGATCTTCATCAAAAAGGCCTTGAACGGGCAGCCGCTCACCATTTCCGGCAAGGGGGAACAGTACCGGAACTTCGTGTTCGTACGGGACATGGCGGATGCCCACGTGCTGGCGATGAAGGAGGATGCGGCGAATCAAACCTACAACCTCGAGGGAACCAGGAAGGTGACGGTGCTGGAGGTGGCGGAGGGCATCAAGAAGGTGCTCGGCGACCACGTGCAACTCGACTTCGTGCCGGCCCGCCCTGGCGACTTCGGCGGAAAGGAAGTGACGGCGAAGAAGGCCGCGCGCGAACTGGAATGGTACCCGACGGTGTCGTTCGAAGACGGGTTACGTCGGACCGTGGACTGGTTCCGTCAAAAGTGGGCCTGCTAGGGCCTCGGAACCTGGGGCGTAACCAGTGGATCGGCGCATCATGACCATTGCCGGCGGGCAGCCGGTGCCGTGGTGGGGCGTGTCCGTGTTTTGGGGCGTGCTCTTCCTGTTGATCCAGCAGGCCGAACGGCTGTGCCTGGCGCCGGACGTGATGGCCCGGAAACCGGCTGCCTTTGGTTTGCTCATCAGGACGTTTCTTGCAGGGCTGGGCAACGATCTCTACGTTGCGGCCATCGGCCTCGGCTTGGCCATTCTCCTCGCAGCGCTGGCGACGGGGGTACGCCGGCTGGGCGGGTGGGGCGCTGCACAGCCGCGCAAGGAGTTCTTCGGTCGAGCAGTCGCCTGGGTTTCCCTACTGTTGGCGATCGGGCTCCTCGCTGTCACCACGGCTGATCTGTCCTACTTTGCCTACAATCACCAACATTTGGATTTCGTGTTCTTCGAGTATCTGGACGAGTTGCTCCATGCGCTGGGCCAACGCGGCCCGTCGCAGGCAGCGGAACAGACCGGGGCCGAACTCGAGGACGCAAGCAAATGGGTTTCCCGCATCGGCTTGTTTTGGGGGCTGCTGGCCTTGTTTGCCGTCACCTGGACGGCGCTGTTCCGGTCGGTGATGCGGAGACACAGGGAGGCGCTCCGGCAGGGAACTCCCGCCGGGTTGACGGTAATGCTGGTTAGCGCGGTCGGGGTAGCGGGCGCGGGGCTCGCGCCGCCTCCGGCTTCGTCGCTGGTATGGAAGACCATCGACAGCGAGGCCTACTACAGTCTCTCGCAAAACCCCATTCTATTTGCGTACCATCCGTTTCGGGACGTTGTCCTTTCTCATCTCACGTGGAGTCCCTCTCCCTTGCCGCTGCGGATGACCGAATCCAAGGCCGATGACTGGGCCCACCTCGCGAGCGACGGGGAACGGCTCTTCACGAAACCTGACTATCCGTTCATCGGCGGCCGGCGTCATCGGGAAGCTCCGTATTTCACGCGGCACCCTAACATCGTCCTCCTATTCGTTGAAGGACTCGATCGACGCTATCTTGGGCGAACGCATGCGCCGTCGGCCTCGTCACAGTCGGCGGATCGGGCGTCTTCGGAAATTCCCCTGACGCCCTTCCTCGATCGACTCAAGGACGAGAGCCTGTACTTCACGAATTTTTTCAGCAACGGCGTGCAGACCTTGCGAGGCCTCTTCGCCACGCTCTGCTCTGCCTGGCCTCGCCAGGGGACCGCCGTCATCAAGACGCGCCGGACGCATGACTTTCTCTGCATGCCGTCGGTGCTTCGGCAGGCGGGGTATCGCACCGAAATGGTCGTGAGTCTGGACAGTGACCTGGCGGGGTTGAAGGAATTTCTGGAATACAACGGGATCGAACGATATTACGCGGAGCAGGATTTCCCGCAGCAGGCCGAGCGATTGGGGTTGGGGCTGACCGACGGGGCCCTGTTGGAATTCATCGAACATCGTGTGACCGCCATCCAGGCGGAGGCAACGCCATTTTTCCTGGCCGCGTTGACCACGAGCACGCACCATCCGTTTGCCGTTCCGACGAACCATCCCGATGTCCAAGCCCTGACAAAACACTCGGATGGATATGTGGCTGCGCTCAGGTACTTGGATGCTGAGCTCGAACGGGTTTTCAGCCGGATGCGGGCGCGTGGGCTGCTCGACAACACCATCGTGCTGATCTTGGGTGATCACGGACGGCATGAGGCGGTGGGCGAAACGGACCACGAGCGGCAAGTCGGGCATTACATGGCGCCGCTCTTCATCTGGCTGGATGATTCGCTGCGGCGGCAACGGGGATTTCAGGCTCGGTCGGTGGATCAGGTCGCGAGCCAGGTTGATATCGCTCCGACAGTCCTGACGGCGATCGGGTTGATGCCTCGCGTCGAACCCTTTGTCGGGCAAGATGTGAGTTGTTTGCTGGTCGGTCCCTGTCGGACTGAGAATCGCGCGTATTTGAGCAGCGTGTACGACGATGCGATCGGCCTAGCCGACGAGACGGGCGTTTGGCAATATTCATTCCGGCGAGGCCGATTGAGCAGGACGGATTTGAATCTTCGCGCCAGCACCGTATACGACATTGAGCAAGATCCCACGGGAATCCGCTATCTGCATGCCATGGGCGCCCTGTACCTGGCCTGGAATATGGCGTTGGAAGGGAACAGGATCTGGTCTCCTGATGCGCCGGCAACGACTACCAGGCAATAGTGAGCGAGCAGAGTGGCCGTCGAAATGGTGCGGCACCACAAGCTGAATCCGGGTTCGAATCCGCCTTGAAGCGACAGGGCCTGAATCGTCTCGACCGAGAGTTCCGCCGGTCTGGTGGAGGCCTCGACGCCCTGTTTTTCCAATGAAGGCAACAGGAAGCGGTGCGGCGATCCCGCCCCTGTCAAATTGGCAAAACCGGCGAACCCTGGCTTGATGGTCAGCCGATTGGCCCGCACGTGTCAGAAGGGGTAATGACCGCGAATTCGTATGATGATTCGGGTGGCCCTCTCTCTGTGTGCGCTGCTTCTTCTGCCTGGGATCTCGATCGGACAAGGGCTGATCACGGTCGAACGACCCGGCGAGCCGGCCTCAAAAGTTCCGCCGAGCACCGAGGTGCCCGTTCAAGAAACGGAGAGCGAGCGCGCGGAATTGAAGCAAGCGGAGGCGAAGGAGGAGGCGCTCAAATCGCTTGCGGGAAAGGAAGGCTATACGGTCATTCCGCTGCCCGCCTTTTCCTACAATCGCAACGAACGCTACTGGGTCGGCGCGTTGATGCCGATCCTCAAGTCGAATGCCAAGGGTGAACTGACCGACATCGTCGCGCCCCAATATCTGCACAATCCCAGTATCGGGGAAACATTCTCCCTCAATTACTTCGGATACCCCTCGGATACGGAACAATACAGCGCGGTCGTGTCCTACAGCACGAAGATCCAGCGGGACATCGATCTCAACTACAAGAACGTGGCGGCGGGCGGAGGCCGCTACATCCTGGCGGCCCAGGCTACGTGGTTCAAGAATGCCTTCCGCCGCTTCTTCGGGATCGGCAATCATGCGTTGGAGAGCGCGGAAACCAACTACACGTCGCGTGAAACGCTTATCCAGCTGACGGCCGGCATCAATCTGAACCAGGACCTCGCCCTACTGTGGAGTGAACGGTATCACGACGTCCGGGTCGAGGAGGGTGCCGTCACATCCTTGCCGCAGACCAAGGCGCTCTTTCCCCATTTGACCGGACTAGAGGGGGCACAAGTCTTCGGCCACAAGCTGGCGATACGCTACGACACCAGGGACAAACAACTGGTCACAACGAGCGGGACCTACATCATCGGTTCCATCGAGCTCAATCAAAACCTGGAGCGCCGGGAACCCAATCGCTGGTTACGCACGACCTTCGATGCCAGACAGTTCATTCCCCACTACAACGACCGGATGGTGTTCGTCGCTCGCTTCCTTGCCGATGCCGTCAACGGCAACAAGACGCCGTTTTACGAGCAGCCTACCCTTGGAGGCGAGACCACATTGCGCGCGTTCGGGCAGAATCGCTTCGTGGACGACACCCTGCTCCTCGTGAACTTCGAAGAACGCTTTCGGTTCAGTCATCGCGAAATATTCGAGCATGAATTGGATCTGGAGGTCGCCCCCTTCGTCGACATCGGTCGGGTGATGGGGCATTTCAGCTTTGACAAACTGTCGAATCCGCAGATCAACCCGGGAGTCGGTTTTCGGGTGATCTCGCAACCCAACGTCGTAGGCCGGTTGGACATTGGGTATGGGAAGGATGGGGCGAACGTGTTCGTCGGTCTGGATTATCCGTTTTGAAACCGGTTGCTCGGCAGCCATGAACTCATCTGAAAAGATGCAACTCACACGAATGCGAACGGCCGGTACGTTTGTGGCCATGGCTGCGCTGGTCGGCTGCCTGCAGGCAAGCTGTTCCTTGCCGCTGTTGAATGCGTCGGCCGCAGGCGACCTTGAGAAGATGCGAGCGCTGATCGCACAGGGACAAGATGTGAACGGCCGATTCCCCTTCGTCGGCACGGGCCCCCTCATCGTGGCGGCCGGTCATGGCCATGTCGACTTGGTGCGTGCGTTGTTGGACGCCGGCGCCGACGTCAATGCCGCGGACGTGACCGGTTGGACGGCGTTGCATGCCGCTGCTTCAAAGGGGGATCCGGCGACCGTTGTCTTGCTGTTGGAGCGTGGTGCCGCGGTGGCGAGCCATCACTGGTACCTGCCGAGCCCTCTCAACATCGCGCAAACCCTGGGGCATGCGGAGATCATTCCGCTCCTTCAGCCCCCGCGTAACTGTCAGTGAATCGTTTCGACACAGGTCCTTGCTGATTAGGGCGGGCATGCATGGCAGAAGCGCCTGCCTGGATCAGTCTCATCGTACAAACCGCGCGTAGAAAGTGGTCGACCGGTCGACGGGCGACCAGGTACAGGGTCTTTGCTGATAGCGGGTGCTTCTCAACTCGGGGAGTATGGCCGTAGGCACCGAGCCGCTTCACCTGAGAGGTTCAACCGGGTCATGTGGTGTCGATTCGTGTCCCAATGGCGAAAGGTGGACTCTCAGGAGCCCCATTCTAGTGGCCGGACTCATCTCGCCTATGGCAGGCGGTAGCAATTCGGTGTGGTCAAATCAACTGAGCGTGCCTGAAACCAGCCGAACCGCTCTGGTTCACGACGTACGCGTGACCTTGACGGAGATTGCGCCGATCGACTTGCGCATCAACGTCGGAGACGAGGTGCGTTTCATCAAGGACAAGACCCAAGCGATTCGGATCGTGTTGATCGAAGCAGGCAAGACCACCGCTGACAACATGGGATTCAACGGAACCATCGATCAAGAAAGGGACATCGTCAGTCTTTGGCTCGGAGAGGAAAGGATGCCTTGCGGAAAGAGTGCGGTGTGGAGAGTCTGACCCTCTTGAGCCGGCAATCGGAGGTTTCTACAATTGAGGCAGTGAATCATGATTGCTCCCTTTGAAAAACCTGATAGTCGGCAGGCGGGAGGACGCACCATGCAGATGAGAGCGTTTGGTTTGGGACTTGCCGTCGGCACGATCGTTACGATCCTTCTCGGTCAGTGGGTACACTCTGCTGCGGGCAACGAAGCGGAATCCGCGAAGGGTATCCCTCCTCAGCGCGTGGCTGATTATATCCACAGCGTGCTGCAGGCGGATCGCACATTCTATTCGACGGAGGTTGTGGACCGGATGCAGAAACGTGGGATCGTCTTCGCGTCGGAACATT
>WBZO01005463.1_pt1 | contig 12948 bp, 11 predicted proteins | sample 5204261 | NCBI WGS metagenome assembly WBZO01 (sample SAMN12412400, study PRJNA552823) | activated sludge metagenome | isolation source: activated sludge from anammox sidestream of wastewater treatment plant... | place: USA: North Carolina | collected 2017-09
GCCCCCTCAGGCCCCCGTCGACGCCGCCGGACGCGCAGAAATCGAGACGATCCTGGCGACGGTTCGTGAGAGCGCGAGCGCGATAGGCTCGTGATGCGTCCGGCGGCACGCGGGCGCCGATCGGCGTTCCCGCGGCGCCTTTGACGCCTCGGTCGGATCCGAACGAGGTGATCTCCCGCCTCGGTTCGCGCACGTCTTCCGCTGTCGAGGTCCAGGTGATGCGACGACCGCGGCACGCCACAGCCGGAGTCGCGTTTCACCTCGAGCTCGAACGAGGGGGGTAGACACAACGCCCTGCCTCGTCGAAGGCGTCTCGCGGCCATTGTGCCCACTTTTGACGTACACCTGTTCGGATTCCCCGGTTTACCGAATCGGGGCGTTCGGGGATGCTTTCACGACTTCGCAGCGTGACTCGAACCCCAGATAACCGATGGATTCGCGAATCGTTCGTACGCCATGGCATCCATGATCGACAGCAGTCTCTTCGGCGATCTGTTCTCGACCGCGGAGATGCGGCAAATCTTCGACGACAGGACGACGGTCCAGCGTTGGATGGATGTCGAGGCCGCATTGGCGCGCGCCGAGGCCCGCCTTGGCATCATCGACCAGCACTCTGCTGACGAAATCACGGCCAAGTGCAATGTCGATCTCATCGACATGGTCGAGATGAAGCGCCAGCTCGAACACACCCACCATCCGATCATGCCTCTGATCCGATGCTACCAGGCAATCTGCAGTCATGCGTCTGGCGAAGCATTGCACTGGGGGGCAACGACGCAGGACATCATGGACACCGGCGTCGTCCTGCAACTCAGGGATGCGAACGCGATCGTGGTGCGCGACCTTCGGAGCGTCCTTGCCGAACTCGAAAAGTTGGCGCGCACGCATGCGGACACGTTGCAGGCGGGACGCACCCATGGCCAGCATGCCCTGCCGATCACCTTCGGATTCAAGGTTGCCGTCTGGATTGCCGAAGTGCGCCGCCACCTGCAGCGCCTCGACGAGATGGCGCCCCGGGTCTTCCAGGGGGAGTTCGCGGGGGCCGTCGGTACCCTGGCGTCGATCGGGGACAGGGGGCCGGAACTCCAGCGCCTGATGTTCGATGACCTCGGCCTGGCGGTTCCCGAGATCGCCTGGCACACGGCGCGGGATGGATTCGCCGAGCTGGTCGCGGTGTACGCGATGATCGGGTCGACGCTTGCAAAGATGATGAACGAGGTCGTCGCCTTGCAGCGCACGGAACTCGCCGAGGTCGAGGAGCCCTTCCACATGGGCAAGGTGGGTTCCAGCACGATGCCTCACAAGCGCAATCCGATGATGTCGGAGGGCGTCGTCGCGGTGAGTCGAATCCTCAACTCGCAGGTTGGAATCGCGCTCGGAAACATGCAGGGCGAGCACGAGCGCGACCAGCGCGGCTGGCAGTCGGAGTGGTCGTTTCTCGCCGAGACGTGCTGCCTTCTTGCCGGAATGCTGCATTGGTCACATAAGGTCCTCGCGGGGTTGCGCGTGAACCCCGATCGCATGCAGCAGAATCTCGGTGCGCTGAGCGGGCTCCTGCTAAGCGAGAACGTCATGCTGGCCCTGGCGCGAATCATAGGGCGCCAGGAAGCGCACGACGTGGTCTACGAGTTGTGCATGGACGCTTTCGAGAAGGCCTTGCCTCTGGCGACCGTGCTCAAGGAAGACCGGCGTGTCGCGACGCACCTGTCGGCGAATGAGATCGACAAGTTGCTCGATCCTGGCGCCTATACGGGGCTCTCGAGATATTTTGTCGACCGCGTTCTGGCTCGCTCTCCAGGGAGTGCGCCGGGTTCCGCCATGGTGGCGTCGGCAGGCTGAGGTAGCATTGATCCGCGCTCGCGTCGGCCGCGACCGGCATCGCAGACCTCTGTCAGCAACGACGCGGCGACTCGCTTCCGGGCCGTGGAGTGGTGGATCGCAAGGTCGCGGATCTCTCGTCCGAGAGTGAGGCATGAGCATGTGGGGTTGTTCTTTACGCACATCCTGAGGCGGATCGAACAGCGTTGGTTGCATTTGTCGCATATGACGCCGCAATGGAGAGAGCAATGAGTGAACAGATCTGGAAGGCCGTTCAGCACGCAGCGACGCGGGCCGTGGTTGCCGCCGCCGTCCCCCTTGTGATCGGCCTGGGAGGCGGCTACGCATCGAGTGTCGAGGCGCAGACCGTATTGAAGGCAGCGTTCTATCAGCCTGCAGGGCACCCGATTGTCGAGCTGACCAAAGAGGGCTTGGCCAAGATCGAGAAGGAGACCGAAGGGCGCGTGAAGTTCACGATCTACCCCAGCTCGACGCTCGTTCCCACGGCCGAGATGGCGAGCGGCGTCGATGACGGCACTGCATTCCTGGCCGTCTGGTACATGCCCTACATGTCGAAGACGATTCCGCTCTTCGACATCGAGACGGTTCCCGTGTGGACCGCAGGCACGTGCAAGGCGATCATCGATGCCTACGATGCCGGTCTTAGCGACGTCTACACCGAGGCGCTGAAGCGGCAAGGACTGCAGAATGTGAAGGTCGCCGGCGTGACGCAGTGCCTCCCGCGAGTGCTGGCTGCGCGGCACGAGGTGCGCACGCCGAGTGACACCAAGGGATTGAAGGTCCGCAGTGTCGGCTCCGAGGCCGACATGTTCAAGGCGATCGGCGCAAGCCCGGTGAACATGACGATGGATCAAGCGTATGAGGCATTGTCGCGCGGGATCATCGACGGCATCACCAATGCGTTCATGATGATCTACGAGCGTGGGCAGCTCGAACCATTGAAGCATGTCACGAATGTGAACCTGACGTCGGTGCTCATGCATCTGATCTACAACCCATCGATGCTCAGCAAGCTCGATCCCCGTGATCGCGCCATTGTCGAGAAGGGCATGAAGGATGTCGCCGCGCACGTTCGGGCCGGGCTCGACAAGCGAAGCGCCGAGACGATCGCGAGCGCGCCGGGCAAGTTCGGGACCGTCATCTACGTGCCAACGGAAGCCGATCGGAAGCAATGGAATCAGGCCGCGGACGCGACACGCAAGGCATTCGAGGCGAGAGGTGAGAAGGACCCGCTCATCAAGAAGGCGCTGACCTACGTCTACCAGTTCAATCCCAAGCAGTGACGCGAAATCGTCCCTGACTGGACGCGAATGAGGCGAAGCGATGGAAGAGGATCATGGGTCACCTCGCACGGCGCTGGATGGCGTGATCGATCGGATCGTCAGCGTCTCGGGTTTCATTGCCTTGGTGTCGCTGGGCGTGATGTTCGCCCTGCTGCTGTACGACGTGGCAATGCGGTACGTCTTCCATTCGCCCGCCGATTGGGTCCTCGACGTCGTCCAGTTGGTGCAGGTCACGCTGGCGTTCAGTGCCGCAGCACCGGTACTGAGGGCCGGTGGCCACATCAATATGGAGTTGCTGCCGACACTCGTCGGGAGGCGGCGGCAGCGGCAGCTCGAACTGCTGTCGAACTGCATCTGTGTGGCGGGTTGCGTTTGGATGGCCGTTCTATCGTGGCGAACGTTCAGTCGCAGTTACCAGATCGGCGAGGCGGCGTATGGGATCGCGTTGCCCGTCTATCCGTGGAAGTTCCTGGTTCCGCTGTGCTTCGCCATTCTGGCGCTTCAGTTTCTCGCCGGCGTCTTCAGACACGGGCGTGACGATGAGGGCCGTTAGTCAAACTGTGGCCTGCGGCGAGCGGGCCGCCGCCAACGCAGGAGGATGGAGTCAATGATCGATCGGGAGAAGGTCGGAATCGTCACGGGCGCAGGCGCTGGGATAGGCCGCGCGATCGCCACCCGGTTGGCGGCCGACGGCGTCAGGGTTGCTCTCGTGGACATTGCGTTACAGGGCATCGAAGAGCTCGCTCGCGAGCTCGATCCGCGAGGAGAGAGCGTCGTGGCCATTCGTGCCGATGTCGGCAGCGAGTCGGAAGTGGACGTGTGTGTCGCCGACGTGGTCTCCCGATTCGGAAGGCTCGACATCCTCGTCAACAATGCCGGCATCTCGCCGAAGAAGGCGGATGGGACGAAGGCGACCCTGGTCGAGATCTCGCTTGCCGAATGGGAACACGTGATGCGAGTCAATCTCACCTCGACGTTCCTCATGTGCAAGGCGACGATTCCACACATCGTGCAGCAGGTGGGTGGCTCGATCGTCAGCATCTCGTCATCGGCGGCGCTGGATGGGGGCGTGTTGGCCGCGACGCATTACTCAGCGTCCAAAGGTGCCGTGTCGGCGATGACACGGACCCTCGCGAAGGAACTCGCGCCGCGCGGCGTGCGCGTCAATGCGGTGGCACCGGGGAGAGTGGCGACCGGGATGGCCAAGCTCTCCTCGCCAGAGAGAAATCGCGCCGCGCTCGACCGGATTCCGCTCGGGCGGTTTGCGGAGCCGAACGAGGTCGCCGACGCCGTCGCATTCCTGACATCGGACCGCGCGAGCTACGTGACAGGGATCACGCTCAACGTGAGCGGCGGTTACGTTCCAGGCTGAGCGAGCGCCCGTCGGTGGGTTACCACCGAGGGTACCCGGCAGGAAGCATCGAGGGCACGCGTCGCGGGTGCCGCGATCGTCTCACCAAGGGAGCATGAATGGATCTTCAACTGTCCAAGAAGGTTGTGGTCGTGACTGGTGGGGGGCGCGGCCACGGCGAATCGATGGCGCGCGCGCTCGCCAAAGAGGGTGCGAGTGTCGTCGTCGCCGACATCAATGGTGAGAATGGGATGGCTGTCGAGCGCGAGATCGTTCGGCAGGGCGGCACGTGCGTCGCGCATCAGGTCGACATCACTCAGCCGGAGCGCGTCTTACAGATGATGCAAGCGGTCAAGGACCGCTTCGGCCGGATCGATGTCCTGATCAACAATGCCTGTGCGCCGATTCGCAGGATTCCGTTTCTCGAGATGGACGTCGCGGAGTGGGATCAGGTGCTGGCGGTCAACCTTCGGGGTGCCTTCAACTGTTCTCAAGCCGCTGGACGCATCATGAAGGAGCAAGGGTTTGGCCGGATGATCAACGTCTCTTCGTTTGCCGCCCAGCTTCCGGCAGCCGGGTTCGCCGCCTATTCCGCGAGCAAGGCCGGCCTCGAAGCGCTATCCAAGATCGTCGCGGGCGAACTCGGGCCCTTCGGAGTTACCGCGGTCTACGTCCGACCCGGCGTCGTGGAGACGGAGTTCACCAGACCCAACCATGCGGGAGCCGTCGGCGATCGAATGCGATCGGCCATTGCAATGGGCCGGTTCGGGACGACCGAAGAGCTTGCTGGGGTCATCTGCTTCCTGGCATCGCCGTTGGCCGAGTACATCAACGGCGGGCCGGTGACCGTCGACGGTGGCAAGTACGTGTGCCAGTTCTAGCCGGGCGCACGGTAACCGCAAGGTTAGGAATAGGACTTCGCGATGTCACATGAGGCGCTCGGGATCGTCATCTGCTTGGTGTCGTTGGCGGTGTTCCTGCTCATCGGGATGCCCATCTTCATGGCGTTGCTCCTGTCGGGTCTGGGAGCCATGCAGTACCTCGAGGGGTACAACGCGCTCGCCAATGTCGCTGGGAAAATCGCCTTCAATCAGCTTCTGGGCTATCCCCTGCTCGCCATCCCCATGTTCATCCTGATGGGGAATCTGCTCACGACACACCGAATCGGCGAGGACTTGTTCAGCGGCCTGCACAAGTGGTTTGGATCACTGCCGGGTGGCCTTGCCATCGGAAGCACCGTAGTGTGCGCCGTCTTCGGTTTCATGAGTGGTTCGAATACCGCCGCTGCCGCGACGATCGGTTCTGTCGCGATTCCGGCGATGGAGGAGAAGAAGTACTACAGGCCACTTAGCTTGGGCACGCTGGCCGTCGCAGGTACGCTCGCTGCGCTGATTCCCCCGAGCACAATCATGATCATCTACGGGGGTGCGGCAACGGATGTCTCGATCGGACGAGTGTTCGTCGGCGGCATCCTGCCGGGAATCCTCCTGACCGCATTGATGAGCATCTACATCTACGGTTACGCGCGTGTGTTTCCGGACCGTGCACCCCGGGGAGAGCGGGCTCCCCTTCGCGAGAAGATCATTGGTCTGAAGGAGCTCGCACCTGCGCTCTTTCTGTTCGTCTCGATCGTCGGTGGGATGTACGCGGGAATCTTTACGGCCATCGAGGCAAGCGCGGTGAGCGTTTTCATGACGCTCCTGCTGTTGATCGCATATCGGCGGCTCAATTTCTCCGCCGTTCTCGAGGCGGCACGCCGAACGATGAAAGTGTCCGGGATGATCTACATGATCATCGTCGGCGCGACGGTCCTGGGGCACGTCTTTTTCATTACGGGATTCCGGGAAACGGTCGCGCACCTGATTCTCGGACTCAGTTTGCCCGGATGGGGAACGATGATCGTCATCCTTGCGATCCTGACGGTTCTGGGTACGTTTCTCGACGTGATCGCATTGATCATGATCTCCGTTCCGATCTTCCTGCCGGTTGCGATCCAGTCGGGATATGACGCCGTGTGGTTCGGGGTGATCATGGTGATCGCGTCGGAGATGGCGCTGTGCACGCCACCCGTGGGTGTCAACCTATTCGTGATCCAGGGAATCGCGCCGCGCGGAACCTCGCTCATGACGGTGGCGCGAGGCGCGGCACCGTTCATCGCCGTCATCTGGGTGCTCTTGCTGATTCTCATCTTCGTACCCGAGATCGTGACGTGGTTGCCGAGCAGGATGGAATTCTAGAGGCGGGCCATCGTGACGCCAGGTTGTTCGGTCGCTGGGAATGGGCATTGGCGGCGGATCAACGATCGTTCATCGTGCAGCCACCCGAGATCGGGACGGGCGGGAATGGGTCGGATCGGATGACAACGGACGCGTCTCAGGTGGCGCTGCACGATGGGCCGGAGTCGATGCGGATTGGGAGGACGGAGTGGTCGTACCACCATTGACAGTTGAGGATCCTTCGACCGCGCTCTGGGACGACACAGCCGACGTCGTGGTGGTGGGGTTCGGCGTCGCCGGAGCTTGCGCCACGCTTGAAGCACAAAGCCATGGGGCATCGGTGCTCATCGTCGACAAGTTCGAGGGCGGCGGCACCAGCGCGTTGAGTGGCGGTGTCGTGTATGCGGGTGCGACGCGGTACCAGCGTGATGCCGGATTCGAGGACACGACGGATGAGATGTTCAAGTACCTCAGCATGGAGGTTGGAGACATCGTCGGAAGTGAGACATTGCGCAGGTTTTGCGAGGACAGTGCCGGAAATCTCGATTGGCTGAGCGCGCACGGAGCGAAGTTCGCCGGGCGTCTGGCCAAGCCAGACGAGGCCTACGATGCTGCTCTGTCCGCGGGCGCGTCGCTCTACTTCAGTGGCAATGAGTGCGTCAAGCGATACGCCGCAGTCGCCAAGCCCGCGCCGCGGGGACACATTACGGTCGGTCCGGGATTTGGATCGAAGGGAGTCCATCTGTTCGGCGCATTGCGGCGAGCGGTTGAGGGCGCTGGCACCAGGTTCCTGTTCAGGTCACCAGCAAGGCGCTTGATCGTCGACACGCATGGACGAGTCGTCGGAATCGAAGTGTCGGCGATTCGACCCGGTAGCCTTGCTTGGTCGGTCCATCGACTCTGCGAGCACCTGTATCACAAGGGCAAGGGCAACCTCTACGGCCCACCCGCAAGGTGGTTGACGCGCGCAATCGGCTGGGCGGAGAGCCGCGGCGTCGCTCGACGCGTTCGCGCGAGGCGTGGAGTGATTCTGACGACAGGCGGATTCATCAACAATCGTGAGATGATGGCCGAGTACCTTCCGCAGCACCTCAATGCAATCCCGATGGGCTCTGCAGGATGCCGCGGCGATGGAATTCGGCTTGGACAGTCCGTGCAGGCGCTTACACGAATGGACTGCGGAGAGTCGGGCAGGTCCCTGCTGGTGCCGAAGCCGTTCAAGTTCGGGCTGCTCGTCAACAGCGAGGGAAGGCGGTTCATTGCCGAGGATGCTTATGGCGCGACGATCGGACACGAGGTGCTCCAGCAAGAGCGGCACGTCGCGTGGTTGATCCTGGATGCGACGCAGTTCCGGGCGGCGTGGCGTCTCGTCATGCCCTGGCGCCCAATGATCCTGCGCTATCGACTTCGTGCGCTGATGCCCCTGGTCTTCGCGTGGCGTCGCTCCGGGACTCTGGCCGGGCTTGCCAGGAAGTGTGGTCTTTCCGCCGACGGCCTGCAGGAGACGTTCGATCGATACAACGACTGCGTGCGTCGAAACCAGGCGGACTGGCTGGGCAAGTTGACGCCGAACATCGTCGCATTGGGTCGCGGACCCTATTACGCGATCAACTGCTCGCCCGAGAGCAAGGGGTTCCCACCGTTGTCGCTCACGCTTGGCGGATTGATCGTCGATGAGCGCAGTGGGCAAGTTCGCGGCGTGGAGCGCGCCGTGATCGAGGGGCTCTATGCGGCAGGACGTGTCGCCGTCGGCATGCCTTCGAATTTCCTGGTGAGCGGCCTTTCACTGGCGGATTGCGTCTTTTCTGGGCGTAGGGCTGGGAGGTCGGTCGCTCTTGGTGAACTGCTCGACTCCCCGCCGTCGGTGGCGGTCAATGATAAGGCCGCTCGGCCATCCGAGTCGGGAAAGGTGACCTCATGATGACTCGTCGAAGCTTCATGCGGGCCGGCGCGGCCTTAGCCGCCGTGCACGCGAGTCGCATCGCGCTGGCGCAGACCGATGCCGTGCGCCTGATCGTTCCCTTCGCCACGGGCGGAACCAGCGACATCATCGCACGGCTATTGGGTGTGCACGCAGCCAACCACCTGGGCAGGACCATTGTCGTCGAGAACAAGGCGGGGGCGTCCGGTGCGATCGGGCTGCGCGCAGTTGCGTCGGCTCCACCCGATGGGCGAACGCTTCTCCTGGGCAATATTTCGACACAGGCAATCGCACCTCATCTTCTTGCGGACAAACAATATCCAGGAATCGAGGAGTTCTCATCACTGGTGCTGACCGGAAGGACGACAAACCTCATCGTTGTTCACCCGAGCACCGGAATCCACAACTGGGATGAACTGCGGCGTTACATGCAGGGTGCGAAGGCCCCCGTCCCGTACGCGACGGGGAGCCATGGGGGCTCGCCGCACCTGAGCTTCGAATTGCTCCGGCAGCGAATGGGCTGGCAGGCCGAGCACATCGCATACAAGGGCGCGGGGCCGATGATCACGGATGTCCTCGGCGGACACGTCAAGATCGCAGTGGACAATCTGCCCGCACTGCTGCCGCACGTGCGCAGTGGTGCGTTGGTGGCAATCGCAGTCACGAGTGCCAAGCGTTGGCCGGGTGCCGAGCAGATTGCAACGTTGGCGGAACTCGGTGTGCAAGACTACGATGTCACGGCCTGGTTCGGGGTTTTCGCACCGGCCAAGCTGCCCGGCGACCTGGCCTCCCCGATCGCAAGAGCATTCACCGCCGCACAGCAGGACGCTGACGTTCGCGCGCGCTTTGCTGCCCTCGGTGCGATTGCCGATCCACAGAGCGGCGATACGTTCGCGCGGTTCGTGGAAGCTCAGTACAAGCTTTGGGGTGCCGTGATCAAGAATGGAAACATTCGCGGCGCGTGACGGCGGGCGATACGGTGAGTTCGCGAGGAGAGCGCTGCGCAGGCGGCGCGGAGCGCGACATCAATTGGGACGGACACAAGGCGTCGTTCCACCTGCCGCTGTGCTCGGCGCCACGGAGGGTCGTGGGCGACGCCAGGCATTGGAAGTCCTCGGTAGCGCCTCCTGCCTCGTGTCCGTAGGGGTCCAGGGAGGAAGGTAGGCGCGCATACAGCGCGAAGTGAACGACGCACGACGCGTCGGCAAGTGCGGGATGCTTTGCAATGCCTCAGACGGGCGCGGTTTGGGAAACGCCACGCCGTGAAGCGAAAGCTCGCGCCTCGAGGTGGAGCCAGAAGGCGCAATCGACCGTCGTCGTGTAAGAGGCGGTCCGCGGGGTGAGTCCCGTGACGTTGCGCGTGAACGTCGGGCCGTTCTATCGGTGAGGAGGTGTCAGTGATGAGAATGCATCGTCGTAAGGCCCTGATGGCTGCGTCGGCCGGCATTGCCGGACTGTGCTTGGGAGCGGCGGGAGCCGCGCGGGGAGCGAGCTTTCCAACGCGCCCGATTCGACTTGTCGTTCCATTTCCTCCGGGTGGGGGAACGGACAACGTGGCACGTGCGCTGGCGGAGCGAATAAGTGCCCGCCTCGGTCAGCCCATCATCGTGGAGAACAAGAGTGGCGGCTTCGGAGCGATCGCACAGCAGGAGATCGCAAACTCCGCACCGGACGGACACACGCTCGTAATGGATTCGATGGCGCTCGTCGTGTTCCCGCATCTCATGAAGACGCCGCTCTACGATCCAGTGAAGGACCTGGATCCGATTGCGCAAGTCAACACCTTTCCGTTCGTCATCGTCGTCAACCCCAACGTTCCGGTGAAGAGCGTGACCGACTTGATCGAGTACCTGCGCACGAACTCCAATGCGAACGTCGCTTCGGCTGGAGCGACGACACAGCTCGCAGCAGAGTTGTTCCGCCTGCAGGCCAAGGTCAAGATGACGTTCATTCCATACCGCGGCGGTGCACCGACGATGGTTTCCATGCTCGCCGGGGATACTCAGGTGTATTTCGGAGATATTCCGACGGTGATCAATCACGTCAAGGCCGGGAAGCTTCGCGCGATTGCGGTAACCTCGAAGGAGAGGGTGTCGGTGCTGCCGGACGTTCCGACCGTTGCGGAGTCGGGATTGCCGTCATATGAATACGTGTCCTGGAACGGCATATACGCGCGGGCCGGGACGCCGGCAGACATCCTCCAAGTGCTGAATGCGGAAATTCTTCGAGCGGTGCGGACCCCGGAGGTCGCGGCGTTGCTCGATGCGGTGGGATCACCTCCGGGTCGGGGTACGGTGGAGGAGTTCCGGGCGTTCCACGTCAGCCAATACGAGTACTGGCGGCGAATCATTCGGGAGGCGAACATGCCGTATATCAACTAGCCGGCGCGGGAGAAGATCATGAACACGTACGATCTTGCTGGCCGCGTCGCTGTCGTTACCGGCGGCGCGAGCGGCGTCGGCCTGGCAGTCGGAGCACTACTTTCGCAGTCTGGGGCCATTGTCTCCCTGTGGGACCGCGCGGGTGAGGCGCTCCACGCCGCGGCTGGCCGGCTCGGATCAGGGGGCCACGCGGTCGACACGCAAGCCGTGGATGTCAGCCGTTACGAAGAGGTCGAGAGCGCGTCGTCGCGTGTGTTCGACCAATTTGGGCGACTCGACGTACTGGTGAATTCTGCGGGGATATCAGGCCCGTTCGCGCGCTGTGATGAATACCCGATCGACGCTTGGGATCAACAGCTGGCTGTCAATCTTACTGGCGTATTCTTTTGCTGCAGAGCGGTGATTCCCTACATGTTGCGGAACAAGTACGGACGGATCGTCAATGTCTCGTCTGTCTCCGGCAAGGAGGGCAATCCATTGTCGGCAGGATACAGCGCATCGAAGGCCGGAGTCATTGGCCTCACGAAGACGCTGGGAAAGGAATATGCAACGTCCGGGATCGTCGTCAATTGCGTTACGCCAGGGCTGATTCACACGGCGATGCACGAGGCCACGCTCAAGCGAATGCCGGAATCCCTGATGCAAACGCTGAAGAGCAAGATCCCGATGAACCGCATCGCCAAGCCCGAGGAGGTTGCGACCATGATCGCGTGGATGGCGTCGGAACATTGTTCCTTTTCGACGGGGGCGGTCTTCGACCTGTCTGGTGGCCGGGCCACCTATTAGGGATGCAGAACGAGGCGCTGGACGACGGGCGTGAGCCACCCGTCGATGCAACACTGTCGTGATGGGGAAAGAGGCCCGTTGTGCGCCTTGACCCAAACGCCCGCGGCACTCGTGGTCAGGGTGCGAAGACCGCCCGTTCCCCTGGTGTGAGCTGGGAGACGAGTCCTTGCTCCCACTCGAGATACTTTCGTGCGGCCTCCAGGTTTCCGTCGTGTCGGTCGTGCACGAAAAAGAGGAAGTCGATGGCGTCGCCATCACACGGCAGGTCGGGTGAGGCGACGACTTCTCGTGACTCGAGAACCCACCGCTCGAAGCCTCCATCGAGATAGCACAGGTGGACGCCCTCGTGGTCAGCCAGTTCGTGCGCCGCCATACGGGCGACCAACAGGTCGTCGGATACCAGCACGATTCGGCTCGATCCGCGGGGAATGTCACGCGCAATCCGCGGACGAATCGACCAGATCGCTGTCGGAATGTGGGCGCGGCGGTATTCCATGCTCGGGCGCAGATCGACCACCACGCAAGCGTTCGCGCGCACCGAAGCGTCGAGCTCGTCGGTCGAGACGGGGTTAAGACGCGGTAATTCGGCAAGGCTTGCCGGCTTGGAAGCGGGTGCGGGAAAACCTGCGCCGAGGGTATGTGCGACCGTGTGCGCGTCCCAGCCCATCCGCCGGAGCCATCGAGCGATTACCGGCGCTCGGATGCCGTCGTGATCGAGCAAGAGGACGCGGGCACCACGCACTCCCAGCCATTGGTCCGTTGCCTGGAGGAGTTGCCCGCCCGGTGCGCTTTGTGCGGCCGGTACGGGATCCGCCGCAGCCTCCTCTGGCGTTCGCACGTCCAGGAGATAGGTCGTCCGCTTGGGATCGGAGAGCCAGCTTCGAGCCTTGTCGACGTCGACCGCATGCATGCCATCCGCCTCGATGCGGCCCTGAATGTCCTTGACGCGCTTCGCCTGCGTCGGTGCGGGCGGTGTCGGAGGGTAGCCGCGGCCACTACCGCGTTCGAGATCGAAGCCGGAAAGCGCCCAACCTTGCGTGCCATTCTCCAGTGCGTAAACGGGGTTCGCTATACCGAGATCGATGAGCGTCTGGGCCCCGATGATGCTTCTCGTTCGGCCCGCACAATTGACGACGATCGGCGTGGAATCATCCTCGACGACTGTCGAAAT
>WBZO01001492.1_pt1 | contig 12947 bp, 9 predicted proteins | sample 5204261 | NCBI WGS metagenome assembly WBZO01 (sample SAMN12412400, study PRJNA552823) | activated sludge metagenome | isolation source: activated sludge from anammox sidestream of wastewater treatment plant... | place: USA: North Carolina | collected 2017-09
CACTGGCGTATCTGATCACGATCCGCTGTTATGGGACGTGGCTGCACGGAGATGAGCGTGGTTCGATGGATCGCCGCGAATATCACAGATACAGATCACCCAAAATTGCGCCCAACAAAGCTCTGCAGAGATCAGAAGCAGCATTGCTAAAACATCCTCCTGTCAAGTTAGGAGACCAGCAACGATCTGTGATCGAAGAGGCGATCCGTGAAGTCTGCGACTGCCGTGGATATCTGCTTCACGCGGTGAATGCGCGAACTAATCATGTCCACTCTGTCGTGGCTGCGGCCTGCAAGCCGGAAGCGGTGATGAACACATTCAAGGCGTATGCGACAAGACATCTGAGAGAGAAAGAATTGATGCCGCCAGATATCAAACCCTGGTCGCGGCACGGAAGCACGCGTTATCTCTGGAAACCGCATCACGTTGAGCGAGCAATTGACTATGTAATCAACGGCCAGGAGAGTGATGAACCGCCGGAGTTCGATTGAATCGTGTCGGTAGCCCGACCGTGAGGGAGGGCGCCGCATCAGAGTGGCGCGCGTGCCCTCCCTCACGGTCGGGCTACCGCCACCGCAGACCTAGCACGACCGTTAGGGAGGGCGCCGCATCAGAGTGGCGCGCGTGCCCTCCCTCACGGTCGGGCTACCGATACGACAGACCTAGCACGACCGTTAGGGAGGGCGCCGCATCAGAGTGGCGCGCGTGCCCTCCCTCACGGTCGGGCTACCGCCACGGCAGGCCAAGCGTATGAATATCAAGATGGATGGATGGGAAACGACTCCTCTGGGCGACCTTGTGCGATTCGCTTCCGGCGGAACGCCGAGCCGCGAGGTCGCGCGCTTCTGGAACGGCGACATCCCCTGGCTGAGCGCAAAAGACCTGAAGAAATTCCGATTGAGCGATTCGATGGAGAAAATCACGCAGGAAGGGGTCAATCACGGAACTCGCATGGTCGAGCCTGGAACCGTCTTGATTCTGGTTCGTGGGATGGCGCTTCTGAAGGACGTTCCGGTTGGAGTGACTGAACGCGCCGTCGCCTTCAACCAGGACCTGAAGGCATTGATCCCCAATGGAAATGTTGACGGCTACTATCTGGGGTTTTATCTGGCGGCCAACAAACTCCGCTTGCTGTCGCTGGTGGATCGAGCGGGTCACGGCGCGGGAAGGTTGTCGAGCGACTTGCTTCGATTATTCGAGATCGAACTCCCGGAATTACCAGAGCAGCGCAAAATCGCGAGCATTCTTTTGACCTGGGATCGCGCCGTCGAGCAGGTCGAAAAGCTCATCGCCGCCAAGACGCTCATCAAGCGCAGTCTGATGCGGCAACTGCTAACCGGAAGAAGGCGATTCAGAGAGTTCTCTCAGCCCGGCGTTTTGCCGGATGATTGGGAATATCTGCGCGCCGGCGACATTGCCAGAGAGGTTTCGAGCAAAAGCCCGGAAGGCAAAAACCTCGCAGTTTTGTCATGCACCAAACATCGCGGCCTGGTTGATTCATTGAAATATTTCGGCAAGCGAGTCTTCAGCGAAAACACCGCGAATTATAAAGTCATCAAGCGCGGCCAGTTCGCTTACGCAACCAATCACCTCGAAGAAGGCGCCATCGGCTATCAGGATTTGTATGATGAAGCCCTGATCAGCCCGATGTACACGGTCTTTGAAACCAATGGGCGCGTGGACGATTCTTTTCTCTACCGGCTGCTCAAGACCGAACTCTACCGGCGCATCTTTGAAGCGAACACGAGCGGCACGATTGATCAGCGCGGCGGATTGCGCTGGAAAGATTTCGCGAAGATCAAAGTCGCGCTGCCTTCTCTCCCCGAACAACGCCGCATTGCCGCCGTCCTGAACACCTGCGACAATGAGATTGACTCGCTTACCCGGCAGCTTGAAGCGATTCAGCGGCAGAAGCGCGGACTGATGCGGAAGCTGTTGACGGGTCGAATTCGCGTGAAGGTTGTATGACCCAACACAATCTGTCGCATCCCTCATTTCTGGAAGACCACATCTCGCAGATTCCCGCCTTGCAACTGCTTCAAAATATGGGCTACGTCTACCTGCGCCCGCAGGAGATTCATCTTGAACGACGGGGCAAGCTGTCGAACGTGTTGCTCGAAGGCGTTCTGGAAAAACAGTTGCGCCGTCTGAACCGGATCAACTTCAAAGGCGGATCGCATGAATTTTCCGAGGCGAACATTCAGGCGGCGATTCAGGCGTTGAAGGATGTCGCGATGGCCGACGGGTTGATGAGGGTGAACGAGCGGATTTATGACCTGCTCTCGCTGGGCAAAAGCTTCGAGCAGACGATTGAGGGCGACACGAAGAGCTTCACGCTGAATTACGTTGATTGGACGCGCCCCGAAAATAACGTCTTTCACGTCGCCGAAGAGTTCGAGGTCGAGCGCGCTGGCAGTCATCAGACCCGTCGCGCTGACATCGCGCTTTTCGTCAACGGCATTCCCTTCGTCGTGATCGAATGCGCGCGGCCCGGCGAGAAGGACGCGATCAAAACCGCCATCCTCCGACACTTGCGCAATCACCGGAGCGACGGCATCCCGCAACTCTTCATCTATTCGCAAATGCTTCTGGCCATCAATCAGAACGAGGCGAAATATGCGACTACGGGAACGCCGCTTGAATTCTGGGCGCGATGGCGCGAGCGATCCAGCGGCAATGAAAACATCAACGACGAAATCAACAGGCTGGTCAACAAGCCGCTCACGAAAGAGCAGAAGGAGAGGCTCTTCGCCGACCGTTTCGCGTATGCGCGGCGGTATTTCGACGAGTTGGAAATCGAAGGCCGTTCGATCACGGAGCAGGACAGGGCGATCTATTGCCTGCTCCGGCCTGAGCGGCTGATCGAGTTGGCGCGCCAGTTCATTGTCTTCGACGCCGGGAGGAAAAAGATCGCGCGTTATCAGCAGTATTTCGCCGTCAAGAAGACGCTCGAACGAATCAAGCAGGTTGGCGCAGACGGCAAACGGGCGGGCGGCGTCATCTGGCACACGCAAGGGTCTGGAAAATCTTTGACGATGGTGATGATGGCTAAGGCGATTGCGCTGGAACCCGGCATCGCCGATTCGCGCGTCGCGCTCGTGACCGACCGCATCGAGTTGGACGATCAAATCTGGGGCACGTTTCACAGTTGCGGTCGAGAACCGGTGAAGGCGACTACGGGCCGGCATCTGCTGGAACTGCTCGCGCAAAATAAAGCGGCGATCATCACGACGGTGATTGATAAATTCGAGACGGCGGTGAAAGCGTCCAATTACCAGAACACGTCTAACAACATCTTCGCGCTGGTTGACGAAAGCCATCGCAGCCAGTACGGCGAAACCAACGCGCGGATGCAAAAAGTATTGCCGAACGCCTGCTACATCGGCTTCACGGGCACGCCGCTCAGGAAAAAAGACAAGAACACAGCCGCGAAATTCGGCGGCCTCATTGACGCTTACACGATTGATGAAGCGGTGCGCGACGAATCGGTCGTCCCGCTGCTTTACGAAGCCCGCCGCGTCTCGCCCATCTCAGAGGATGACGCCCGGCGAATTGCGGTGATCGCCCGCGACATCAGCGAGCATTTCAGCAAGAACATCCCGAAACCATTCAAAGCCCAACTCGCTACGCAATCGAAGCTCGCCGCGATCAGATACAAACAGCGTCTGGACGAAATCGGCCTGATCAAATCCGAGGTGTTGATTTCAGGCCCCGATACGCGCGAAGGCGACGAGGCTTTCGAGCGCGAGGGCGACGATGAGATTCAGGCTTTCTGGCGACGGATGATGGAAAGATATGGCAATGAGAAAGAGTACAACCGCTCGCTGATCGAAGCCTTTAACAAGAGCGACGAGCCGGAGATCATCATCGTCGTGGACAAGCTGCTGACGGGCTTCGACGCGCCGCGCAACATGGTTTTGTATCTGGATAAAAGTTTGAGAGAGCACAGCCTGCTGCAAGCCATAGCGCGCGTCAACCGTCTTCACGAGGGCAAGGAATTCGGCCTCGTCATTGATTATTTCGGTGTGCTCAGCGAACTCGGGCGCTCGCTCGACCTCTACAGATCGCTGCCCGAATTCGAGCAGGAAGACCTGGCGCTGGCGTTGACGGACATCTCCGAAGAGACGGCCAAACTGCCGCAGCGATACGCCGAACTCCGGGACATCTTCAAAGAGTTGGGCGAGCGTAGAGATGAAGAATCGTTCGAGCGGCTGCTGGCCGGCGATGAATTGCGCGAGCGATTTTACGAAAAGTTTTCGGCGTTCAATCGAACGATGAGCGTGGCTTTTTCGAGCGCCAGATTCATCAGCGACACGCCGGGCGAGCAGTTGGAGCGATACAAGCAAGACCTGGTCTTCTTTCAAAAGCTGCGCGTGGCGGTGAAGCGTCGCTACGCCGACGAGATGGATTTCCGCGAACACGAAGCGAAAGCGCAGAAGCTGATCGCCGCTCACGCGGCTTCAAATGAAGCGTTGCAGATCGCGCCGCTCGTGAACATCTTCGATCGGGAAGAATTTCAGGCGGAGCTTGATAAGCTCGAATCTCCGGCGTCCAAAGCTGAAACCATCGCTTACCGCACGAAGAGAGCGATTGCCGAAAAGATGGATGAAGACCCGTTCTTCTACCGCAGTTCATCGAAGGCGTTGGAAGATGCGCTCGAAGCCTGGCGCGCAGGACGACTCCCCGACGCGGAATTTTTGCAGCAAGTCACCGAAGTAATGAACAAGGTCATAGATCGTTCGGGCGACGACCTGCCGCCTGAATTGCAGAACCGCGAGGCGGCCAAAGCGCTCTACGGCGCGGTCAACGAACTCTTCGCCAAGATGAAAACCACGCCGCCCAACGCGCGGAAGATCGCAGCCGAAGCCGCGCTCGAGATTGACCGGATCATTCAAGCTTGCAAGGTCGTTGACTGGATTTCAAATCTCGACGTGCAGAACGAGATGCGCAACCGGATTGACGATTATCTGTACGAGTTGAAGAAGCAGCGCGAAATTGACCTGAGCTTCGACGAGATGGACTTCATCATCGAAAGCTCGATCAACATCGCCAGGAGCAGATACGCCTGATGATGATCCGCATCAGCGGAACGTCAGGCCAATCCTGACATTCAGCAAGTGCGCTGTTCCGTCCGCAGCGAAAACGTTGTCGCGGAACTCGAAGCGCAAACCCACGCGCTCCTTGAACCAGTAATTCACTCCGCCGCCGAAATTGACACCGTTCGCGTAACCACCGCGAAAGAATCCGGTGTAACCGGCGGTCAAAAACGGCGTGACCTTTTCGGACTTGCTCGCTTTCAAAAAATGATAAGAGCCGTTGACCGAGAACGTCCCCAAGCCGTCGCCGATGGCTTCGAACGGAGTTATGTAGCCTAACTCCGCGCCGATGCCGACGCCGTTCCTGAGTATGCCTTCGCCGCCTCCGCCAATGTGCAACGTCCCGCCGCCGCTCGAAGCGCCGCCCGGCGCGGCAAAGACGTAGCCGTAACCGTAGCCCTTCTCGTTCGTCGTCTGTTGCGCTTTTGGCGCGGCAGTCTGAGCCGCAGCCGCGAGCGGCAGCGAAATGAGCAATAGCAGAATAAATGTGATTTGACGCATATGGTTTCTCCCTTGATGAGTTACGCCCTTCGATTTTGCCTTGCGCGGCGTTCGCTCGTTGATTGCCCCGGCCGAATCGCTGCACTACAATTTGCCCGCGTTTCGTCAAGTCAGCGAGGGAACATCACGCAATAATTTCAAAGGACTTCCCGTTTTTATTGTTCCGTCCACTCTGGCAGGCGCCGTTTGAGTCTGAAAACTGCCACGCCGAAGAAAATATTTTTGCATTGAAGGCCAGAAGGGGAGAGAAGCCATGACAGCAGATACCTCGCAGCATGTTTCCGAAGTGACGGGATTGCTGATGGCCTGGGGGGATGGCGACCGCGCCGCGTTGGAGCAGTTGACCCCGATGGTTGACATCGAACTGCGCCGCATCGCGGAAGCTTATCTGAGCCGGGAAAGGCCCGGCCACGTTCTGCAAACCACCGCGCTGGTCAACGAAGCCTGGATGAAATTGATTGATTGGCAAAAGAGTTCGTGGCAAAACCGCGCGCATTTTTTCGGCGTCGCGGCTTCGCTGATGCGCAAGATTCTGGTCGGCGAAGCGCGGCGGCGCAGGCGGCTCAAACGCGGCGGCAAGGATTTTCAAGTCTCGTTGTCCGAAGCCGATCTGGTTCCTTCAGGCAAACAGCCCGACCTGATTGCGCTCGACGATGCGCTCAATGCCCTGGCCGAATTTGACGAGCGCAAAAGCCGGATCATCGAAATGCGATTTTTCAGCGGTCTGTCGGTCGCGGAAACCGCCGAAGCGCTCAGGGTTTCAGAACGCACTGTGGCGCGCGAATGGGAACTGGCCAAGTCGTGGCTGTACCGGCAACTGAGTAACTGAGTATTGAAAGCGCAACGGCGCAATCACAAACGGGAGATTACCTCTGTGGACAAAGATCAGTGGCGGCGAATTGAAGAAGTCTTCTATTCGGCGATGGAACTGCCGCCAAACGAGCGCGATGACTTTGTACGGCGGGCCTGCGCCGGTGATGAAGAGTTGCGCCGCGAAGTTCAGTCGTTGCTGGAAGCGAACCGCAACACCGAGAACTTCCTTGATGCTCCTGCCGCCACGCCTCAGGAATCAGCGGTTATTTCTCCAACGAAATTTAAATACTGTCCGAAGTGTAATCGAACCTACCCCAGGTCCCAGCGTTTCTGCGGCGACGATCAGGAAATTCTCTCGCTGAAAGACCCTTACCATCTGGTGGGCCGCACGCTGATAGACAAATACAAGATCATTGCGCTTATTGGGTTGGGTGGAATGGGCGCCGTCTATTGCGCGCACCATCTGGGCATTGATCGCCGCGTGGCTTTCAAAATACTTCAGCCCAACATCGCCGTCGGCAACGAATACGTCGTGGAATTGTTCGAGCGCGAGGCGAAACTCGCCGGAAGGCTGACGCACGAAAACATCGTGGACGTCAAAGACGCCGGCCACACGCCCGATGGCATCGCGTATATCGCTATGGAATGGCTTGAGGGGCGAACGCTGGATGAAGAGTTGTCGAGTCAGGGACGATTCGCGTTCAAGCGCGCAATCGGCGTCGTCAAGCAAATCACGGCGGCGCTCGGCGAAGCTCACTCAAAACGCGTCGTTCATCGCGACCTGAAACCGGCGAACATCATGCTCCTCGATACGCCTGATGGCCGCGACCACGTCAAGGTTCTCGACTTCGGCATCGGCAAGATAATCGAAGAGACGACGGCCAATTCGCCGGTTTCAGCCCTGGTCGGAACGCCGCAATACGCCAGCCCTGAGCAATTGACCGTAGGCGGGCACGTTGATGGGCGTTCGGACATCTATTCGCTGGGCGTTATTTTTTACAGACTGCTCGGAGGTCATCTCCCGTTCAATTGCTCTTCGATGGGCGAACTGCTGCAAATGCAATTGACCGCCGCGCCGAAACCGCTCAGCGCAATTCGGCCTGAGACGCCTCCGGCAATTGAGCGTCTGGTCAGCGAGATGCTTGCGAAGGAACCAGCCGCGCGGCCTCAGAGCGCCGGCGAAATACAAAAACGGCTGGATCAAATTCTCGGCCAGATGACAACTGAGGGACTTGAAGACGAGGAGGCAAAAGGCGCTTCCCTCGCAGCCGAAACGGTTAAACTGGCCGATCAGACTACGGAAGACATATCGTGGATTCCGGCGTCTCCAAAATCAGACAGCGGCGCGCAAACACGTCTCCGGTCTCCGCGAAAGCAGGCGGCCGGGACGGAAGCGGTTCTGCCCGCTTCCGTATCAGCCGGGCGAAACAGATCACATTTGCTTTACGGAGTGATAATCGCGGCGGCGTTGTTGGCGGGCGGCTACGGCTCGTATCGCTACCGCTTCAGCGATGGCCAGAATGTTCAGGAGCGGGCGGCGACTCCATCTCCTGCGCCAGTCAACGCCGCTGATTCGCAACCGAAAACGGCGGCGAGCGCCCTCCCCGGAACATCGCCAAAGCAGACTCCGACACAGGCAAGCCAACGTCCATCCCAGGCTCCGACTGTCAATCAAGCTCAGATACAGGTGAATCAACGGAAAGCCGCCGAGCATTTGCGACGCGCGCGCGACCTGTATAAACAGGGCGAGTATCAGAGCGCGCTCCGTGAATGTAATGAGTCGCTGAGGCTCAACCCGCGACAGGTTGAAGCTCGCCAGCTTCAACGCAAGATCAACGACATCATCAAAGTTTTGAACCGCCGTTGAGTTCGGCGTCCAATCCGAAGAGGAGCTGTTTATGGCTCAAGCGCTTTTGATATTCGTCATTCTCGCGGGCAATCTCCCTGCGTCAGTTCAATCAGTTCCGCAATTGCCCCAACTATTTTTGACAGCGGCATTCGGCTATTTGCAGTCCGATTCTCCGCTGAATCTGAGTCAGATCGAGCAATTGCTCAAACTCAAACTCGAAGATGAAAACATCGCGCGCGAAATCCGTAAACTCGGCGTTGATTTCAGAGTTGATCAAGCGACGCTGGATCGTTTGGGCAAATTCGGCGCAGGCGAACAAACCAGACGAGCGCTGCTGCAACATGAGGAGCGCGCGGCCTACGCGGAATTTTCAAACGAAAAGAATCCGGCGAAGCGGTTGGCGTTGGGCCAGGAGTTTTTGCGCAAACATTCGCGCAGTTCGGAGGCGGCTAAAGTCACAGCCGAGCTTCGGAAAGTCGAGCTTGAAATTTTCGATGCGGCTTACCGATCTTTCTCAGACAATCCAGGATCATCCGGCCTGGAGCAGGTATTGACGCTGGGCCGCGAAATCCTCCGCCGGCGACCAGACCGCGCGACCGTCGCGCAAATCACGTCAAAGCTGGCTCTGGCAACCGGCAGAGGAATGATCGGCAATTTTTACAACGATCTGGAACAGAGCCGCGCTTACGCCGATCAATCGCTCAGGCTTTTGGAGGACACCTCGCCGCCGCCGGGCATGGATCAGCAAAGTTACAATCAACTGCGCGCGAACAGCCTCAGCCTGGTTTATCAAAGTTTGGGGCTTTACCAATTGCGACAGGCAGAGCCGAATTCGGAGCAGGCGATCAGTTATTTGACAAAAGCCGCGGAGCTGAAAGACGGCGCCGCCGCCAACGACCCGATCACCTACTGGCTGCGCGCGCTCGCCCGCGACATGAATTTTCAGAGATTGAGCGATGAATACCGAGCCTTGCCGAAAAGTCAGCGTGTGGGCAGACAGGGGCAATCGCTTTGCAGCGGAATCACAGCGCTCGTCAATCAACTGATTCTGGATTACACGCAAGTCGTCTCTTTGAGCAGCCGCGCCAATTCGTCTCAGTTAAAAGATGAAGCGCAGGAGGCCATCATCAAGCTGGCGACCGGCGACCGCCCCTGCCTGAGCGGTCGCGGCGGATTGATAGATGAATTGCCGAGCGAGGAGAACCGCTCCGCGCTGGTCATCGGCGTGGAAGATTATCTGGACAAACAGGTCGGCAAATTCAACTACGCGGCTTCCGGCGCCCGCGACGTAGCCGACGCGCTGGTTCGATACGGCGGTTTTCGCAAAGATCACGTTGTCCTGCTCGCCACCGGCGAAGCGGGCGAGCGGCTGCCGCTTCGCAGCGTGATCCTGCAACAACTCGCGGAATTGCCGAACCGAGTCAAGCAGGATGGCCTGCTGCTGATCTATTTCGCCGGCCATTCATACGAGAACGCCGGAAAAAACTATCTGCTGGCTGCGGATTCACTGACGACCAATGAATCGCTGCTCTCGGACACCGCCATCAACGTCGAGCGATTCAAGGAACTGATTCGCGCAAGCGGCGCCGGACAGGTCGTGCTGATCTTCGATTCATTCCGCCGGGCGCCGGTCAGCGAGACATTCTCCGGCCAGCTTTCCTTCGACGTGCGCAAGAATGAAGTGACCGCCTTTGCCACACTCCTATCCGCAAGCGCAAGCCAGCGCGCGCAGGAATCGCCGGCCAGGAAACAAGGGTATTTCACATCCGTCTTTCTCGAAGCTGTCAGGGGAAAAGCCGCCGGCAAAAATCGCGGCGTGACGCTGGACGACCTGATCAAATACCTGCAAACCGCCGTGCCGCGAGAGGCGCAGCGGGAATTGGGAACGAGCGTTCAGCAATCGCCTTCGGCTGTGTTTGATGGCTACGACGCGGAAGACCTGGTGATGTTTTCGCCTGACAGCGGCGGACAGCCGCGCGCGCAGGAACCGGCGGAACTGGTTCGCAACTCCCAAACCATCTATGTCCGCTCAAAAACGGTCTACCTTAACTCGGATGTACTCGAAGCCGAGTTGAGCAAACTGCCTGAGTTTAAAGCCTTGAAACTGAAGATAGTCAACGACGAGAAAGAGGCCGATCTGGTGGTTGAAGTCACATTGCCGTTTCTGACCTGGATGTGGAATTACACCGTCACCCACCGCTCAAGCGCCAAGCCGCTCGCCTCAGGCAAATTGAGAGAACTGACAGCCGGAGCCGCCTCTCCAAAATTGGCGAAGGAATTGAGCGCCAAACTGCAAAACTTGCGCGATGCGCCTCAAAGGTGAGGCTTCTTTTGGATCAGTTGGAAGCGATGCGTCCCAGCGACATGCGCAACCGGCCAGTTTCCTCAACGTCTTTCAGGCAGCCTGAACTAAGAGCATTTGCACAGCCGTCCGCCAGTGAACGACCACCATACTGTCGGAGGCGTGGCGGCGAAATTGATCTGGCCTTCACCTCCAGTTCCGTCAATCTTGCCGCAGGCTTTGGCAAAGCGCCCCTGGCCATCGGAGATGGCGAGTACCGAACGCAAATCCATCAGGCCCGGCGTCGTGGTCGGTATGAGCGCCGCCCGGTCGAGCGTCACCAGGCAATCTTCGCCGGGTTCACAAACGCCGTCTTCATCGCTCTGCCCTTTGACCTCCCAGACATGCGAAGTGATGGCGTTGACCGTGCCGTTGGCCGTCGGAGGGTTCTGCGCCAGCAGCCTGGTAGTTGATTTGATTTGCAGTGTTCGCGCCCCGAAAACGCCGGCGAACTGCTCGCCACTAAGCTTTAATTCGGCGTCAACCACAAATGTGTCAGGCGCGGTGGCCACGCCTTGCCCCTGGCCGGATAAAAGATCACAACATCCCTGACCGCGTGGCGCGATGATCCGGGACTGCTCATCCTGAGCCTGAACTTTTGGCTGGATGAAGACCGAGGCTGAGAAAGCGAAAAGCGCGATCACCATTGTTGTCGGAAGAAACCATCTCATTTTGATTTTCATAAACCATCTCCTTTCAATGTTCAAAGCTGGATTCCGTTGACACTGTTGTCTGACGTGACGCACAATCCGGCTTCGCACGAATCCGAAGCCGACATCATTTATTTCCGTTGTCTTGTATTTCTGTTGTCTTGCCGCCTTGTAAGGCGAAAAACGGTTCCGAAACACGACACGCCCGCGCAATTTTTTTGGCCTCAGTGAAATTGGGCGTGATAGCTCTTCGACTCAGCGCGTAACGAACGAGGGACAACAAATATGGGAAACACACCTGCCGCCGAAATTTCCGAGACGACTCGCCTGCTGATGGCCTGGAGCGAGGGCGACGAAACGGCGCTGGAACGGCTGGTTCCGCGCGTTGACGCCGAGTTGCGCCGCCTGGCGCGCCATTACCTGCGCGGGGAACGTCACGACCACATCCTGCAAACAACGGCGCTGGTCAACGAAGTGTGGACGCGGTTGATCAACTGGCCGGACGTGAGTTGGCAAAACCGCGCGCATTTCATCGGCGTGGCCGCTCAACTGATGCGCCGGGTCCTGGTTGATGAAGCGCGGCGGCGGCAAGCGCTGAAACACGGCGCTGACGCCGCGCTGGTTTCGCTCGCCCACGCCGAAGGGATCGCGCACGAAAAGGGCGCGGACCTGGTGGCGCTCGACGACGCGCTGAACGAACTGGCGACATTCGACGAACGCCGAAGCAAGATCATTGAGTTGCGTTTCTTCGGCGGGTTGAGCCTGGAAGAGACCGCCGAGGCGTTGAAGATTTCGGCGCGCACGGTGCAGCGCGAATGGTCTCTGGCGCAGGCCTGGCTCTATCGCGAGCTTAACCGGAGAGTGTGATGGACGCGAACCGATGGAAAAAGATCGAGGAAATCTATGATCGCGCGCTCGATCTCAGCGGCGATGAGCGCGAGAGCCTTCTGGCGGAAGCTTGCGGCGGCGACGACGATCTGCGCCGCGAAGTCGAATCGCTGCTCGCCGCGCACGAAGAGGCCGGATCATTCCTTCAATCACCCGCCGTCAAAGTCGCCGCGCGGGAAATTGTCGCGGACGAAGTTGCCTCTCCCGCGCCTCAGCTTATCGGACGGGAACTGGCGAACTACAAAATCATTTCGCTGTTGGGCAGAGGCGGGATGGGCGAGGTTTATCTGGCCGAAGACAAACGGCTGCATCGGAAGGTTGCGCTCAAGTTGTTGCCTGCGCAGTTCACGAATGACGCGGAACGGGTGCGCCGTTTCGAGCGCGAGGCGAAAGCGGCGAGCGCGACCAATCATCCCAACATTCTGACCATTTACGAGATCGGGCAAGCTGAGGGACTGCATTTCATCGCCTCCGAGTTCGTTGATGGCGTGACCTTACGCCAGGCGATGCGGAACGATGGGATGAGTATCGCCGAGTCGCTCTCGGTCGCAGTCCAAGTGGCCAGCGCGCTCTCAGCCGCGCACGAGGCCGGGGTCATCCACCGCGACATCAAGCCGGAGAACGTGATGGCGCGGCGCAATGGGATTGTGAAAGTGCTCGATTTCGGCCTGGCCAAGCTGACCGAGACGAACCTGCCCGTGATGGATTCGCAAGCTGCGACACTGCCAAGGAACAGCACTGAGACAGGAGTAGTGATGGGCACACCGCGCTACATGTCGCCGGAGCAAGTCCGGGGCGAGAAGGTGGAT